>Ga0116172_10002939_pt1 | contig 14505 bp, 13 predicted proteins | sample AD_UKC083_MetaG_FD_89799 | JGI IMG/M metagenome (GOLD analysis project Ga0116172, IMG submission 89799) | Active sludge microbial communities of municipal wastewater-treating anaerobic digesters from USA - AD_UKC083_MetaG | ecosystem: Engineered > Bioreactor > Anaerobic > Digestate | place: USA...
CCGGGGAACAGCAGCAGCCATCCCTGAAATACCTGTATTCATAAATGATAATAATCCCATCTGAGAATCAGTTTTCAGAATGTTTAGTTACCAGACTTATTAAATCCTCAACTGTATAATAATTATTAAACTCTTTCATTTCAATTTCAATACCGAATTCAGAGTCAAGCATTGCAAGTACTGACAATTCAGTAAGTGAACTGTAATTTTCATAATTTCTGAACTTATCTTCCGGTTTTAGATCGGATGGTTCCATCTCAAGCGCTTCTGCAAGCGCAGAAATTAATTTCTCTTTCATACTTTTCATTTTTAAAATTATTATTGAAATCTTTGATTCGTTTTAACCTGATCTAATATCGGTTTCCATTGCTCTTCAGTTTTAATTTTATCAGGTCCGCTCCCTGTAAATCTAGGCATGGTTGCTGCATTTATCGAGTTTATTCCTTCTCTTTTAATAACCTTAATGGCTGTCAGGAACAATATCTTTATATCCAGACTGAAGGTAAGATTATCAACATACCAGACATCCAATTCAAACTTATCTTCCCATGAAAGAGCGTTTCTTCCATTAACCTGAGCCCAGCCTGTGATTCCCGGACGGACCTCATGGCGTCGTGCCTGCTCCGAATTGTAAAGAGCCAAATAATCAACCAGAAGGGGTCTGGGACCTACCAGACTCATATCTCCTTTAATAATATTGATCAACTGTGGTAATTCATCCAATGAGAATTTCCTGAGAATTTTCCCAACACAAGTAAGCCTTTCTGAATCAGAGAGTAATCTTCCATCAGCATCTCTCAGATCACTCATTGTTTTATATTTGATAATATGAAACAACTTACAATTTTTACCGGGTCTTGTTTGCAGGAAAAAGGGGTTGCCACTATGGACTATACTAAGGATTATTGTTAACAAAATCATTAGGGGAAAAATTATCATGAGAACAACAGAGCTTAGTAATAGGTCAAAAAATCGTTTAAAATAAACAGGATACATATTCTAATGAAAGGCAAATAATTCAGATAATATATTTTTTATAGATTTCAGCCATAGCATCAATAGCATTTGAAAGACTGTACTTCTGAGCACTTGTTCTGGCGTTAGATCCAAAAGTTTCTCTAAGGGTTTTATTCTCAGCTAAGCTGCAGATATAATCAACAAACTGATCCATATTATTTTGTTCAAATAAAAACCCGTTAATACCTGGCTTAACAAGCTCACGATGACCCCGATCCTGAGTTGCAACAACAGGCAAACCAACCAACATTTCTTCTGCAAGATTAAGTCCCAGGCCTTCCTGCCTGCTTGATGAAATACCAACATCAGAAATAGCCATTAACTTTTCCACATCGGTTCTATATCCAAGAAATTCTATTGTATCGGATAGATCCAGGTTTTTATAATAATCCTTCATTTCTTCAAAAAGTTCTCCCCTGCCTGCAAAAAGAATTTTCAAACCGGGAATCCTCTTAAGCAGTGCCTGAGCTGAGTCAATAATAAACTTATGATTTTTCCTTCTTATGAATTCAGCTACATAAATCAATATAAAACTTGCATCATTATATCCGTATTCTTTTCTCAAAGCTGACTTTTCCGGAGGGGTAACCGGTATAAATTTTTCTCCATTTACTCCAATACCATTAATTAAATATTTCCCGGGACATTTAAAATTCTTGTCAAAAAGCAACTGAAAGTCTTCCTGATTAATTGTTATAATAGCATCAGTATACTTTGAAAGTATTTTTTCCACAGGATAGAAAATTATCCAGTTTATCAAAGGTGCTCCTTTAAAAAAATGGAAACCGTGAGCAGTATACAGGACTTTGCTGCCATTTTTCCTTGCATTCCCTGAGGCAGTTCTGGATAGTACACCCCCCATGGGAGTATGCCCATGAATTATTGAGAAGTCATTAGCATCAATGATTTGTTTCAGCAGCCTGTGTGCCCTGATATTTAAAAGTGAAAAAGGAGATCTCTGGATTGGGATCAAATGCTTCACATCACAAAATGGTATCTCTTCGCTGCCATTTGAAGCAACATGAGTTTCAAATCCATTTTGTTTAAACCATCTTAAATAAGGCAAGTGAAACCTGAGAATATGTTTTGATATATTAGCTATGAAAAGTACTTTCTTCTGTCTCATTTTATTCTAAATAACTTGGTTTCCCGACCAATTCATAATCAGCACGTACATATAAAGGCTACTCAATAAAACCCCAATCAACCAGACATTGATCATAAAATGCTTCTCTTCGGCTTCTCAGTTCTTCTTTTTGGTATTCTTTTGCTTTTTCGAAGTTTTTTCCAGCCTGTTCCTGCATCCAGTAATTGTTAATCATCTTAAGTTTTTCAACAATTTGATTGATTTTCCCTGCGTCGAACAGACATTCTTTATCAATTAGCTCAGGGATGCCTGCAATATTTGATCCCAATGCGGGACATGCTCTGTTCATTGCCTCAACTACAGCCCGGGGAAGACCTTCCGTTTTGCTTGGCTGGATATAAACATCTATTTCTTCAAGGAAATTAAAAACATCCGAATGAGGTAGCGATCCTATGATTTCAACCTGATCCCGGACATTATTTCTTTCAGCAGCCAGTTTGAGATTGCTCTGATCACCCTGCCCGACAAGCTTATAAATAAATATAATACCTTCTTTCTTTAACTTTCCAATCGCTTTTATCACATCTGACTGTCCCTTGTATGGGACATCCAAAGCTGCTGTTGTTCCGAGTACGATGGGGCCATTTTTCTTTAATATTCTTTTTAATCTGTTTTCAAGGATTGAATCATCTGCTTGTGCCAGTTCTACATCTGAGCATCCAATAGATTTCCCCTTTGTCGGATACCTTCTCTGAAGGAATTTATTCGTAACATAGATTGTATGCTTAGCATCGACCATCATCCTTTTGTAACTATACATTTTATAGTGTGCCTGAATTTTACCTCTCCAGTCATAATTCCACAACGCGTCAAATACACAGGCAACCATCTCAATTAAAACTGGTTTATTGTATTTTCTGGCCAGATGATAAGCTATTGTACCAGCAGCGCTGGGCATCCTTATAATAATTATATCATGTTCAATAACTGCAGCTTTAATTATTCTTTTTGCTTTTGCCTTGTTTGATAAATAATGTCTGATTGATTTGAAATTTGGAATCTCTATAACTGAAAAATTTGAAGAGTTTAGCCGGCTATATTTAATTGATTCATCTGGAGGAAGCTTTCTTAAACGCATGAGGAAAGAAACATGCTTTCCAAAATAAGAATATCTTTTAATAAGATTATCGTCATAATGAATGCCGAAATATTTTTTGGATAATTCATCATAGTACAGTGGACCATCATGAATAAAAAGAATTTTTCTTTCCTTTTCCATTACTTAAACATTTTTAATTTCTTTCAAAAAATCATCAAATCTGAGAGAAGCACTAAAAGTTCGATACAATTCATCAATATCAATACACCCGGAAGCCTGTGAAGGATCTTCTATCATAACTTTGATATATTTTACAACATTGGCTATATCAAAGGGATTAAAAAGCATGGAACTATCTGAAATGATCTCCTTAACAGGTTCAATATTACTTGCGACAACCGGAACTCCGGCTACCATTGCTTCAATCAATGCGTTAGGTTGGCCTTCAGTTATTGATGGGAAATAAAACAGATCAAATATCTGAAGCAGTGAAGGGATGTCCTGCCGATATCCAAGAAGACGGACATTTTCAGAGATGTCTAAAGTGTTTACGTCATCGATTAGTTTTTCCGTTCCATTTCCACATAATACAAGGTAAATATTTTGATTCCATTTTATAAGTTCGGCTGCAACCTTAAGAATGGTAGAATGATTTTTCGATTTGTCAAGTCTGCCAACATGACCTATTACAAAAGCATTTTGAGGAATTACTAAGCTTTGGCGAAACTGTGCTTTGTTTATTTTTTTTCTGAATAAATTAAAATCTATTCCATTCTTTATTACTTTAAACCTTGAATCGCACGTTTTACGGTAAGAGAAAAAGAAATTAATAGCAGACTGAGAATTTGCAAGTATTTTAGTAGAATATCTATAAACCAGCCTGTTCATAAGCTTATTATATGTTCTCTTAAGGAAAGAGGTTCTGAAATGATCCTTCCCCTGTCTGTAAAATGTAATCCGGTTTTTTATTCCTGCCAGATATGCCAGCCAGACAGGTATCCCGGCCATGTTAGCATTGAAATCACAGATTGTGTCAAAACCATTCCTTTTGTAAAAACTATAATAATTCCACCATCTGCCAATATTCAAATATCCTAAGGGCATAAATAACAAAGGAACATCCAAAGCCTTATATTCATTATATAAATCCCCTGAATTATAAGTTCTTACAAGAATTGTAACATCCATCTGTGATTTATGGGTTTTCAGGAAACGCAGAAGATAAGTTTCAATTCCACCCGAATCAACTGTAGGGATTAAAAAAAGTGTTTTGCAGAGGGTTTCCAAAGTGCTAATTCATAATTTTTGAGTGTTATCAACATTAGCGAATAAAATCGATGCAATTTCAACTGCAGTTTTGTCGTAAACAGGCATTTAATTCTTAAGTCATTATTGAATCGATGGTTCTGCTAAATGAGCTACTTCCTTCTATCAGATCACTGATTAACAAATATAAGTTTTATGATGATGATGTAATCCAGAATTGGTAACAATGCATGTAAAATATTTAGACACATCTTAAACATTCAACAGGTTAGAACTATGCTGCCAATGTATTTTCAGACAATGGACATCAAGGACAATAGAAAGATTAATATTTTATCAGCAACACTATCAGTATTCTTTGGAGAAAACATGAACCTGGTTCGAATCAAGTTTTTTAACTTATTTATCTTTATCTGTACTTTTTATGCAAAATTTGGATTGCTTTGCTTTGAAAAATTGGTTGCCAGTTTACCCATCGAAATCTCGAACATAAAAGTGACTTCAAAAGAAACGATGTTTACTCTGACATTAAAGCTTTTTATGATTTACAACTTTTATTTATCTTTTACAACACTAATATCCAGATATTTACCTAATTCAATATCCCAATTATCTTCAAAAGGTTTAAAACCACCCCAGTCAAAAAAAGTATATTCCCCAAAATATATTTTACTTTTAGCATAGAAAAAATCAATCCTAACAAAAGGTATATTTTTGCTTAAAATTGAAGCTAACTCTTTCATTCTTTCAAAATCCTTAGGTTTTTCAAATTCTGGCATTTGCCTTGGAAAACCTCGTTTTATGGGGATTGGATTAAATTCCATGTCATAGAAATTTTCATAAATTGATAAACTTTTGACGGTAATATACATTATTCTTGGATTTCCATTAAAACACCAAAATTTATAATCATTCAATAATTTATCTTCGCTCCCATTATCAATAAATGGCTCTGCGAATATTTTTTTCACAACGCCTTTATATGGAAATTCTTTTTCATAATAGTAATAATTAAACAAATGCATTCTAGCATTTAATCTTTTCTTTATCTCATTAATATCACTTTCCCCTTTTTCATAAATTATTACCCCACTACTATCGTGATTAGTCTTTAGTACACATTTATCAGGAAGAATGGAAAAATCAATTTCATTAACATCATTCCATTCAGTCAACACAGGGACGACATATTGTTCTCCTATCAGTTTTGCAACATATTCTTTTACTTTTATTTTGTCAACAAGAATTGAATAATTTGGATTTCTATCATTCAATTTTAACCAATTCATTTTCTCATTAAAAGTAACAGGATTTTTTAAATTGAAACTTTTACCAAAAAGTAATTTAGATTTCAATTTGATAAATGTATAATCAGGAATAAAGGGAGCTAAACGATAACATAATAAGTATTCTGCCAATAACTTTGGATGAGTAATGGCTTTATTAATTCTATTAAAAATTGATTTTTTATTATTCACAAATTTCAGTTCAAATTGTTAAATCAATACTTCGTTAATTTTTAAGCAGCAATAGCCATAAAAGGCATGGAAGAAGAGCCAAGAGTTTGTTTAAATACGGTTTGAGTCATTTTGCTAATATTTTATTTCGCAATGATATAGGAAAACTTTAAGAGTGTTGCATGTTTTTGTTATGTACTTAGGTCAACAGGTCAGGGTCTTAACTTCTACCGCAACCGTTTTTGTTTCCAATTCTTCTGTACAAGCAATGTTTTGTTAATATCTTCAATTGTACTTTAACTATATTTTACCAAATTCTAGTTTTTAATATATCAATGAATCTCATGTGGCCTCTTAGTTTTTTTCGTATGGCTACTCTTCCTGGTATTTTCTATCAGCGTTTCTCTTTCTTCTTAGGCCATAGTTGCTTTTTATTTTATCATAATACTTTTTTGAAACAAACATAAAAATACTTATTAAGTCATTCTATTATTTACATTTCAGTTAATACAGTTAAACAATCATAATGATAAAGTACAATGGCATTATACAAATAAAAATGTTTTCAACAAACTGGTCTAGGGTAATGAATATATACTCTGCGTGTATTAGTTTTCTCGAATATACTCTCCAAGCTCTGTTGTTGTCATAAATTGAACGTCTGGCCAGTATTTTAATATAGATTTCAATAGAATTGACAATTTAGTTAATCCGTTTTTTCTATTGCTTTCCTTTAGAGATCCAATGTAATTAACTCTATGTGAACTAATAATCGCGGGTTTATGCAATAAAAAAGCGATTTTTATATCATTCAAACAACTATCAATCCAGTCTTTACCGTTTTCGCTGGGTTCAAAAAATGAATTTCGTGTAATATAAGTCTGTCCATATTTATTTTTCTGACCTAGATAATGAAATATCCTTCTATATCTTCCATGTCCTAAAGGCTCATATTGAATTTTCGAAGTTGATCTATATTTAATCCCTTCTCGTGCTGATACCTCGTTAAGATTATTATTTATTGGCCCATTTGGTGGCACGAAATATTCAGCACGATACCCAAATAATTTTTCAAATAAGTTCAATCCATCCTTTATTATAGAAGCAAGATAGTTCATATCGTCCGGATTTAATAAATCAAAAGCTGCCTGGTAGCTTAGCTCTTTAGATATTGAACTTTTTCTATTAAATCCCCATAATTCATAACTAAAAGCTAATAATGTTTCTTCATCTTGATGTTGCAAGTTCCTTAACCAAAGTGGCACATTAAGATGTTCACGTCCATGAAACTGGGGGCAAAAAACACCCTCATTTATACCTTCCTTCCACAGCAAATAAGATGAATCGTCCCCATAGTATTTTTTTAAAGTCTCTGTGAATGGCTCATAATAATAATGAGAAAAATCAGATTCGCGAATCTTTTTAAAATCAGGATTTGCAACAACACTAACAGCTGTAAATTTAGCCTTGTTGCCATTTCTATCTTTATACTGATTGAGGACTTCAAATAATGCGGCCAAATCTGTTGATTTAGCAAGTGTGTCATAAGAATTGTATCGATAAGCACCTCCCGAAATCAAATCTATACCTTGTTTTTGTAGTTTTCCAAATACGTTTAATGATGGCATCCTGATACTCCCCCAATCATCGCTTTCAATTACAATAATTTTTCGATTTGTACGCCATCCTGGTATATTGGAAATATAGCGGAGAAGTTTACGCATAAATGTTTGATATAAATTAGTAATTATTTTATAAGGTCGATTAATGCAATTTCATTAGTCAGAAATGGAGCTATAAAAGGATTAGTAATTAACGAGTAAATACCAATATTATCAAATCCTATTCGCATAGATACGATGAAGAAAAGCAATAATACGGGTGAAAAAAATATTAATAAGCGTTTTGATAGCCGTTCTGAATTATTGTAATAAGTGTAAAGGAACAGAAATGCTGTTGAGAAAAGACCACCTACTGTAAGAAATCTTCCTGCAGATGGTATCTGGCTAAAAACATTTGCAAAACCATTAAAAAGAAGGAGAAATGAAAAAAGACATAGCATTCCTTTCCTTTTTTGCCAGACTTCCTTACCAATAAAGAAAATAAAAATTAATAATACTTTGATTAATAAATGCAGTAATCTTCCGTACCAAGCAATATACCAGTTTAAATGAGTCCGGCTCTCTCCTAACCTTTCAATATATTCTTCCCCTGTATAACTAATAATACGTTCATGAAAAATATCCGGTGTGTAAGCAAGCAAAAAATCTCTTACTAAAGGGATATCTATCTCTGAAAAAAGATTACTGACAACAAAAAAAATAAAATAAAACAAAGTTTTGTTTCCAAAAATCCTGTAAATAAATAGAACCAGAACAGGGAAAATAAAACTAAAATGGACGAATACACTTAGGAAAGACACCCATAATCCTTTGGTTTTATTATCCAGAAAAAAAAGAAACGACCCATATAAAAAAACATGAGCAGCTGTCCAGAAACGTACACCATTAATAAACCAAAACGGAACCAACAAAGCAAAAACTACAATTAAAGTTGCCAGGAATATATTTAGTTTGCCTTCAGTTTTATCAATAAGATACCAGATATTCCGGGAATAGAAAAATCCAAAAAAGAGAGCAAAAACTGCCATTAATACACGGGGATCACCCGTAAATTGCGCTACAATCATAGTAACCAGAGGTTGAAATATATCTATGTAACTCGAACCCTCGGAATAGAGGACATCTGCTAATGTAGAAAAAGTTGTATTTGAGCTGCGAAAGGTCAGAAAATGCTCAATATATCTTGATGAATCCTGTCCTTCCTGTACAATAAATGTAAAACCAAAGAATACTATAAAAAGCCATAAACCATTTTTAGCCCAATTTTGACGATAATACTTTATAGAAGTAATTAAAGCTCCTAAAGGCCATAAAAAGAAAATAACCCAGAGGTTTGTATTGGCTTCTCTTGTAGTTAAAATCTTCATTTAGATAATCGGATACTAGCTGTCAGAAAACGAAATATTAAGCAAAATAAAGAGAATAGAAAATCAGTCACGCTCAAATTAATTCGTAAGTTCTATAAATTTGTTACATATATTTTCAATACGGTATTGATCAGGATCCTCTATAATCATTTGTCCGTCATAATTACCAGAAAGAAATTCATTTACTGTATTTTTATTTAAATCCCCTGTTTTTATAGATAATACTGGTTTATTTAAAATAAGGTAATCAATCAGTTTGCTGGGTTTTTGTCTGTTCCCGACATTTTCAAAATTGACTAAAAAATCCATACTGCTTAAAATATTCATTAGTTCCTTTCTTGGTACAGGGTCATGAATGAATATTTTTTTCATTAAATCAGGGTTTATCCCTTTTACAAACTGTGGAGTTTGGGTATAGATATGAAATTCAAAATCAATATCTACTGTGTTTAGATATTGAATAAATTCAGAAGGATCTCTTCTTCCTGGTATAAACATCCCGGCATATGCGAAAGTTGGTCTGGAATTATTAAGCTTACTTGTGTTAAACTGGTAATCTTCAAACCTGTAACCCTGTGGAATAACTTTAATTTTAAAATGAAACTCGGGAAAATATGCTGCTATAGCTCCATTTGTAGGAACTGAAATAAAATCTGTTTTTCTCATAAACCATTTTTCTACCCAGCTAAAATAAAATGGCACCTTGAATGAATCATTCTCCTGTCCCACATATGGATCCCCACAGTCTGCCACCCATGTTTTTGCTATTGAGTGTTTTTCTGATCTGCTGGCTGCCACCCCCCAGTGCACCGGATATGGAACAGCAATAGATATAAGTAAATCATAATCTTTTTCGTTCTCCAGTGCTTTCTTAACCATCCAGAATAATTGAATATCGGGATATTCAAATAATAATTTTGAAAACCTTAATATAAATCGTCTGATTAATCGATTTATCCCTGTCCCTTTCAATTTAATACTTTTCCATTTCTGCAATCCAAGATCCTTAATTATGAGATTGTTATTCTTTTCGAATTCATCATGGAATTCAGATATTCTTGGGGTAATCACCATAACAAAATGCCCCTGTCTTGAAAACTCCTTTGCAAGTTCAGTAGTACGAAATGAACGTGGGGAATTTTCCGGATAATAGCTCGCTGAGACTATTAAGATCTTTTTCTTAACCATTGGATTTCCATAATTCATTGTTCAGCCATTGTACATCAGAAGGATTTCTGGAAAAGATTGAACTCGATTAATAGATGAATAGTTTGGCCATATAAAAAATTTAATAAAGAGAAGTGCAGTTGTAAAAAAATCATAAATCAGCCATAGCATGAATCCTTAAATCAATATCTTAAATTTTTGTAGCCATTCACTGAACATTATAATACGCCAGTAAGTATAATTAAAAGATAAGGTTCCTTTAACAACATCATCAAAATATGTAATAGCTTCTGGTTTAATAATCCCATTAGTTAAAGAAATGGCTTCGGATATTTTTTTTCTGAATAAATCAGGATTGTCTTTCTTTACCCATTGCTCTTCTGGTGTTATAAATCCCATTTTATCCTTTCTGGTTTGAATCTCTGCTGGTAATAAACCCTTCATAGCCTCACGAATAACTCTTTTTGTAATCCCGTCTTTTTCGAGAAAATCATCAGGCAGATTGTACGTAAACTCAACAAGCCGATGATCAAGAAATGGCACGCGTGCTTCAACAGAATGTGCCATGGAATTTCTATCTTCCCATTTCAGATATTTTGGCAATGTACTGTAAAAAGTGAGGTGTTCAGAAATTTCAGGTACAGTTCTATATTTTATAGGAATTATGGTATATGGATGAAAAGGCTTTATATTGAGTCTATTACTATCAATAATATTCTTAATGTGGTCTGAACTGCTATTTATGTTTGTAATTCCTTGTTTAATTAGTGATGGAAGTAATTGATAAATAATACCCTTTATAAGTGTTAAACTTGAAATTCGCCTGATTTTATATAAATTCTTAACGTCAGTGACCAATGTAATTAGTTTAAAATACTTGACCATTTTTGCATATTGTAAAAATGCGAATTGCCCACATCCCGACAAACCTGTTAAGGTATGCCCCCATTCAGCATAAGCCGCTAAAACTACTTCTGTATCGGTTCTTGATATGAACTCATATCCAAGTTCTGGAGTTCATTCTTTAAATATTGATAATTATATATTTTCCCATTAAGTATTATCCAGTATCTGCCATTTGCATATATCATCAGCTGGTGACTGGCTGGAGACAGATCGAGCATTGAAAGTCAGCGATGTCTGAATGCCAAACAAAATGCTTACCCTTCAGTTTTTCTATCTTTTTCACCGGCGAATGCGGATGGTGCGAAAACCAAACAGAATCAGGGGTGTCTTTACCTCCTTATGAATGCAGAAGATTTTTATCATCAAGAAGTATGAATCCCTCATCTTCTGGTACACGGTATTTTATGATATCCGTCATTTTTTGAATATGATCCGATTCAAAACCTTTTTGACAAATAACTCCGGCTAAACCACTCATAAAATCTATATTTTATTGTTATTCATAGTAAGTCTGGTGGCTATTCTGATCTGAAGCAATAACTCTGGAAATTATTTTATAATATTTTTCAATTATCATAGAATTACGAAGCTCATTAACCTTAATACCCGCTCTGGAGGTTTTTAAATAGAACTCATCACTATTGATGCTTTTTATGGCTTCTACAAGTTGAAGTTCATCTATATCGATAAATATTGCTTCACTATCAGTCAAATGGCCATATGCTCCTGTATTCTTTACTCCAATTATATAAAGTCCCTGTGCTGAAGCTTCAAAATATGATCTCCCAAAGGTTTCAGGATAACTGAGCATTACAAAGATGTCCGTATCCTTATAAATATCTCTTATATATTCTGCGTCTTGAAATCCATGAAATCTAACATTTTTCATTATGCTCAATTCTTCAGCTAAAGAAGTTAAATTTTCTCGGAAATACCCGTCTCCAATTATATCATATGTGACTTGATATCCTTCCTGAAGAAGTCTGGCTACTGCCTTTAAAACAATCTGGATGTTTTTCATCTCAAGTAGCCTTGAAACTGTAACTAATCTGTATTTGTCTGAATTAAAGATCTTCTTATTTTCATTATACCAAAAATCATCAATTCCATGGGGAATCAGCTCAATCGGAAATTCCTGCTTAAGAGACAAAAAAACTCTATGATCTGGTGATGTTATTGCCGATGCATTTCTTAAGATTTCTTGGCCTTGTTTTGAAAAATAAAATCCTGACCGTGATCCACGAATTGTCAGTATATATGGGATATTAAATTCTCTAAAAAGTTCCATTGCATAATAACTATCAGGGCAAATAGAATGAGAATGGATCAAATCTGGTTGGTATGAAATTATTAAATCTTTAAGAAATTTTTTATATATTTTATATTGTAAGGGTAAAAGAAAATCCGTATTAAAAGGCAGTTTATTAATAAAAGGAAGTGTATCTCTGTAAAAATGAATTTTAAGATTATATTTTGTGTCAAAATAATCTTTTCTGGAAAAAATTTCCCTTCTGATTTTAAGTGACTTTTTAATGAAAGCTGCCCATTTTGGTATATTCCCGACAGGTTTGACAAACTCACTTTTAATCCCATAAATTTTGCTTAGATCTGAGTAAATCTTTAAGGAAATATCATTATCCAATTCCAGTTCTTGAATTGGAATAAAACTGGCTATGTTTAAAACTTTTATCATTCGGACATATCAACTTATTAATCTTTTACAAATAAGTCAAGAATTTTAGAATGGAAGCTTTCGGATTTCTAAGATTTAATTTTTTTATAATAATATTTGGCATGGGATATAAGGAAAAGAATTATCCTAATTTCATGACAACACGGGAAAATTTTAAAAAATAATTTTAAACTCTTTCATAATAAAATTCATAACTGGTATCATAATTAATCTACCCTTAACAAGTCGTGTTATTCAATAATTCTGTACAGTGGCATGTTTTACCAACCTGTTACCAGTCAGTAAATCCAATCAATTGTGCAAAAAATGTTTTTCCTATATGCATTTTGGCTCAAAATATAGTATAAACGAAAATATAAATTTAAATCATAAAATCTTGACCTTATTTAAGATATTACATATTAATGATTTACGTTAATTTTAACCGTCCTTAACTTAACACTAGTGTGACTTAATAATAATATAATTATGGAATTAAAGTTTCAAATTCATTAAATTATTTCTTAATTCCCTTGTTCAGTTTTTCAAAAATTATTCCTTTAATAAACATATATTCACTGATTCTTAAGATCTCTGACAAACCAATAAAAATTATCACACTTGTGAAAATTTGAATTAAAAGAGTAACTATAGGATTAAGATTTCCTATTTTACCAATGAAGAATAAAACAATACCTATACATACCGCTAGAAAAAAACCATATTTAAAGTCTTTGATCTGCTCCCAAACTGTGTAGTTAAGTAGTCTGCCAGAATAATATGCTTTAAATAAAAATCCAATAAAACTGGTAATTATCATAGCAATGATCATATATTTTATACCAAATTTTACACCAATGATAATAGCAGGAACTACTAAAGCTTTTACTAAAATTTCCAATTTCAAGACAAGACCACTTCTCCCATAAACATACATTAAATTCACTGAAAACCTAGACATTGGATAAAAGATTCCGACAAAAGCAAGCAATTGAAGAAAAATAATTGCTTCTTTCCATTTATCTCCAAGCAGTGCTAATATTAACGATTCTGAAACTGCAGATAATCCGAACATCAGTGGCAGCACAATAAACATAGTACATTTCAGAAATATTTTATAATTATTTTTAAGTCTAAGAGGTTCATCCTGACACTTTGCCAAAACCGGGAATGATACTTTAGCGATAATTTCAGTAATCATATCCGATCCCATATCCTTAAACATTTTTGCCCTGGTATAAAGTCCTAGTTCTTTTGCCGAAAAATATTTTGCTATAATTAAGTTATATATATTAAAATAAACTTTATCCAGAATAGCACTTGCCAATAATTTTGAACTAAAGCCAAAAAGCTCCTTTAAGACACGAAAACTAAATAAACCTCCGGGATTCCAACGATTATTAATCCACAACATGGCAGAATTTAATATTTGTTGCGCTAATGTCCTGTAAACCAAACTCCAAACACCATACCCCTTATAAGCTAATACAATTCCCAGCAATCCTGATAAAAATGATGAAAACAAACTAATTTTTGTCAGCAGTTTAAAATTTAAATTTATCGTTAAAATTGTATTTTGAATTATAACTGTCGAGTTAATAATTATTATTAGCCCGACTATTCTGGCAATCAAAGTCAGTTGAGGTTCTTTGAAAAAACTACTAATATAAGGTGCTGAAAAAAAAAGTATCAAATAACAAATTACTCCAATAAAAAAATTAAAGTAAAATACTGTTGAAAAATCAATTCGAGTACATTGTTTTTTTCTTATTAATGCCTGACTGAAGCCACTATTTACAAAGGGTTCTGCCAAAGCAATAAAGATAGAAATCATACCTACCAAAC
>Ga0116172_10002940_pt1 | contig 14504 bp, 13 predicted proteins | sample AD_UKC083_MetaG_FD_89799 | JGI IMG/M metagenome (GOLD analysis project Ga0116172, IMG submission 89799) | Active sludge microbial communities of municipal wastewater-treating anaerobic digesters from USA - AD_UKC083_MetaG | ecosystem: Engineered > Bioreactor > Anaerobic > Digestate | place: USA...
CAAAAATAAGATTTGATGCAATTGTTTGACAAATGTTTGACAAATTGCCGATTCTAAAAACAAAACCGCCAGCATACTGACGGTTTAGAACCCTATTGGTGCCGAAGGCGGGATTTGAACCCGCACGAGGTTGCCCCCACTAGACCCTGAATCTAGCGCGTCTGCCAATTCCACCACTTCGGCAATACTTATGCAACGAACAATTTATCACAGCGCCTAAGGAAAATCAATACTTGCTGCTCGAAGTGCAGTCCCCTGCCAATATTAACCAAGCTGCCCTTTCGGATATAATGACTTTATAACACTGCGTTAGGAGGCAAGCCATGTTAAGGGATCTCAAAGTTGACGCAGGCTCAGCGATATTGGTCAGCATAGACATGCAGGATAAGGTGATAGACATCACATGGGACCATGACATAGTACGGCCAAGGGCTGCTGCTTTTGCATCAATCGCACGCATAATGCAGGTGCCTGTTTTGAAAGTAGAGCATGTGCCCACAAAGATGGGCGTGACTGCAACCGTCATAGACGAAGCGTTGGGAAGTGTCCCGCCCATAGTCAAAGCATCCTTCTCTGCTTTCGGCAGCGATGAATTCGCTCAGAAGCTCGCTTCTTCAGGGCGTAATAAGGTTATCATCTTCGGGGTCGAGGCTCATGTATGCCTCTGTCAGACGGCGCTCGACGCGATCGAACTTGGATACAGCGTCTTCGTGGTTGCAGACGCAAGCTCATCCACATCGCCCTACCACAGGGACATCGCCTATGACAGGATGAGACAGGCCGGAGCGGTCATCGCAACCGCGCAGAGCCTTGCCTTCGAGCTGCTGGAAAGGGCTGACAGGCCTGAGTTCAAGCAAGCGCTTCCTTACATCAAGGACCTGTAGTCCCAACGTAAGCCAGAGGGATCTCCCATGGAAGGAGTCAGGTCAAACACCATGGACATCGAGGGTCTGCTCAAGGAGATGACACTTGAAGAGAAGGCCTCTCTCTGTTCAGGGAAGGATTTCTGGAACACGAAGCCCGTCCCCAGGTTGGGCATTCCTTCGATTTCCATGGCGGACGGCCCCCACGGGCTGCGCAAGCAGAAGAAGCCTGTTGGAGGTCACGCTATAAGCGACAATGTGCCGGCCACCTGTTTCCCGACCGCCGTCACACTTGCCAGCACTTGGAACGCCGAACTCGTAGGGCAGGTAGGCAGGGCCATCGGCGAAGAGGCGCGCTTTAATGAAGTCGATATCGTCCTAGGCCCCGGTATGAACATCAAAAGGTCGCCCCTGGGAGGGCGCAACTTCGAATACTTCTCCGAGGACCCCTATCTGGCAGGCAAACTTGCCTCCTATTTCATAAACGGGCTTCAAAGCACCGGAACCGGAGCCTGCGTAAAGCACTTCGCAGCGAACAACCAGGAAACAAGGCGGTTGATGATAGACGCCATAATAGACCAGAAGGCGCTTCACGAAATCTATCTGAAACCCTTCGAGATGGCCATTAAAGGTTCTTCGCCATGGACCGTCATGTCCGCATACAACAAGCTGAACGGAAAGTACTGCGGTGAAAGCCGCTTCCTGCTTGAGCATACTTTAAGGGGTCCTGGGGATTCGAAGGGCTCGTTATGTCGGACTGGGGCGCCGTAAACGACAGGATAGAGTCCCTCCGGGCTGGAATGGACCTTGAGATGCCCGGTTACATCGGCGACGGGGAGAAGCAGATCATCGATGCCGTCCGTGAGGGCAGGCTTCCAATCCAAGAATTGGACAACTGCGCAAGGCGGATGCTTCTGCTTGTCGCCCGCTGCTCTTCAGCCGATCGGAGGCAGAAAGCCGAGCTGAGGCAGGAACACAGGGATGTCGCCGAGAGGGCAGCGTGTGAAGGCATTGTCCTGCTTAAGAACGATGGCGGCCTGCTGCCGCTAAATCGCAAGGGCACAATCGCATTAATAGGGGAATTCGCAAAAAAGCCCCGCTATCAGGGGGCCGGCAGTTCTTTGGTAACGCCTTTGGCCGTTGAGAACGCGTACGATGCAATCGTTTCCAGGGCGGGTGACGAGCTTGAAATCCTTTTCGCCCCGGGTTACAGAGAAGACAGCCTGAAGCCTGACAAGGCGCTTCTGGCAGAAGCTAAGAAAGCAGCGACCAAGGCAGATATGGTAATAATCTTCTGCGGCCTTCCGGCGATACTTGAGACCGAGGGGATAGACAGAAGGGACTTAAGGATGCCTGAGTCGCACGAGTGCCTTGTAGAGGAGGTATTGAGCGTCAACCGTAACGCGGTGCTGGTGCTCATGAACGGAGGCCCTCTCGAGATGCCATGGGCTGGTGCCGTTCCATGTATCCTTGAGGCATACCTGGGAGGACAATCCGGAGGAAATGCTATCGCAAGGATTCTTTTCGGAGAGGAGAACCCTAGCGGGAAGCTTGCCGAGACATTCCCCGTAAGATGGAAAGACAATCCCGCCAGCAGATTCTTCCCTGGAGGGCGTGAAAGCGTGGAATACAGGGAAGGGACTTTGGTCGGCTACAGATACTACGACGCAGCGGGATGCGACGTCCTCTTCCCGTTCGGGCACGGCCTGAGCTATACGGAGTTCTCCTATGAAGGCCTCTCCCTGAAGGAGGAGAACTCGGACGGCCACATCAGTATAGATGTAAGCTTCACCATCAGAAACACGGGAAAGCGTCAAGGAAAGGAGGGCGCACAAGTATACGTAAAAAAGACGGGGAGCTCGTCGAAAAACCATCAAAGGGGCCTTGCCGCTTTTGCGAAAATCGCCCTAGCCCCCGGCGAAAGCAAGCCTGTCTCATTGTCAGTCGACGAGCTTGAGCTCTCTTGCTGGAACACGAAAGAAGGACGCTGGATTGCAGCGGGCGGGACGTACGAAATACAGGTGGGTTCCTCCTCAAGGGACATAAGGCTCAAGGGGATGATCGACATCCGCGGATTTCCGAAATGCGAAGTTGGCGAGGAAAACTCACCTGACTACTTCGGGGCGCTGGCTGAAGGAGACAAGGGCAAAAAGGCTTTCGAGGCTATAATCGGATCCGAGCTGCCTTCAGGGAACAAAGTCCAGCGCGGCCGCTATACCCTGGATACCCCCCTTTGCGATATGGAGGGCTTCCTGGCGGCGCTTCTTCGTTTTCTCCTTCGTTCAGCAGCGATGATAGCCATGGCCGGAAACCGGCACAACCCTACCGTAGCAGCGATAGGCAAAATACTGATGGAAGCGCCCCTTCGCAAATTCACCTTCTTTACGAACGGGGCCGTGAAGAATCCTTTTCTAGAAGGCCTCCTGGCGCTGCTGAACTTCCGCTTGTTCTGATCGCAGCAAAGCGCATCAGGAAGAGGAAGCAATCCTTTGCTGGACGCCCTTTCTTATGCGTAAAGGATGAGGGCAATGAAAACGAGATCCTCGCTGCCGTAGTTTGCGAGCGAGTGCCCTTGGCCGGGCTTTACCCATGCGGTATCACCTGGGTTGAGAACAGCCTCAGTGCCGTTGTCGTTCAAGGTCCCCTGTCCCTTCAGGATGTGGTAGACTTCGAAATCTCCCTGGTGTACATGATATCCGAGAGATACTCCCGGCTTGAATGTTGTTATGGAGAAGAGCCTTCCCTTTTCGAGGAGGTCCTCCTTGGTGGCCAGATGATGGAACTGGATGGTCCCGTTTCCGCCGAAACCATTCTCCATAGTGGTTTCTTTGTGCTCGTCTTTCCTTCTTATCATTTCTTTCCTCCTGAATGTCCCTGTATTCCGGTCGGCGACCTTTGGGCTGCATTTTTAACGTTGAGACCTTCTGCACCAGATGTAGCACCGCCAATATTATCCCTCATTGCATGCCCGGAATTCCACTTCTGCACAACTGTCAGATACATATACAATAGTTGCCCGAAATTAGATTCATCTCTAGTGACCTTTAGTGAAAAAGAAAGGCCCGGTGCCTTCTGCAGCACCGGGCTTGTTCATCGTCCCGCTAGTCTCCCTTTTGCGCGTAAAGCACAAGGCTGATGAAGCTGAGGTCTCCCTTGCCTATGTTCGCTATCTCATGCCCCTGTTCAGGCTTGATCCAGGTCGTATCCCCCTCGTTGAACTCCATCATGGTCCCGTTGTCGTTGAACCTCGCCTTGCCCTTCAGTATGTGGTAGATGTCGATTTCCCCATGATGTACATGGAAACCCAGGACCCCTCCTTCGGGGATAGTGAGGATTGCAAGCATCCTGCCCTTGTTGCAAAGCTCCTCGTTTCCGGCGATATGAAGGAAACTGACCGTCCCTTTCCCGCCGAACATGTCCGACTTGTAGGTTGTTACGTGTTCGTCCTTCCTCCTGATCATGTTGAACCTCCTGTGTTATTGAATCGCCTAATCTGTGCCGGCTCCCGGCTCCCTTAGATAATGACCTATGCCGTTTGCCATGAGGTCTGAATATCCCGGGACGCCGCTTATGACTATGGTTTGCTCCGGCGGGAAGAAGTACTCCATCGCTGTTATTATCGCCTGTATCGAGCTTGAATGCCTGCCCACCCTCTGGTCCAGCGGATGCCCGTTCTCGTCGAACGGCACGTATAGCTTGCCAAGCTTCTGCGCTTTCACATACCACGGGTCCTTCCCGGTCAGCACCAGTTGTTCGTTAGTCTTGGACCTGAGCCTTCCCTGCGACGGGTTGGCTGTCTCTATCAGGATAGGCCAGGTGTCCGAGTAATCGCCCCATGACCTGTGCGAAAGCCCGTAGAAAGTCGGCGGGGATTTCTCCAGCCTGATTTTTATGTCCTCCATCTCGAGGCTGAGTACCGCAATCGATGCCAGGTCGATCGACTTTTCGTGCGCAACCATCGCGTTGATCACCGGGTACTCGGGGCTCGCCTCGTGGAGGTCTATGGAGACCAGCGCGTTCTCCTGCCTGATGGCTTCCATGATGCCGTAGGCTATCTTCTCAGTCAGCGTGCCGTCCGGCCTTCCGGGGTAGCACCTGTTCAGGTTCCTGGTCTCGCTTCCTGAAAGAGTCTGGTTCGAGGGATTGACGTAGATGTCCGGGTCAGGCCATTGGTGGAGCGGATTCGTCGCCCTCGCCCCGTACCTGAATGTCCTGACTGTGCCCTGTCTTGTTGTGAAGCTGTAGTGTTGCGGCGAGGCCTCCTGCGGGTCGTTTGCCGTAAAGCCGCTCTTGTCTGCCTGAGGTATCACTATTATCCTGCCCTTTTCAACCACCGCGTTCTCTATGAACATGACCGCGGTCATGAAGCCCGACGGTTCGTTCGGATGGGTGCCTCCCAGGAAAAGAAGCGTCCCTCCCTGCTCCTCTCCCTCGAGGACGTAGACAGCTGTGTCCCCTTTGGTGCCCTTTAGCCCGTCGAAATAGTCCGAAAGCATCTTTACTTCCTTGACCGACGGGCCTGGTACGATCACATCATCCTTGTACATCGACCTGAAGCTGGCCCCTGTATACAAGACGATGAAGGCGGAGACAGCCAGCACCGCCACAGCTGTAATCCTTGAGTTTATCTTCACACGCCCTGCCTCCTTACTTCCAGAATAGCACCCTAAGCGTGAGGGGGATTATTATCATGGCAGCCGATACCTGCTTCCATATGTCCTTCTCCCTGAATATCTCAAGGAGCAGCGTGAGCAGCAGGCCCAGGCAAATAGCCCAGTAGATCCATGTCATCCAGGTCATCTGCTTCGCCTCCCTACATCATCCACTTCGCAAACGAAGCGGAGTTAGCGATAATCAGAAGTGCGGTCGCAACCGTCAGAAGCGCCGGCAGCAGGCAATATCTAAGGACTTTGAAGTAGTTCGGCTCGTCTACCACCTGTGCGGCAAATATGCCGGCCAAGGCCGTCGGCGGCATGAGGTCCCCCAGCGAAACCAGCAGGGTTATCCCCGCGGTCAGGATTATGGCGTTCCCGCTTCCGCTCAATGTGAGAAGGAACGGGACGCCCAGCACCGATGCAGCGCCGAAGGCAGATACCGCCCCGAAGAGCGGGATTGTCACTGCCATCGCAAGAAGCAGCAATGCGCTCGGAATCGAAAGCGAGCTTACGACTATGAAGCCCCTGACGCCGGTCAGCGTCATGATCTGTATGAACATCCCGACGCCCATTAGTATGCTCATTACGGGTATGGCATCATGGACGGCCTCACGGACAGCCTCAAGCGGATTGAACTTCTTGCCGGTTACCATCGCAACGGCCGCCGAGACGAGCATTACAAGCGGCATCCCCAGGTCCGGGAACGTGCCCTTGAAGACGCTGGGAAGCGTCATAAGGGCGATAAGCACAAGGAAGGGCAGCAGTATTTTGGCCCCGTGTTCCTTCATATAGCTCTTGGGGAGCACTGACTGGTCATCCGGTGCCGTGGCCGTTTTCTTCTTAAGCATGTGGGGAAGCCCCAGAAGCCATGTAGTTACTATCGCAATCGGCACGGTCGCAAGCAGAAGGGGCTTGAAGAAGCCCACGTAAGGCATGTCGATACCTGCCCCGATTATCATGGCAGGGAGGTTGACAGGAGGTGCCAACATGCCATATAGGGCCGCCATCGCGATTATCGCCCCGGTCTTCTGCTTGGGTACGCCGAAGTACATGAGAACAGGCACTACCAGTGTGCCTGTGGTCAGTACACATGCCGTCGAAGACCCGGTGATCATGCCGGGGAACATCACCAGAAGGGTGATTCCTGCAAGAAGCAGGACCTTCACGTTCCTGAACTTATCTATTATGAACCTGGCCACCGTCTCCAGCAGCCCCGACTTCTGAATCGACTTCATGAAAAGCATTGCGGCGGCAATCACCAAAATGGTATTTAGATAGCCGAAGGACCCCTCGAACATGTGCCTTAAGGGGATGCCCTGACCGTCGACGACCGCACCTGCTAGCGATGCGATCATCATGCAAACTCCGATGGGAAGCTTGAAGGCGAACGCCGTTATGGTAAATACGGCGAGCATGACCAAGAAGATTATCCACTCTGCCATTAAGAGGCCTTCCTCCTCTCCTGCCTTATGGGCCGGGGCGGGGACGCGAAGCCCCCGCCCCGGATTTCAGGCTCCTGTGTCCGCTTGCGCTAAAGTCCCATGATCTCCTTCAGGGGAGCCACGATGCCGCTTATCTTGTCCACGATCTTAGGCGTTACCCCCTTGGGAAGGCTGTTGTTCAGAAGGTTGTCGGGCTTCTTGTTCTCGAAGGCGACCGCGTCCGCGTAGTTGCCCGAGGCAACGAATATCGCATGGTTGGCGTACTTGAAAACTTCCTTGATGATCGGGTCAGAGTTCGCGCCCCTTCTTTCAAAGCCGCCTATGTGCATTATTATTACCGGTATCTTGAGCGCCTGGGCCTTTTTTAGCACCGAGTTCGCCCTCGCCAGCTCCTGCTCTAGGTTCACGCCTGCGGCCCCCATCCCTTTGCCGCTATAGCCGACGACCACCGCCATGAACGAATATTTGGCCTTGCCCGCTGCATCCGCTAGTTCATCGGCCGTGACCGTATCCTTAAGGTCGGCTGTGATCTTGTTCATCTTGCATAGCGTGTTGACCATTGCGCTCTCTGCGCCTTGGCCCACGTTCGTTATGAGCAGGGGGGTGGCGGCGTATGCGCCGCCCATCCCCAGAAGCATGGCGGCGATGATCGCAAATGCCGCCAGATAAGTGTACTTGCGCATTTCTTTCCTCCCGTGACGCACTTAGAAGCCTATCGCCTCGCCCAGCCTCCTTGAGTCGGCGCCGCCGTACATGGTGCCGGTGGCCTGGTCGAACAGTATTCCCTGTACGGCTCCGAAGTATGCGTCGTATGATGTGTACTTCCTAGGCTTGTGGCCCAGCTTCTCTATCTCGGCGATAAGGTTCGCATCTATCCTGTCCTCATATGCGAACACCGAAGGTCCGTTGCTCCAGAAGCGAGGAGCCTCGATCGCCTCGTCCATTCCCATTCCATGGTCGATTATGTTGACCAGGGTCTGGACTATGCTGGGGAATATCCTCGTGGCGCCGGGCGTTCCGAGCGCTACGAAGGGCTTTCCGTCCTTGAGGACTATCGTGGGCGACATCGACGACAGAGGCCTCTTGTATGGCTCAGGCGCCGAGACTGAAGCTGGGTTGGTCGAGAAGTCGTCCATCTCGTCGTTGAGCATGAAGCCTGCACCCGCAGCCATGACTCCAGAACCGAAGAAGTAGTTGATCGTCTGGGTCACGCAGCAGATGTTCCCCTCTTGGTCGACGACCACGAATGACGTTGTGTTCCCGCTCTCGTACTTGGAGGGCTCCCCGGCCTTGGGTGCTGCTATTATCGAGTTCGGGGATATCTGGTTGACCATTGTCTTCGCGTAGTCCTTGGAGATGAGGCCCTTCACTGGGACGTAGCCGAAGTCGGAGTCGCGCATGTAGGCGGTCCTGTCGGCGAACGTCAGCTTCATTATCTCCGCGAAGGTGTGCATGAAAATGACGGAGTTGTGGCCCATGGCCTTCACATCGTAGTTCTCAAGGCAGTTGAGCATCTGGATGATGTGGGTTCCGCCCGAGCTAGGAGGAGGCATGGATACTATCTCGTATCCCCTGTAGGTGCCTCTGACGGGCTCCCTCATCTTGGCGACGTACTTGGTGAGGTCCTCCTTGGTCATGATGCCGCCGGCCTTCTGCACCGATTTCACTATGGCATCAGCGACCCATCCTGTATAGAATGCGTCCTTGCCCTTCTCGCCGAGTTCCTCGAACACCTTGGCAAGCTGCGGGTTCTTCAATATCGCGCCTTTCTCCAGAGGCAGGCCCAGCTGGTCGAAATAGGGGACGTCCTGGGGCTCGCTCCACTTCGCCATCTTTGCGTAGTTGTCCTTGATTATGCCGGCGAGCATCTCCGATACCTCGAAGCCTTCCTTGCCGAGCTTAATCGCTGGCTGTGCGAGTTCCTTGAACGTCTTTGTCCCGAACTTCTCCAGGGCCATGAAGTAACCGGCTACCGTGCCCGGTATGCCTATCGACTTGCCGCCCTCTATCGTCCATTTCTCTGCGGCGGCCTTGGGGTCCGCGTACATGTCCTTGGTCGACGCCCCGGGCGCCATCTCACGGTAGTCGATGACTGCTACTTCCCCGGTCTTTGCGAAGCGTATGACCATGAAGCCGCCACCGCCGATTCCCGAGGCGTTGGGCTCTACCATGTTAAGCGCAAGCCCGGTCGCTACTGCTGCGTCGATTGCGTTGCCGCCGGCTTTCAGCACTTCGACTCCTGCGGCCGATGCCAGCGGGTGGGCAGCGGCCACCATGCCGTTCTTGCCGGTGACGTCCTTGGGTGTATGGGTATCTACGGCCGCCGACGCGACCATGCCGCCCACGAGAATGATTGCCAATACCATGGCGATTGCAATCCTCTTCATCCTTCGGTCCTCCTTTGCAAATTGGTATGCCTACCCCTTTTATCATTCGCCGGACGACGTCCGTTATCCTTCAATTACCATATCTGATGAATGTTTCAATATTAGGACTTCAACTGGGTCAATGTGTCGATGAACTGCGGCCTTGCCGAATCATGAGCGTGCGACTTCAATACAAGCTCCCTAATCAGCTCTATTAAAGCACGGTGTGCCTTCCAAGGCACCATATCGATGGAAAGGCCGTTCTCGGCCGTGATCCCGTCCACAGCGCCTGCCGACACCGCCTCCTTCAGAGAGCGTTCGATCAAACCGGCTTCCGGAAGCAGGTCCGTCCTGCCCAGCCTCTCTGCAAGGGCGGCGCCAATGGCGTAACACGCATCGTCGGATATGCTCCCCATCATAACCCTGTCGGCCTTTGCGGCGGCGGCGACTCCTCCTCCGCAGCCGCAGGAGCAAACCTTCCCGTATGGTGTGATTTCCTCCACTACGTCTTCTACAAGCCCCATGCCGAGCTCGTTTCCCATATCCCCAATCGCGAAGGTCATCTTCCCCGTCGCCTTGAACTTCTCCAAGACGGCGTCGATATCGGCGCTTATGTCCCCCATCGCGGCGCCGAAAGTAGTATGTGGGATCCCCTTCGCGTTCTTGCCCGGCCTTTCTATCGTGACGAATGCGCAGGGATCCAGGGACAGGAGCGTCTCCATGGATGCTGCTTGCCCTTCTTCTGAACATGCATCGCCCTGGGCCGGGAACGGAACCACGGCGAACCGCCCCTGTCCCAATACGGCGTTGCCGCACATTCCGCCGGGCAGTTCATATTCCTCTAGACCCGTCGCCTTCACCGAAGCCCTCGCGGCCTCAGCTGCGCCTTTTTCGCATATTACAACAGGGAACAGCCCCAGGCCCCTCGAGAGCACGTAGGCCAGGTACGCTGTCCCTGTCAGGCCGTCCGTCTCGGGCTCGCCAGCCTTTCTTATCATGAAGCCGGTGGCGATGGCTATCGCCCTGCCCTTTTCGCAATGACCCGCAAGGTCCCGTGAAAAAAGGTAAGTAAGGGGCTCCCCGCCCTGCCTCGCCCTCGCAGCGCCATAAATCGGCTTGACTATGCCTCGGCCGTGGAAATCCAGGGTGGCCAGCTTGTCCAGCCCCTCCGCGACTATCCTGGACAGATGCTCCCTTCTGCTTTCAGTGTGGCTCATCTGCGCTTCCTTATGATCTCCGCGGCCAACCGGATTCCTTCCATGACCATCGGGGTACATATCCTGTCCCTGCCGCCCTCATCGTGGAAGGCCTTCCTGTTGGAAGCGTCCTTCATGTCGCACCCTGCCAGTTCGCTGCAGTTCAAATGCCCGAACCTCTTCTCGAACTCCCTCATGTACTCCTTGCTGATGTCGGCGACCTCCTGCTTCCATCTGCCTATGTCGCTTCCCATCGGCACCATGACGCCGAATGCCATCAGAGCCCCGGTGACTGCGCCGCACATGAGGCCCTGCTGGGCGATGCCGGCCCCGAACGCCCCTGCCAGCCTGATTCTTTGCTCGTACGCCCTGTTGAACTCGCTCAGTACCCCCGCTAGCGTCGATTGGGCGCAATTGTAGTTGGCAAGGAATAGCTCCCTGCCCAAATCTTTTCCTTTGTTCTCGGCAGGCATGGTGTTCATCTCCATCCATCGCGTATATTATTGTCTTGAAGATAATTTTAACACGCTGCCTGATGTCTGGGCCAAGAAAGCACTTCCGGCAGGCAAGCCGGGGACGGAGGCAATCATGACTCCTGCCATGAATTTCCTGGGCCGGGTGCTGATCGCGATACTCAGGCCGTTCCTGTATGTCTGGCTGAAATACATCGTGAACTGGAACCTGGCGTCCGCTGCCCCCAAGGGGTTGAGGCCCCCTTATCTGATACTTTCCACACACGTATCGGTGTTCGAGCTCCCCCTCATGCTCATCCATACAAAGCCCAATCCGGTCATAGTCCTTCATGAACTGCATCTGGTGGACAGCCTCTTCATGATGCTCCTGAGCGTGGTGGGCTCGATAGTGAGGATGCAGGGGCTGCCCGATCCGAGGGCGATAAGGCAGATGAAGCGCGCAATCGGCATGGGCAGGTCCGTCATCATATATCCGGAGGGGGATTTGAACTGGGACGGCGATTCCAAGACGCTTGACATCGGCTTGGCCAGGGCCGCCCGATTCATAGGGGCGCCGGTCCTGGTGTTCAAGACCGAAGGCTCTTACCTGGGCTTCCCGCGCTGGGCGCACAGGGCCAGGCGCGGCAGGGTGGACCTCAAGTACACCCTGGCCGTCGAAAAGGAGGACTACGCAAAGCTTACCGACCAGCAGATACTGGACAAGCTGAATTCAGCTTTCGTGCATTCGGAACGGAAGTGGAAATATGAGGGGGGAGGGAAGGGCCAGCGGTTCAGCAGCTCGAAGCCGGCCCTCGGCTTGGAGAGGCTACTTTTCCTGTGCCCTTCGTGCGGCGCACATTCGAACACGAAGACAGACGACAGGAACATCTGGTGCGTAAAGTGCGGCTTCAACGTCTCGGTGGACGCAAACCTGAGGCTGAGCCACGACTGCGGCAGGGGCTTCAAGGACGTCTGGGAGTGGCACGACTGGCAGACGGCCGAGTGGAACGGCTTTGTGGACGACGGCTTCAGGGACAGGAGCCTCTTGCTTACTTGCAAAGAGGTGGCAGCGGAATACGTAAAGATATCGCCCGTCCCGGCATCTGCGCCGACGGACGGCGAATCGTTCCCCCACAGGCTGCTTCATAAACCGGACAGGCTTGCGGCCGCGTCGGCGACTCTGACCGCCGAAGGCATCGCCCTGTTGGACAAGTCGGGGGACAAGCTCCATTTGATCCCCATTGACAGCATAAGGTCCGTGCAGGTCTTCATCATCGGAATATACAAGCCCAACTGGCTCATCGTAATGACCGACGAGGCATATATCAACATACAGCTCATAGGTGGGAGCAACCCGTGCTATCCATGGCTTCTGGCCATACAGAGGCATATGGAAAACAAGGCCATCCGCTAGCATAAAGCAAGCGGACGGCCCCTGATTCGCCATCATTGCCGGTCTCTATTTGGCTATCTTCTCTATCGATTCGATGACGTATTTCTGCCTCTTGAAGATTAGCCCCTCAATGAGCGACAGATACTTGATTATTATGGCCAGGCACGTGAAAAGGCCGCACAGGGCGAGCGAAAGCATCAGCGCTCCTACCATCCACCATTCCGGGCTGCGGCCGCCAGACGACATGTACAGCGTGTATATGAAAAAGCCAAGGGAAGACAGCAGGGTAGCCAGTATCATTATATTTACGAACCATCCCGGCACATCGGTGAAAAGTACCAGGGAATCGAGGGCGAGGGCGTTCCTGTAGGACGACATCGCCCTGTCCTTCACCCTCGTGCGCTCCACCAGCGGCTCGTAGACCAAGGTGTCGAGCTTCAGGCCACACCTCGCGTAGACGGCTTTCCTGTATGGCACCGCCACCATAAGAGAATGCACCCTATTGATGGACCTCCTTGACAATATCCTGAACGTCTCGGGCCTTAGGTTGATATGGTATTTCGCGAAACGGTTGAAGAACCTGTAGAAAAGCCCGACCGTGGTCCTGTTGATCTTCTTGGGTGCGGCGCTGACTATATCGAAGCCGTCCCTGATTGAGTGATAGTAGACCTGCATCACAAGGTCCATGTCATAGTCGATCCAGGTGCTGTCGAACTCGAAGACGAAATCCCCGATAGCCATGTCGATGCCGGCGTTCATGGAGACTTCACGCCCCTGGTAGTATCCCATGTTTATTATGCTGACCACTGTGTTCCCGAATTCCTGCTCCATGTCCTTAATGCGCTGCACGCTCCCGTCCGTGGACTGGTCGTTCACGCATATGACCTCGAACTTCTCGAAATTTGCAGAAAGCGTGCCGTTAAGGCGGCTCAGGAAGTCCTTGAGCTCGGCTTCGTTGTTGCGGATGTAGACCACTGCTGAAACGAAGTTCTTCTCCTTGTTCCTTATCATCATTAAAGCACCTCGTCCAAGTCATAGACTGTGTTGACCTTGCCCGAAAGGACGCTTATGAATGTGGGGTTTTCGATATGCTTCCTTATCACCGTAGGCCTTGAATCGTCTATCTCCGAAGCCTTCAATATCGGCTTCATGGAATACATCGAGCCGATATAGCCGAAGCCGTACTCATCCTTCAAGTACTTCCTGGCCATGCTGGACATATATATCCAAGACGTCTCGGGCTTGGCCGGGCAGTCGTTGCAGTTGCCCAGCTGCTCCGGCGAGCAGCGCCCATCGCTCCTCGATTGGCAGTCGAATGTCGGAAGCGTATCGTAACTTGTCTTATGCGGAGTGAAAGTAACCGATGTCAGTGAATGAACGCCCGTCATGCCGAACGGCATTATGGAGAAGAAGGGGCCGTCCATGACGGTCAATCCCAATCCCTTGAGGTTTTCATTGGTATTGCAGAGTATCATCTCGCAAAGCTCGTACTTGATCCTGAAAGGCTCGAAGCCGAGCTTGCCTATTATCTGGTTTGCAGAAGCGTAGGTCGCGTTCAGAAGGTAATCCGTGAATACCGGGCCTCCTGCTGCAAGCTTGAGCTCGAAATGGTCCTTGTGCCTCACCACTTCCTCAATCCTCGTTGAATACCTTATCTCAACATTGGAAAAAGGGGCGAGCCAGGAGAGCATCTGTTTCCTGAGCACGGATGCGTCGTAGGCGTACTCCCTAGTCAGGAACGCACCGTCGCATAGGCCTTCCTTGAAGTACTTGTTCGGGTTCAGCTCCTCGCACATTATTCCTGCAGCCTCGCAGAACCTCACGAACTGTCTAGCGCTGGTCCAGGAAAAGTTGGCAGATGTCGCATAAACCTGCTTGAAGCTTGAATGTATGCAGAATTCGAACTCTTTGCAGAATCGCTCGAAATAGTGGGCAGACCTGACCGCAGTCGCATAGGAGCGTGGATAGTGGTATCCCATGTGTATCCTCGCCTGGTTTATGTAGGTCGCCCGGGAGAATGGCCCATTGTCGTGCTCCAGGACCAACACCCTGAGCCCCTTCCTTCCCGATGCGAGCGCAGCATAAAGCCCGTACAGCCCCGCTCCGATAATTATCCTGTCGTATGTAGCCGAGCCGG
>Ga0116172_10002945_pt1 | contig 14480 bp, 9 predicted proteins | sample AD_UKC083_MetaG_FD_89799 | JGI IMG/M metagenome (GOLD analysis project Ga0116172, IMG submission 89799) | Active sludge microbial communities of municipal wastewater-treating anaerobic digesters from USA - AD_UKC083_MetaG | ecosystem: Engineered > Bioreactor > Anaerobic > Digestate | place: USA...
CCATGGATTGAGATAACGCAGCTCGAGATAAGAAACGCCATTGTCTTTTGCCCAGACGGCCAGATCTGCGATTGATGAAGATACAGTAACATATTTCAACTTTATCGGCTGATAGATATCCTTGTTCCTGATGAAAAAACCATAAGTCAGCGGATTGTTGTAAATGAGTTTCAGAGCCAGAATGCGGTAAACGTAACGCGATGTTTCCTCATTCAGAAACAATGAATAATAATCATTTGATTTCTGTTCATTCACTTTCTGCTGGAGACCGCCGCTGCCCATGTTGTATGAAGCCGCCGCCATGCTGTAGGTGCCGAATTTTGCCAGCGAAGCCCTGATGTATTTGCAGGCAGCAACCGTTGATTTTTCCAGATTGTTGCGTTCATCAACCTCACTGTTGATTTCCAGTCCGTACTCAATCCCGGTTTTTTGAAGGAATTGCCAGAAACCTTTCGCTCCGGCCGGAGATACCGCGTTGGTGAGCTCACTCTCGCACATGGCGAGAAATTTTATATCGTCATGAACACCGTTTGCTTTCAGAACGGGCTCTATGGCCGGAAAGTAACGACCTGACCGCTTCAGGAGCAAAATGGTGTGAGAATGCCAGTACATGTTGGCCATGATTTCACGTTCCAGTCTCTCGCGGACAATCAGATGATCGGTCGGCACTTTCTCGCCGCAGAAAGTAAGCGTATCAGGAATATATGGCTGAAAAACCTTCACGGTCTGACGGCTCATGCTGAAGTACTGCTCATCCGGATTACGTGTGTTGGTGTTGATGGAGGAAAACATGAAAATCTGAACGCCGCCGATTACAAGGATCAGCGAAAATATGAGGCCTATTATCCACTTTTTGACAAACATGAGCTTTAACTGACTGCGTTTTTATATGAGATTTGATCTTTGGCAATTCATTAAAACAAAATCCACCTTGAAAAGGTGTTTCTGTTATCATTGAAAATAACGCTGACCCTGCCTTGATTATTCTTTGTCGCGATTCAGGCAGGCAATATAGAACAGACCACCAGAAACAATAACAACATAGGAAACATAAGCGAGGGTAAGAAATCCGTTCCAATGACTGAACAAAGATACTAATTTTACGATTGCCAGAAGCGAAACGAGACCTATAATGCAATATATCAGTGCAACAGCTCTTTCGTTTAGCCCAAGGTAAGACAAGTGATGAGTCGTATGATCCTTGCCGCCGACAAAGGGGGAACGACCTGCCAAAATGCGCTTGATAAAAACAGTTGTGGTATCAGTCAGAGGCACAACAAATATGACAAGCACGGTAAGAATTTTCTGCCAGTCAGCCACCTCTGTTTGTTCAATCTGCAGATTCCATCCATACTTGATTCCGAGAAACGCAACAGTCGTTCCCAGAAACATGCTGCCGGTATCTCCCATAAAAAGTTTTGAGGGATTCCAGTTGAAAAACAAAAAGCCACCGACAGCCGCAATGAGCCCTATTGAAATGAAGAGATACGGGCCGTCGCTGAGTCCGTTCAATTGCATGACAACAAGGAAGCAAGCCAGTATAAAAATGACAACCACCGATGCAATCGCATCCATGTTGTCGAGCAGGTTGATCGCATTCATAACGCCGATAACCCATACAGCCGTGAGAACCATGTCAGCATACAGGTTTCCCGTGATGGAAATGGCTGATCCGGAAAAAATGATAACCACAGCTGTGAGAATCTGCAAGCCAAGTTTAATCAATGGTTTTGTGTTGAATGCATCATCAAATAAACCGGCGATGAAACCGATTGATACAGCCAGCATAAGACCGAGAAATTCAACATTTCGTGCGATTGCCGACTCTGGATCAAGCATGGAATATGCAATCACAGAAATCAGAAAGAGAATGTAAAATGTGATGCCTCCGAAAGATGGTTTTTGTGTTGCGCTCCACCTGACTCCGGATTCTTTAGCAGTGCGCAATCCGAGTGTACTTGAAAACTTCAGAAACAACCCGTTGATGATTAAGGAAAATCCAAAAAATAAAACAACGACAAGTAGTATATCATTCCAAGCCATACCCGAATCATTTAAAACGGTGATACAAAATTACGGAAGGTTTCCCCAGCTTCATCCTTGACACTAATAATCAGAGGCATCTCGGGCCATTGAATATTCAGCTCAGGATCATTCCACAGCAAAGTTCTTTCCGCCGATGCATTGTAATTTGAAGTACATTTATAATTAATAACAGTGTTGTCTTCGAGTGATAAAAAACCGTGTGCAAAACCTTCGGGGATCCAAAACTGATGTTTGTTGTCAGCTGAAAGCAGCACTGAATGCCATTTTCCGTAAGTCGGAGAGTTTTTGCGTATGTCTACGGCAATATCAAAAATACTTCCACGAACCACTCTGATCAGCTTCCCCTGCGCAAAGGGCGGCGCCTGAAAATGCAATCCGCGCAGCACAAGACGGTGCGACAAACTTTCATTGTCCTGTACAAAACTGCTGTTTATGCCCAGGTCGCCGTATTTTTGTGCGTGATAGGTTTCGAGAAAATGTCCACGTTCATCCGTAAACACTTTCGGCTTTATCAGTACCAATCCTTCACAATCAAATGTCTGAACTTCCATTATCTCTTTCTTCTAAACTTCTCTTTCAATCTTTCTTTCCACGATTTCTTAACCGAGTCTTCCGAATCATAATACCCATGCTTCGAATTATTGTACCCGTAGCCGTATCCATAACCATAGGCAAAGCCCTGCGAGCTGCCGGCGCCGGTGATTTCCGGGTCAACATTGTTGAGAATGATGCTCATGAAACGCAGATTGTTTTCATGATACAGCTTCTCAATATTATATATGTAGGAACGTTTTGAATAATTCGCGCGAACTACATATATCGGGTAATCGGCATACTGCAGGGGTTTCATGGCATCACTCACCAATCCGATCGGTGGCGTGTCCATGATGATGTAATCATACTTCGTCTTCAGATATGTAATCAACTCATCAGTTTCATTTGTCAGAATGAGCTCCGATGGATTGATCGGAGTAGGTCCTGCAGTAATGAAATGCAGATTCGGAATGCTGCTGTGACGTATACATTCCTCCGGTGTATTGATTTTTAAAAGAATGGATGAAACACCCTTTTCATTATCTGTATTAAACCCAACGTGAATCTTTGGTTTCCGCAAATCGAAATCGAGGACAATCACATTCTTGTTGTTGAAAGCAAGTACCCCGGCAAAATTGATGGCCACAAATGTTTTCCCTTCACCTGATACGGTACTTGATATGGCAATGACCTTCGCCTGCGTAATGTTTTTAATGAACTGCAGATTTGTACGGATGGCCCTGAGCGCTTCGGCAAGCAATGACCGTGGCCTGGTATCAACAATCAGCTGGCTGACCGGAATATAACTTTTGTACTTTGGAATCACACCAAGCACCGGTACTGTCGTAAGCTTCTTCACATCGCGCAGCGAAACTACCTCGTTGTATAAAATGTAACGGAGAATCAGAAATGCGAAACTGACAACAATTGCAAAAATGAATGAACCGATCCAGATGAGCTTATTGTTCGGAGAAACAGGTGTGAAGCTCGACTGGGCAGGTTGCAGAACAATCAGCTGACTCACATATCCGGCCTGTGCAATACTGTATTCAATTTTCTTTTCAATCAGTTGGTTGTAGAATTTCTCATTTACTGAGTAATAGCGTTCGATGCGGCTTTGGTCATCCATGGTACCTACAAGAGGCTTGCCCAGCATGCGCAGAATATTGTTCTTTTCCGTCAGGTAACGCTGATGCTGCCGCTTGTATTTTGACAGCAATCCGGTTGTGCTTTCACGAATGATTTTGTTCTGAAATTCTATCTGCGCATTGATGCTCTCAATTGCCGTTGAATTCTCGGTTACACGAAGCAGAAGCTCCTGCTTGCGCATCTCGAGATCTTTCAGAGATTGCAGATAAGGAGACAGATACACCTGAGATTCGATGCCGCTGATCAGAGGCAATAATGTGATTATATCCGCATTGCCCGATGAAAACACTTTGTAAAAAACTTCGAGTGATTCAACCTCGGAAGAGTTCACCGAAATCAGATTGTCGAGTTCGAAAAGCCGCGACTGAAGCGCCGTGCGGTCCAGCGAAGAATCAACGGCAGGCGCTGATGTCTGCTGCAGTGAGTCTTTGGTTTCATCAAGGTTTTCCTCAACCTGCCCAAGCTGCGAGTCGATGAATTCAAGAATGCTGGTAGAACTGTTTTTCTGATACTCCACTTCGAACGCAGCAAATTCCTTTGCAACACAGTTTACAATATCGGCTGCCTTGCGGGGATTGTAATCCTTAAGACTGATGCGGATGGTTTTAGCAACATCATTGATAACAGCAATGTTCACCTGCTGCGAATACTGTGCGGCAATATCCTTCAGATTGTTGAACCGGATAATGAACTGCTTGTTTTTGTTGCTGCTGAAAAATGCCCGCGTATCGCTGTGCAGGGGCGTGAATACAAAATTCACCTGAGGCAGTGAAACCGGCTCATGGAAACGGAACCGGATATCCGACATGGCTCCGTTGATTTCTGAAATCACAAAATCAGTGTCGTGTACTTCAATCAGTAATGGAACTCCGAAAAATGTCGAGTCAACAATTTCGTGTTTGATTTCAAAGGGAACATCATCATACAACTCAAAATTGAGAATATTTCCCTTTGCAAAAACGCTGACACCCAGCGGAAGCTGAGAAACCACACGCTGCATGAAAACAGGTGAACGCATGATTTCGATCTTGCGGTAAATGTCATCCTCGTAATACGTTTTGTTGTCAAACAGTTTTTCGGCCTTGTCGTCGGTATTGATCTGTACAATACATGCAGCTTCGTAAACAGGCTGCGTGTAGCGCAGATAAACAAAAACTGCAGTAAACAACAGGATCGCAAAAGCAATGATGTATTTCAGACTTTTCCTCGTTATGCTGAGGAACAGCTTGAAATCGAATTCGTCGTTGAATTTTACTTTGCGGCTATCGGTCATGGTCGTATCAACGTGTAATGTTATAAATCAGCAAACCTGTGGAAACCAGGGTAAGATATGGAGCCAGACTTTCAACAAACTTTCTGAACGGCCTGTGCTGCGGTTCCACATATACAATATCATTGGGCAGCACCTGCACAAAAGAAAATTTCGCCTGTGCAAAATCGGAAAGATCAATGTCGTATATTTTTAATCCGGCAGCCGTGTTGCGAATCAGTCTGATGGAATAGGCCTTGCCTTCCCTGATGCCACCTGCAGCGGTAATTACATCAATCAGTGTCGTGTTTTCATTCACATATGGAATCACAGTCGCAGACTGACTTGCACCACCCGTCATGAAAAATATCCGCTTGTTGAGAACCGAAATCTGAACATACGGTTCAACCACAGATTTGGCAAAAAGAGCTGTTATCTCTTTCTCGGTCTGATCAATCGTTAGTCCTGCCACATGCATCTGCCCTACAACCGGCAATTCAATGTTTCCGGCCGAATCAACCGTAAACACAAATGGTGAGCTCTCGCCCGCTCCCTGCTGCGATGCGGCACTCAATGGCTCAAGCAGCTTTTCGCCCTTGTTCGAATAAACGTTTATAGACAAATTATCTCCGGTCTGCAAAAGCGGCTTGGCCGGAACCAGCAACTCCGAAGCAGGAGCAAAGCTCGCCTTGTCCTTCACCTTGAACATGTCCGACGGATAAAAATTCCGGTTACATGAAACAAAAACGACTGACAAAAAAAGAATTAAGGCAGGTATTTTTTTGAGCATAAGGGTGCAAACAAGAGTCAAAGGTAGGCAATTTTATATAATTGTCATTTTTACGCAGAAAAGAGTTGCTTTGTTACCATTAAATAAAAAGACCTGACCCGTTCACTGCCCGGAATTCTTCCTCATCAGGATTTTCATATGCCCTATAGGGTCATTTCTTTTTTGAAGCCATCAGGTCGAAATACAACTTTTTCATGTCCTCCACCATCCTCTGATACTGAAAGCGGTCCCGCACAAATTCCCATCCGTGAAGCGTCATCGATTCATACATTTTTTTATCTGTGATGAGTTTCACTATGTTGCGGCTCATGGTCTCAACATCCTGCGACGATGAGAGCAATGCGGTTTTGCCGTCAATCACTATGTCGCGGATGCCACCAACATCAGTGCTGACAACAGGACAATTCGATGCCTGCGCCTCGATTAGGCAAACCGGCGTTCCTTCATTCAGCGATGTAAGTACAAGCAAATCCAATCCGGCCATGATATCATCCACATTTTTCTGCCACGAGGTGAAATGAACCATTGTGTCCGGCTCTGTGCTGTCATTGATGGCAATGCGTTTCTGAATGAATCGGCGGCGGGTGTCTTCGCAGGTTTCGCCATCACCGACAATGAAATAACGCACTTTTCCGCGATAGAGCTTGTTGACGCGCTCAACAACATCGACAAACATGGCGTGGTTTTTCACCGGCACCATGCGGCCGATTATACCAATGGCAAATTCATCATTTCTGAGCTTGTATTTTTCGCGAAACTGTGCCCGCTTTATGTCCTGGTCTTCCTGGAATTTTGTAAGGTCAAATCCATTGGCAATAACATGCACCTGGCTCTTGTCACAAACTCTGAATCTGCTTGTCAGGTCTGCTTTCTGCCGTTCACTCAAAGCAATGATTGCATCGGTCTTTCGCGCCAGATTGCGTTCAATGGATTTATAAACCGAACTGATGAGACTGTTGAAATATGCCTCAAAAACATGTCCGTGATAGGTATGAACAATAATGGGAACCTTCATGCTGTTTGCAGCACTGCGGCCAACAGCGCCGGCTTTGGATGCATGTGTGTGAACAATGTGCGGTCTGAAATCGGCAATGATCTTTTTTATATCGCGATAGGCCGCTCTGTCAAGCAAAGGATTCATCGGGCGGCGCATCGAATCGATAATGACAGGCTCAATGCCGAGAGAATGCGGAATATGCAGCGAATCATGCTCATTCAGCTCGTTGGGACCACCAATCAACAGGGTCTCGAAATCAGGCCCCAGATGCTTAGTCAGCTGCGATGCATTGTAAGTGGGGCCGCCTAAATTAAATCTGTTTAAAATCCTTAATACACGAATTTTTTCAGTCATCACATATGTTTTTTCCACCAGTTCTGAAAAACAATAACTGACCAGATGAAACTCTGGTCGCGCAATCCCTGCCCGCGTTCCACCTGGTTTTTCAATCGCTGCATTTTTTCAGGATGAAAAATCCCCTGATGCTTAATGAATTTCTCATCAAACCAGTCATTCCGGATATTTTCCAGCAACGCACCATTCATCCATTTTCCGACAGGCACTTCAAATCCATGCTTGGGTCTGTGAATGATGCTTTCAGGTAAAATACCGCTGAACGAATCGGTCAGAATTTTCTTTGAATGCAATGCATCGAATTTCCATTTAGATGGAAGAGAGAAGGCAAAGTCAATTATACGATAGTCAAGAAATGGCGAACGCACTTCAAGCGAAGCTGCCATCGACATCAGATCGACCTTACGCAGCATATCACCTGCAAGCACAAGCCGGACATCATTGTGAAGCACTGAATTCATATCACCCGGATGCGAAAGGTCGAGCCGGCTGCGTAAGCGATCCATGCTGTAATGCCTTGATAAATGAAGCAGGTGCGATACTTCTCGGCCTGAATGAAAAGCAGCCAGAAACAGATAACGCTCTTCGGGCCGCATCGATGCCACCCTGCCCATGCGGCGTGCCTGACGCATTTTATCGGAAAACCGGCTCCCACGGCCGAATACGCCGGGAATGGCGGCCGCAGCCGTATAAGCCATCATCTTTGCGCGGTTTGCACGTGCAATCATCGCCAGCGCGCGGTGTTTGCGATATCCGCCAAAAACTTCATCGGCACCATCGCCCGATAATGCAACCGTTACATGCTTTCGCACAAACGACGACAATACATTCACTGCAATGGACGAGGAATCGGCAAATGGTTCGTCAATATATTCCAGAACGTTTGGCAGTGCTTTCAAAAAGTCTGCTTCAGTAACCGGAATGATTGTGTGCTGCAATCCGTGTTTTTGCGCCACTTCGGCAGCAAAAGCCGATTCATCGTAATAAGGCGCATCCGGAAATCCAATTGAATAGGCATGAATATCAGGATCGTGCTGAGCTGCAAGAACAGAAATTACGGAAGAATCAATACCACCACTCAGAAAAGAACCGACCGGGACATCCGATATCAATCGCATGCGGACACTGTCGGAAAGCAAGGTCCTGAGCTGCTCACAGGCATCATGATAATTTCCTTTGAAAGCATAACTGCCAATGGAATAATACGATTGAAGTTCTATTGTATCTTTGGTGACTATGGCATAGTGAGCGGCTTCCAGCTTCTTCACCTCCTGGAAAATGGAATCCGGTTCCGGAATATACGTCAGTCTGAAATACTCGTAAACGCTCTGTTCATCAAGTGTCCGACGAATCGGATATTTCAGAATGGCTTTCATTTCCGAAGCAAAAACAAATACCGATGCTTCGGAATAATACAACAATGGTTTCACGCCGAAACGGTCGCGGGCAAGCACCAGTCGCTGTTCCCATGAATCAAAGATGCCTATGGCGAAAAATCCGTTGAAGGTTTCGAAACACTTTACGTCATATTGAATGAACGATTTCAAAACAACTTCCACATCACCACTGGTGCGAAAAGTATGTCCCTGCTTCTCAAGCTCTGTGCGGATTTCACGAAAATTGAAAATCTCTCCATTGAAAACCATGGTATAGCGGCCATCCTCCGAAACAAAGGGCTGATGCGATGCTTCGCTGGTATCGATGATAGACAGACGTGCATGACCAAACAGAAAATGCTCGCCACCTTTTATGGCAGAATAATCCGGACCGCGCTGCCTGAGCGTTTCGAGCGCATCAGGGAGAGAATCAAAGAACTTTCTTCCGTTGTCGTTATGTGAAAAAACGCCGGTTATCCCGCACATGATTTTTGGGTGTTGCGCAAATAAATTTACAAGTGAATCACTTCGCCGTAAGCCGCTGCCACTGCTTCCATCACTGCTTCGCTCATGGTCGGATGAGGATGAACCGATTTGATGATATCGTGTCCGGTCACTTTCATGTTGCGTGCAACAACTGCTTCGGCAATCATTTCTGTCACGTTGTCGCCTATCATATGAGCACCCAGCCACTGATTTGTATTTGCATCAAAAATGACTTTCACAAATCCGTCGGTGTTGCCGGCTGCTTTTGCTTTGCCGCTGGCAGTGAAGGGAAATTTACCGACCTTGATTTCAAAACCGGCTTCCAGTGCGGCTTTCTCGGTCATCCCCACTGATGCGACTTCGGGAAAAGTATACGTGCAGCCAGGTATATTGCCATAGTCCAGCGGATGTACTTCCATGCCGGCTATTTTCTCTACACAGATAATTCCTTCGTGCGAAGCCACATGCGCCAGAGCGGGACCTTTCACGATATCGCCGATGGCATAAACGCCTTCCACATTGGTTCGGTAATAATCATCCACCAGCACTTTGCCGCGCTCAAAGGCGACACCGGTTTCTTCAAGGCCAAGGCCTTCAAGATTGGTAGCAACGCCAACTGCAGATAATACCACATCGGCTTCGAAAATCTCTTCGCCTTTTTTGGTGTTCACATACACCTTGCATTTGTCGCCTTCTTTATCCACTCTGGTCACTTCGGATGAAGTGAGAATATTCATTCCTGCTTTCTTGAACGAGCGCTCCAGTTGTTTGCTCACTTCTTCGTCTTCGACGGGAACAATGTTGGGCAGAAATTCTATCAGCGTCACTTTTGTGCCGATGGTATTGTAGAAATAGGCGAATTCGCTGCCGATGGCACCGCTACCCACAACCACCATGCTTTCTGGTTGTTGTGATAATGTCATTGCTTCACGGTAGCCAATGATTTTGTTTCCGTCCTGTTTCAAAGCAGGCAATTCCCGCGAACGCGCTCCGGTAGCCAGAATGATGTGGTTGGCCTCATACACGGTTTTGCTTCCGTCGGCTGCAGTGACTTCCACTTTTTTCCCGGGCATCAGTTTTCCGAAACCGGGCAGGACTTCAATTTTATTTTTTTTGAACAGAAACTGAATGCCTTTGCTCATGGCATCGGCCACACCGCGGCTGCGCGATACGATGGCCGGGAAATCAGGTTTCACCTCACCTTCGAGCTTTATGCCGTATTCGGCTGCATGCTTCATGTATTTATACGCCTGGGCACTTTTCATAAGCGCCTTGGTGGGGATGCAGCCCCAGTTGAGACAGATTCCGCCCACTTCGGCTTTTTCAACAACCGCTGTTTTCATTCCAAGCTGCGAAGCCCTGATGGCTGCTACATATCCGCCGGGACCACTCCCGATCACAATGACATCGAAATTCATAATCGCTGTAATTTTAATTCAAAGGTATAACTAAAAAATGAAATGCGTTTGCAACCCGGCACGACTCTTGTGCCCTGCGGCGCCCTATGAAAAAACTGCAAATACACCTGTTACTACTTGTACTCATCAGTCTGACATCATTGTCGTGCCGCGCACAGAGCGATATTGATGACATTTTCCGTCCACGGATGCCGGAGCAGATTGACACCATCTACTATCCTTTTTACAAAGGCGTGCAGATGATCGAAGTGGATCATCTGGCCTACTGGGACCGGAAAATATATTATCTGGAACAAGCCTATCCGCGTGCACTGTCATACAGCATGATTGAACCGCCGCCCCCGCCCAATGAATATTTCTTCCGCGACAGTACCGGCACAATCATAAAAGCGTTCAACACATTCTGGTCGCTCGAATCGCTCAACGCCTTATTCAAAGATGTGCCGCTCAACAAAAAAAGCAACAACCTGATACATCAGTTCATACCGACTCATGCCGGCAAAGTAGCTTTTTCCGATGGGGTGTGGCCCTACAGCCCGCAGCCGATGAACTTTTTCAACGGTTTTTACAAAGTGTATGATCTGAGAAACATTGACACTACAACACAAGTCAAGACCTATTTCCAAGGTAACCACAATCTCTATGGTGCCTGCAAATCAGGATTGATTGATTCACTGGGCAATCTGGTGATTCCCATGAAATACGATGCGCTGTACCCTCTCAATAACAATCTGCTGGCTCAACTCAACGGTAAATGGGGCGTCATCGATAAAGAACAGAAAGAAATCATACCTATGGAATATGATTCCTATGTTTGGGAAAGTCAGGAATTGATATCATTTGCAAAAAACGGCAAAATCAGGAAGCATTACCGCATAGACAAAAGCACTGTACAAAATATCGGTGATTACGATGAGATAATCAATCCGGAAAATATTCATCAGTATCCATTGACTATGGTGAAAAAAGATGGCCGAATCGGTTTCATCGACTCATCGTACACCGAAGTAGTGGCGCCGGTTTACGAAATGTGTGAAAGCTTTTATGCAAGCGGTCTGAAATTAGTCAGGGTTTTCCGTGATGGCAAATGGGGCTACATCAACAAGCAGGGCATAGAGGTCATTCCCTGCCGCTTCGAAGATTCAGAAAATTTTGGAGCTGATGGTTATGCACTGGTGCAGTTCAATGGCGAAAGATTTTGCATCGACACCCTGGGAAACCGCATCGAAGCATGTAATCACGTTGTTCAATGGAGAATATCAAGTTGGAATATTGTCAACCGTGGATATGTGTATGGTCTTGCCAACAGCCAGGGAATGATAGTGCTGCCAATCATTTACGATCATATATACAAAAATTCATACGAGAATTTTTACCGCATCAGTCGCAACAAATTGTTGGGAATCGTCAATGAAAAAGGAGAATTCCTGCTTCCCTGCGAATATGAGGAAATCGGGCAGTTCTGGAAAGATAAAAACATTGCAGTCGTACGCAGGGATACAATGTATGGTGTCATTGATTCAAATTTCAAAATCATTATTCCCTGTGCGTATGAATTGATTCAGTTCGATCTGACCGGCAACCTGATTTTTAAAAAGAACGGATTCTTTGGTCTGATGGACTTAAAAACCAATATTCTGATTCCAGCGCTGTATCAGCAATTCAACGGATTCAGACAGATCATGTACACCAAAGATCCAAACCCATACTCAATGGTAATGCGTGATTCATTATATGGATACATCAACCGCCAGGGAAAAGAAGTCATTCCATGTAAATACAAACATCTCGGTTACGAAATTCACAACAACCGTGTTTTCTATCAGGAAAATAACAAGTACGGATTTCTCGATACCACAGGAAAGGTTGTTGTGGCACCGGTTTACGATCGTGTTTTTGATTTCATCATTGATGTCACCGCCGTTCAGAAGGGTGAAAAATGGGCGCTCATCAACGACAAAGGTAAATCAGTTACGGAATTTATATACGACATGATTGTCGGTCACATGGTACGACCAGCAGTTCGTGGTGGTGTACCAAAATAAAAAATGCGGCGTCATCGATAAAAAAGGAAATTTAGTGCTTCCGATTGAATACGAAGCCATCCACGAGTTCAGTCAGGCAATAGGCCTTAAGCCCGAATTTCGGGTGACCAAAAACGGTAGTACCTATTGGGAACATGTGTTGTGAATATTGCCGGTATTCAATTTCGTTTATTTCCAATTTTGCACATTACAACGAATGTATTTCCTAACCTCATTCAAGGCATCATAATCCCGAATGATACGGTCATAAAAACGCGATTGCCATTCAAAAGACGGATTGAATTGCCGGGCATGTTTCGAAACCGCCGATTTGTACGAACGGATAATGGTCGATATGGTCCCCGGTTTGGGCGAAATTCGTGACATAGACATATTTTTCGAATGACCATCCGTTGTATCCGATGCATCCGATTGGCCCGTAGAAACGTTACAATGTAACGTTTCTACGCACCCAACAACGGAATCATCAACGCAACCGGCATTGTCCGGTTTGTTGATAATTATTATCACATGAACATGATCCGGCATTACAACATATTCATCCACCATTGCAAATGGGAAATGGTCCGAAATTGATTTTAAAAATAATTCCGCGGTTTTACCAACATCATTCAAAACCATGGTCGGCACACCATTGTTGCAAACAATTTCACCAAAATAATGTGCTCGCCATTTTGTACAAATCGTTATATAATATGCTCCGTCGCTTCCATAATCATAACCTTGCAACCGAGTCGATCCTATGCGATATTTGTTTTGGAATTTTGCGCACATTTAATTATGAAATCATCAACAAAAATTCACCTTCGTCAATAATCTTCACCCCAAGCTTTTCTGCGGCCTGGCGCTTGGCGGGGCCCATGTTATCTCCTGCAAGCAGGTAATTTGTTTTTGCCGAAACGGACGAGGCTACCTTGCCGCCATTGGCTTCAACGATCTTCTTCAGTTCGTTCCGTCGCTCAGGTGATGAAAACACACCGCTTATAACAAAAGTAAGTCCTTTGAGCTTCTCACTCTGCAACGCCTGTTTCTGAACCTCGAACTGCAATCCTGCTGCCTTCAGCCGCTCCACAAGCTGCATGTGGGTGAGTGACTGGCTCCAGCTTACAATACTTTCGGCAATTATGATTCCCACATCTCCTATCTGCACCAACTCTTCCGCTGTCATTTTCATCAGTGCTTCCATGCTCTCAACATGTCGTGCAATCTTCGCAGCAAGCGTTTCACCCACATGGCGGATGCCCAATGCAAACAGAACTTTTTCAAACGGAACCGATTTTGAACTTTCAATTCCCTTCAGAATATTTTCAACACTCTTTTCCTGAAGCCGCACCACACGCGTCTTTCCGGTGGCTTCATCAGTCATCGCCTTTTCAAGACCCAGCAACTGTTCAGCTCTGAGCGAATACAAATCAGCTACATTTTTAATCAGCTTTTTGTCATATAAAAGCTCAACCTTTCCCTCGCCAAGACTATCTATATTCATGGCCTTGCGCGAAATGAAATGCTCTATTTTCCCTTTGATCTGCGGCGGACAATCCATATCGTTCGGACAAAACCAGGCCGCTTCGCCTTCATTGCGCTGAAGCGGTGTTCCACATTCCGGACATTGCTTCGCATACTCAAAAGGCACGCTGTCAGCAGGACGCAACGACAATTCAACTCCTGTTATTTTCGGAATGATTTCACCACCTTTTTCAACATACACCGAATCGCCGATGCGCACGTCCAGCTGCGAAATGATATCGGCATTGTGCAACGATGCGCGTTTGACTGTAGTGCCTGCAAGCTGCACCGGATCGAGGTTTGCAACGGGTGTAACCACTCCGGTTCGTCCTACCGAAAATTCAACCGACAATAATTTTGTACAGGCGGCTTCGGCTTTATATTTATAGGCAACAGCCCAGCGCGGTGATTTCGCGGTATAGCCCATCTGTTCCTGAAGCGCAATATCATTGGTCTTGATAACAGCACCATCAATGGCAAAAGGAAGATCATTGCGTTTTGCCGACCATTCTTCAAGATAGGCGTTTACC
>Ga0116172_10002948_pt1 | contig 14476 bp, 11 predicted proteins | sample AD_UKC083_MetaG_FD_89799 | JGI IMG/M metagenome (GOLD analysis project Ga0116172, IMG submission 89799) | Active sludge microbial communities of municipal wastewater-treating anaerobic digesters from USA - AD_UKC083_MetaG | ecosystem: Engineered > Bioreactor > Anaerobic > Digestate | place: USA...
CAAAGCCTTCCATGCTCCCGCCCGGGCCGCGGCGCAGGCCGCTGGTATGGCTGCCCAGCTGCCGCATCAGTTTGGCGAACTCCGTGCCGATGCTGCCCGCGCCCACCACCAGCACCCGCATATCGCGGGGGGAGCGCACGCTGCCCTTGGACTGCCAGGCGCCTTCCTGCATCGCATCGCGGTACTGGTGCAGGCGCTTCATCAGGGCGAGCAGCGCCGCCAGCATGTGCTCGGAAATGCCCTGGCCGTAGGCGCCGCTGGCGCTGCACAACACCAGCTCCGGGTGCTGTTTGCCGTAGGCCAGGTAGTGCGCGGCCACGCCTGAGGAGTTGAGCTGCAGCAGCTTCATGCCGCGCAGTTTGGGCAGGACGCCTTCCTCCGGGTTGCCCACCACCAGGTCAAAGCCGGCCAGCTGCCCGTCATTCAGCTCCGAAAAGCGCGCGAAGGTCACCTCCATACCCGGCAGCGCCCGCAAAAATTGCTCCTTGTATTCAGGTTTGGTCGGCATGCTGACCAGCGCCCTGACTTTGCCCATCCCTGTGCCCTCCTGTTCAAATCATGTTGCTTGTATACCCAAAAAACCAAACGCTGACTAAGCCCCCGGGCAAACGGTTATGATAAAAATGTGCGCCCTTTGGGCAAAATACACCAAGGAGATGATGAAATGCAAGCAGTCAGCAAGACCTATACCCTGGCCAACGGGGTGAGCATCCCGTCCATCGGCTTTGGCACCTGGCAGGTCCAGGAAGGCCCGGAGGCGGTGGATTCCGTCAAGGCGGCGCTGGAAGCCGGCTACCGCCACATTGACACCGCCCAGGGCTACCAGAACGAGGAGGGCGTTGGCAAGGCCGTCAAGCAAAGCGGCGTGAAGCGGGAGGACATCTTCATCACCTCCAAGCTCACCAACGGCATCCGCGGCTATGAGAACACCAAGAAGTCCATTGAGGACAGCCTGCGCAGGCTGGGCACCGACTACATGGACCTCTTCCTGGTGCACTGGCCCGTTCCGGTCAATTTCAAGGACCAGTGGCAGCATATGAACGCCGAATCCTGGCGCGCGATGGAGGACGCCCTGAAGGCGGGCAAAATCCGCGCCCTGGGCATCAGCAACTTCCGCAAGCGCCACATCGACGAGCTGCTCAAGACCGCGGAAATCAAGCCCGTGGCCAACCAGATCCGCCTCTGCCCCGGGGATAAACAGGAGGACACCGTCAACTACAGCCGTGAGCAGGGCATGTTGCTGCAGGCCTACAGCCCGCTGGGCACCGGCAAGCTGTTTGAGGTGCCCGAGCTGATGGACATCGCCCGGCAGACCGGCCGCACCATCGCCCAGGTGGCCCTGCGCTGGAGCCTGCAGCGCGGCTACAACCCGCTGCCCAAGTCCATCACCCCCAAGCGCATCAAGGAGAACCTGGATGTGTACGGCTTTGAGCTGACAAAAGAGCAGATGGACCGCATCAACGCGCTGGAAGGCGTGGTGGGCTATTCCGCCGACCCGGACCACATCACCTGGTAAGGCACGCATGAGTCTGCAGCCCGCGGAAGGTTCCGCGGGCTGTCCGGTATCAAGGAGGAGCGCATGGAATACATCAACCTGCCCAGCACCGGGCTGAAAGTGTCGCGCCTGAGCCTGGGCACCATGACCTTCGGCGGGCAGACAAACGAGCGCGACAGCCTGGCCATCCTGGATTACGCCTTTGAGCAGGGCGTCAATTTCTGGGACACCGCCAACGTATACACCGGCGGCAACAGCGAAACCATCACCGGCAAGGCGCTCAAGGGGCGGCGCGAGCGCGTCATCCTGGCCACCAAGGTCTATAACCCGATGAGCGACGACATGAACGACTGGGGCCTCTCCCGCCGGGCCATCCTCTCGGCCGTGGACAAGAGCCTCAAGCGCCTGGACACCGATTACATCGACCTGTATTACCTGCACTCCCCCGACTACCAGACCGACATCCATGAGACCCTGCACACCATGGACGGCCTGGTGCGCGCGGGCAAAATCCGCTACATCGGTATCAGCAACTACGCCGCCTGGCAGGCGGCGGACATCCTGGGCATCTGCGAAAAGGAGGGCTTCATCAAGCCCATCTATTCGCAAAACATCTTTAACCTGCTCACCCGCGCCGTACAGACGGAAATGCTGCCCTTCCTCAGGGCGCACAACATGGGCATGGCCGTGTACAACCCCATCGCCGCCGGGATGCTGACCGGCAAGCACAAGCGCGGCACACCCGACAGCGGCACGCGCTTCGCGCTGAACAGCAATTACTTCAACCGCTACTGGGCGGAGGAGAACTTCCAGGCGGTGGAGACCCTGGCCGGCATCGCGCAAAAGCAGGGCCTGAGTTTGCTTTCGATGTCCATGAAGTGGTGCCTGGCACAGCCGGGCGTGCACACCATCATTTCCGGGGTCAGCAAGCTCAGCCAGTTGGAGCAGAACCTGCAGGCCATTGAGGGCGCGGCGCTTACCAAAGAAACGCTGGACGCCTGCGACGCGGTCTGGGCGGGCTTCACCGTGGGCAGCCGCTTCCCCTACAACAGATAAAAATTTTCAGGAGGGCAACATGCAATACAGGCGACTGGGCGGAACCGGGCTGCTGGTCAGCGAAATCTCCCTGGGCAGCTGGCTGACCTACGGCAACGCGGTGGAAAATGAAACCGCCATCCAGACCATGGACCGCGCCTACGAGCTGGGCGTCAACTTCTTTGACACCGCCAACGTCTACAACCACGGTGAGGCCGAAAAGGTGGTGGGCGAGGCGCTGCGCCGGCACCCGCGCGAATCCTACGTGCTGGCGACCAAGGTCTTCTTCCCCATGAGCGACAGGCCCAACGACTCGGGGCTTTCGCGCAAGCACATCAGGGAGTCCGTGCACGCCAGCCTCAGGCGCCTGAAGCTGGACTATGTGGACATCCTTTACTGCCACCGCTATGACCGCAACACCCCGGTGGAGGAAACCCTGCGCGCCTTTGACGACCTGATCCGCGAGGGCAAGGTGCTCTACGGCGGCATCAGCGAGTGGACCGCGGCCCAGATCGAGGAGGCCGCCCGCATCTCAGACCGGCTGCTGCTTAACCATTTTGTGGTCAACCAGCCCAAGTACAACCTGCTGCACCGCTACATCGAGGAGGAAGTCATCCCGGTCAGCCGCCGCAACGGCATCGGCCAGGTGGTGTTCTCCCCGCTGGCGGAGGGCGTGCTCACCGGCAAATACCTGGACAGCAAGGAAGCGCCCAGGGACAGCCGCGCCGCCAACAAGAAGATGAACTACTTCATCCACTACAACCTCAACGAGCAGGTGGAGGGCAAGGTGCGCAAGCTCAAGGCGGTCGCCGACCAGCTGGGCGTGCCGATGGCCCGCATGGCCCTGGCCTGGATCCTGCGCCAGGACAACGTGGCCAGCGCCCTGGTGGGCGCCAGCCGCCCCGCCCAGGTGGAGGAAAACGTGCAGGCTTCCGGGCTGGTGCTGCCCGATGACGCGCTGGACGCCATCGAGGACGCGCTGGGCTGAGCCCGGCCGCGCCCAGATGCGGCGCGCCAATACTTGCCATTCAACTGTTCCGAAGGGCTGTCGCAGATGCGGCGGCCCTTTTTGATATGTTAATCCGGCGGAGGAAAAGGTCAAAACCGCCTCCGCGGCGGCGCTGAAACGCGCTTTGAAATGTTCGTTTCATATTTTGAAATGTTTTGGCGCCGCTTTGTGCTTTTTCAGGCTTTGTTTGCGCAGGCCTGGAACGCCTGCCTTGATGAATTGAAAGAAGCCTTTATAATGGAAGCATCCATTGCACAATACGGGACAGGAAAGGAAAGCGCACATGAAAATCGGATTGATTGGCCTGGGCATCATGGGCAAGCCCATGGCGAAGAACCTGCTGAAGGCCGGCTATGACCTGACGGTGTTTGACCTCAACCAGGCGGCGGTCGACGAGGTGGTGGAAGCGGGCGCCAAAAAAGCGGCCTCCGGCGCGGAGCTGGCGGCGAACTGCGAACTGGTGCTCACCATGCTGCCCAACTCCCCCCATGTCAAGTCTGTCGTGCTCAGCCCCGGCGGGGTCAGGGATTCCGCGCGCCCGGGCACCATCTTTGTGGACATGAGTTCCATCAACCCCATCGCCTCCCGCGAAATCGCGGAGGAGCTGGCCAAGAAGGACATTGAGATGCTGGACGCCCCGGTCTCCGGCGGCGAGCCCAAGGCGGTGGACGGCACGCTGTCGTTCATGGTGGGCGGCAAGCAGGAGGTCTTTGACAAGGTCAAGCCCATCCTGCAGAAGATGGGCGCCTCGGTGGTGCTGTGCGGGGGCATCGGCGCGGGCAACGTGACCAAGCTGTGCAACCAGATTGTGGTGGCCGCCAACATCGCCGGGCTGGCGGAAGCGCTGATGCTGGGCCAGAAGGCGGGCGTGAACCCGGAGACCATCTTCCAGGCCATAAGGGGCGGGCTGGCCGGCTCCACGGTGATGGACGCCAAGGCGCCGATGATGATCAAGCGCAACTTCAAGCCGGGCTTCCGGATTGATTTGCACATCAAGGATTTGAACAACGTCATGGACGCGGCGCAGTCGGTGGATTCCCCGACGCCGCTGTCGGCGCAGCTGCTGGAGATGATGAAGAACCTGCACTGCTTTGGCGAGGGCGGGCTGGACCACTCGGGCCTGGCGCGCTACTACGAGCGCCTGGCCGGCACCGAGTTCGGCGTCCCGGCCGAATAAACCGGCACCTTCCCGGGGGCGGCGCGCCGCCCCCGGGCCTTTTGTCGCAGAGCGGTATCAATCTTTAGAAACCCTGTAAGGGTCCGGAGGGCAGCAAGCCGTGGCCAATGTGGTTGTCATCACCCCCACCCGCGAGATGCACCAGGACGCGCTGGAAGCGCTGGCGCAGGTCGGCCTGGACGCGCGCGTGTACACGGAAAACTCCGCCACCGTGCTGCAGCGGGTGGAACAGGCCAAGAAGGAGGGCGCGCTGGTCGCTGTGGCCCGCGGCAACCACGCCAACCTGATCCTCAACCGCATGGACATCCCGCTGGTGGAAATCCGCCTGAGCGGGCAGAGCATCGCGCGGCTGATCACCCAGGCCCGGCGGCTGACCGCGGCCCCGCGCCCCACCATCGCCTTCCTGGGCTTTCCCAACATGTTCAGCGACATCAAGCCCTTTGAGGACATTTTGCAGGTGACCACCCGGGAGTACCTGGTGGACAGCAGCGAGGGCATCCCCCAGGCGGTCGCCCAGGCCCAGGCGGACGGCGCCGACGTGCTCATCAGCGGGGAAATCGGCATGCAGGCGGCCAGGGAACTGGGCCTGCCCGCCGTCTTCCTGCGCTCCTCCCTGGAGGACCTGGCCGGCGCCCTGCGCACCGCCAAGCGGCTGCTGTACGCGATTGAGCTGGAAAAAAAGAACACGGTGGAAGTGACCACCCTGCTGAACTATTCCTTTGACGGCATCATAAGGCTGGACGGGCAGGGGCACATCACGATGGCCAACTACATGGCCGAGCGCATCTTCCGCCGGGGCGCCAGCGACCTGGTCGGCCAGAAGCTGGACGCCATCTTTGACGAGCAGGACAGCCGGGCCATCCTGCAGCGCCTGCAGTCGGGCGAAACGCAGCAGTCCTTCATGCTGCACATGGGCCGGGTCTCGCTGATTGCCAACCTGGCAAACCTGCTGGTCTCCGGCAGCAGCCAGGGCGCCATCCTCTCCTTCCAGGAGTTTGGCACCATTGAGGCGATGGAGGAAACCATCCGCCAGGACCGCTATTCCCGCGTGCAAAAGGCGCTGCGGCGCTTTGAAGACATTCAGGGCCAGGCGCCCAAATACCGCGAGGCGCTGGAGGATGCCCGGCACTACGCCCAGTTTGACCTGCCGCTGCTGGTGCAGGGCGAGGCGGGCGCCGGCAAGCGCGCCCTGGCCGAGAGCGTGCACAATGCCAGCCTGCGGCGCAACAACCCCTTCATCGCCCTGGATTGCGCCGGCATGCCCGACAAGCTGCAGGAGGAGCTGCTCTCCGGCAGCGAACAGCACAGCCTGTTCAAAAGCGCGCACACCGGCACGCTCTACATCGACCACATCGACCGGCTGACCCCCGCGGCGCAGTACCAATTGCTGTCCGGCCTGCGCGACGGCATCATCTGGCAGGTGGACCGCACGCGCGCGCTGCCGGTCAACGTGCGCCTCATCGCGGCCACCGGGGCCGACCTGGCCGGGCTGGCGCTGGACGGGCGCTTCAACCTGCCCTTGTACACGATGCTCAGCCAGTTTTCCATCGCCCTGCCGCCCCTGCGCGAGCGCCCGGAGGATATTTTGCCCCTGGCGGAGGAGTACATCGCGCGCTACTGCACCAAGTACCGCAAGCACCTGGTGCTCTCCCCCGAAGCCGGCCAGGTGCTCAGCGCCTTCCACTGGCCAGGCAACCTGATGCAGCTGAACCTCTACGCCGAGAAACTGGTGCTGCTGGCCTCTGACAAGGCGGTCACCGGGGATTTTGTGCTGCGCACCCTGCCGCGCAGCTTTGCGCGGGACACGGCGGGTGCTCAGGCGGCGCCGCCCGCCGCGCCGATGGTGATTTACCGCACGCCGGAGGCGGAGGCCATCCTGAAGGTGCTGGAAAAGCACGGCGGCAGCCGCGCGGACACCGCGCGCGAGCTGGGCATCTCCAAGACCACGCTCTGGCGCAAGATGAAGGAGAACGGCATCCAGGGCAGCTTTCGCCTGCGCCGGGAGGATAGCGCCGGCGACGAGGCTGGTGAAACGGATTGAAACCTTTCATGAACTGATATGAAATAAATATTCAATCAAATGAAACTTTAGCGCCCGTCTCTTCCGGAAAACTTCAAAAATTCCGCCCCGACGCCTGTTTTGCCGTCCCTGTCTTTCAGCAAATCGCACTATACTTGAAATGAATCGGTTGATTGTTTCACTTCCGGACAATAACCTCCCATCATAGAAAAGAGGTCTGCCATGGCGCCCAGAATCGTTGACATGAAGGTGTTCCCCGTCGCCGGCCGCGACAGCATGCTGCTCAACCTGTCAGGCGCCCACGCCCCCTATTTCACGCGCAACATCGTCATTTTGACGGACAGCCGCGGCAACCTGGGCGCCGGGGAGGTGCCCGGCGGAAAAGCCATCACCAGCACGCTGGAGGAGGCCAGGCCCTTGGTTGAAGGGCAGTCCGTCGCCAACTACAAGGCGGTCAAGCAGCGCATGTTCAAGGCCTTTGCGGAACGGGACACCGGCGGCCGCGGCTTGCAGACCTTTGACCTGCGCGTCGCCATCCACGCGGTGACCGCGGTGGAGGCCGCCATGCTGGACCTGCTGGGCCAGTACTTGGAGCTGCCCGTCGCCGCCCTGCTGGGCGAGGGCGTGCAGCGTGAAAAGGTCAAGATGCTGGGCTACCTGTTCTACATCGCCGACCGCAGGAAGACCGACCTGCCCTATGACTTTCACCCCGGCCACCAGGATGGCTGGTACCGCCTGCGCGATGAGGAGGCCCTGACTCCGGAGGCCGTCGTGGCGCTGGCCGAAGCCGCCCGGCGCAAGTACGGCTTCAGTGATTTCAAGCTGAAGGGCGGCGTGCTGGAAGGCAAAGAGGAAATCAAGGCGGTCAGGGCGCTCAAGGAGCGCTTCCCCCAGGCCCGCATCACCCTGGACCCCAACGGCGGCTGGCCGCTGAAGGAAGCCATCAGCCTGTGCAGCGGCCTGCACGGCGTGCTCACCTACTGCGAGGACCCCGCCGGCGCCGAGGGCGGCTACTCGGGGCGTGAAATCCTGGCCGAGTTCCGCCGCGCCACCGGCTTGCCCACCGCCACCAACATGATCGCCACCGACTGGCGCCAGATGTCCCACGCCATCGCGCTGCAGTCCGTCGACATCCCCCTGGCCGACCCGCACTTCTGGACGATGGAGGGCTCGGTGGCCGTCGCCCAATTGTGCAAGCATTTCGGGCTCACCTGGGGCAGCCATTCCAACAACCATTTTGACATCTCCCTGGCCATGTTCACCCAGGCGGCCGCGGCCGCGCCCGGGGACATCACCGCGATTGACACCCACTGGATCTGGCAGGAGGGCCGCGAGCAGCTGACAGCACAGCCCCTCAAAATCGAGGACGGCCACATCACACTGCCCCAGGAACCGGGCCTGGGCATCAAGCCCGACCTGGCGCGCATCCGGGCGGCCCACCAGGTCTACCTGGACCATGCCCTGGGCGGGCGCGACGACGCCAAAGGCATGCAGTACCTCATCCCCGGCTGGACCTTTGACCCCAAGCGGCCCGCCCTGGTGCGCTGAGCGCAGCGCAAAGGCAAGACCCATCACCCGACAAAGGAGAGCGCTTTCATGAATTTCGTGCCTAAGGGAATTGTGCTGCCGGTGGTCACCCCGACAGATGAACAGGGGGTCTTCTCCCCCGGGCGTTACCGGCAGCTGCTGCGCTACTGGATGGATCATGGTGTCCACGGTGTGTTCCCCTTTGGCACTACGGGCGAGTTTTACGCCTTTGAGGAGGACGTGCTCCGGCGGATGATAGACATCAGCCTGGAGGAAGGCCGGGGCGGGCTGACCGTCTACGCCGGGGCCAATCACATCTCCCCCAACAAGGTGCTGAAACTGGCGCGCCTGGCGGAAATGGCGGGCGCCCACGCGCTGTCCGTGCTCACCCCGATGTTCGTTTCCCAAAGCCAGGATGAACTGTACCACTACTACAAGACCATCTCCGAAGGCACCCCCCTGCCCATTGTCATCTATGACAACAAGGGCAAGACCAACGTCCACGTGATGCCCGAGACCGTCGCCCGCCTGGCCGAGTTTCGCAACATCGTCGCGCTCAAGGACTCCACCGGCGACCTGGCCAACACCGGCGAGTGCATCCGCCTGACCCGCCACCGCGGGGACTTCCATGTGCTCATGGGCCGGGACACCCACATCCTGGCCGGGCTGCACTACGGCTGCGCCGGGGCCATCACCTCCTGCGGCAACATCGCGCCGGGCATCGCGGTTGACATCTACAGCCACTTCCTAGAAGGGCGCATGGCGCAGGCGCTGGAGGCGCAGTTCCTGCTGTCCCAATTGCGCCTGGCCACCGGCATGGGCTCCTTCCCCGTGGTGATCAAGGAAGGCCTGCGCCTGATCGGCCTGGACGCCGGCGACTGCCAGGCGCCCATCCTGCCCCTGACCCCGCCCCAGCGTGACCAGCTCAAGGCCGTGCTGACAGACATCGGCCTGATGACCCCGTTGCTCGCCGGCCTTGCCGGCAGATCATAAAAAATCAAGGAAAGAGGTCGACACATGAAAAAGTTCCTGTCCCTGTTCCTGGCCCTGCTGCTCGTGATGAGCCTGACCGCCGCCTCCGCCGCCGGTGTCTATGACAACCAGCGCGTGCGCATCGTCATCGGCTCCACCGCCACCTCCGGCGACTCCTACATGGTGGCAGAAACCGCCAACCGCTACCTGCAGAAGTACCTGAACATCAACTCCAAGGTGGACGCGGTGGGCGCCAACGAAGCCTTCGCCGCCGTCGCCGACGCCAAGCCCGACGGGATGACCTTCATGATCTTCCATGACATGACCTACCTGGGCGTGCTCTTTGGCAGCTATGACGAAATGTACAAGCTGGAGAACATGGTGGTCGGCCCGCGCGTGGGCCAGAACCCCGGCTCCGCCTTCGCCGCCCGCGCCGACCTGCCCTACAACAGCCTGGCCGAGGCCGCCCAGTACCTGGCGGACAACCCCGACGCCAAGGTGCGCATCTCCGTGGAATCCGGCGGCGTCAGCCACATCGGCTTTGTCGCCTTCTATACCTGGGCGCGCGAGAAATTCGGCGATGAGGTGGTCAGCCGCATCAAGGTGGTCATCGGCGGCTCCACCGACAAGAAGCTCCAGCAGCTCTGGGACGGCAATTCCGACATCATCTTCGCCGACTACTCCTCCCTGTTGCAGTACACCGCCGAGGAAGTGGACGCGCAACTGAAGGTCAAGTTTGTGGGCATGCTCGACTACATCCCGGGCGTGGACGGCCTGCCGGTCATGGCCGACCAGGGCATCACGCTGCAGGGCCAGCCCTTCATCTTCTCCAAGGACTTCCTGGTCTACATGCCCAAGGATACCCCGCAGGAGTATGTGGACGCGCTGGATGAGGCCGTCACCAAGATGGCCGCGGACCCGGACTTCATCGCCGACATGAGCAAGCTGACCTACGCCCCCTATGTGCTGACCAGCAAGGAAGCGCAGGAATTCATCTACGCCAAGCGCGAGGCCATGAAGGGCCTCATCGAGGGCGCCCCCGCCTTTGACGACCTGGTCGAATAAATCAACCATTTCCGGGGAGGGGCCTGGCCCCTCCCCGGCTTTGACCCGCAGGAGGCAGTTATGGCAGACCTGTTCAAACTGAATTACAAGTATTCCACCTCCCATCTGGTTGTCCCGTGGATCATCGGCGGCATTGTGGCGCTGCTGGCCGTCATCCTGCTCATCCAGCGGGCCCTGCGGTGCAAAAAGGAAGGCAAGCCCTTCATCAACCTCAAGGGCTGGCGGCTGTTTGAGCCGGGCTATGACAAGTTGAAGTTCTGGGGCTCGCTGGCGCTGATCGCGGGCTATTTCTACTGCCTGGACAAGCTGCACTTCCTGTGGTCCAGCCTGATCTTCATCTTTTTGCTCAACGTGCTCTATGACGGGTCCATCAACCTGAAGGCGCTGTTTGGCCGGGCGGAAGGCCCGGTCATCCGTGTGAGGCCGCTGCTGACCAGCCTGGTCATCACGGTGGTGTTCTCGGTGGGCATCTGGTACCTGTTTGGCACGGTGTTCAACATCACGCTGCCATAAGGAGGAAAAGCGATGGAACTGATTTTGGGCTATATCCTGATGGCGGCGCTGGGCGTGGCGGTGGGCATCATCTTTGGCGCGGTGCCCGGCATGACGGCCACGATGGCGGTGGCGGTCTTCCTGCCGCTGACCTACGCCTTTGACATGAACACCGCCCTGTACCTGCTGCTGGGTCTGTACGTGGGCGGCATCTCCGGCGGGCTGGTGTCCGCCATCCTCATCAACATCCCGGGCACGCCCTCCTCCATCTGCACCACCTTTGACGGCCACCCGATGGCCCGCCGGGGCGAGGCGGAGCGGGCGCTGAAGATCGGCATCGTGTCCTCGCTGATGGGCGGGATTTTCTCCCTGGTCTGCCTGTGGCTGCTGACCCCGCCGCTGGCCAAGGTGGCCATCAAGTTCGGCTCGGTGGAGAAGTTCCTGCTGATCCTCTGGGCGATGACCGTCATCGCGGCCCTGTCCAAGGGCTCGATGACCAAGGGCATTTTCGCCGGCTTCCTGGGTGTCTTCATCGCGCTGATCGGCGAGTTTACCGACAACAACATGATGCGCATGGTGCCGGGCATCTTCCGCCGCGAGCTGCGCGCCGGCTTCCAGCTGCTGCCCGCCCTCATCGGCCTGTTCGCGGTGACCCAGCTCTTCCAGGAGGCGGAAAGCGGCATGAAGGCCACCCCGCTGGATGACAACGTGGACCTGAAGAGTTCACGCAAGTTCTCCATGCGGGATTTCAAGGGCCAGGGCGTCAACGTGATCCGCTCGGCCGCCATCGGCACGCTGATGGGCATCCTGCCGGGCGTGGGCGGCTCCGCCGCCTCCATCATGGCCTATTCCCAGGCCAAGAGCTTCTCCAAGGAGCCCGAAAAGCTGGGCACGGGCGCGGTGGAGGGCCTGGTGGCCAGCGAAAGTTCCAACAATGGGCTGACCGGCGGCGCGCTGGTGCCGCTGCTGTCCCTGGGCATCCCCGGCGACAGCACGACGGCCGTGCTGGTGGGCGCCTTCATGCTGCACGGCATCCAGGTGGGGCCGCTGTTCATCTCCCAGAACCCGGACATCTGGAACACCATCCTCATCGCGCTGCTGGTGTGCAACCTGCTGATGTTCGCGATGATGTTCTACCCGCTCAAATGGGTGGCCAAGATTGTTAAAATCCCCAAGATGCGGGTCTACCCGGTGGTGCTGCTGATGTGCGTGGTGGGCGCCTACGCCACCCGCTCCGGCGTCATGTTTGACATCTGGTCCATGCTGGTCTTCGGCATCCTGGGCTACATCTTCTCCAAGCTGAAAATCCCGGTCGCGCCCTTCCTGATCGGCTTCATCCTGGGCGGTGACCTGGAGACCTACTTCATGGACTCCCTCAACGGCAACGACAAGAGCCTGCTGGCCTTCTTCACCCGCCCGCTGGGCTGGGCCATCTGGGCGCTGATCATCGTGTCCGTCTGGTACGCGGTCTGGGATAACCGCAAGGGCAAGAAACTGGAGAAAGCGGGCATGAAGGACTGATGGACATTTTCGGCAGGATGGTCAACACGCAGTCCCTTCTGCTGTTGTTCATCCTGCTGGGGGTTGTCTGCCAGAAAACCGGCATCATCACCAGGGAAAACCGGGGCGGTTTCAACAACTTCCTGCTGAACATCACCCTGCCGGCGATGATCCTCAACTCCTTCCTGGGCGAGGTCGGGCCGGACGCCTTCGCCCAGGCCGGGCTCATCCTGCTGGTGAGCGCCCTGGTCTGCCTGGGCGCCTGGGGCCTGGGCAGCTGGCTGTGGCGCAATCAGCCCGGACACCAGAAAAGCGTCCTGGTGTTCGCCACCATGTTCTCCAACGCCGGCAACGCCGGGCTGCCGGTCATCTCCCTGGTGTTCGGCCAGGCGGGGCTGCTGTACGCGGCCCTCTACCTGATCCCGGTGCGCGTGATCATGTGGTCCCTGGGCGTGCGTATCTTCCAGAAGGAGCGCGGCAAGGGAAGCTGGAAGCCACTGCTGCTCAACCCCAGCATCCTGGTGGTTTTCCTGGGGCTGTTCCTGATGCTCACCGGCCTGCGGCCGCCGGAACTGGTGCAGACCGCCATCAGGCGCGTGGGCGACATCACCGGCCCTTTGGCCATGATTCTCATCGGCACAACGCTGGCGGAGATGAAACTGCGGGAGGCCTTCAGCCTGCAGGCCTGGCTGCTGTCAATCATCCGGCTGATTGTGATGCCGCTGATCACCCTGGGCGCGCTGCTGCTGCTGCGCGCGGAAACGCTTGCCGGCCAGGTCGCCTTTGTGCTGTGCGCCATGCCGGTCGCCACCAACACGGTGGTGCTGTCGGAGCGCTACGGCGCCGACCACCTGCTGGCCGGCAAGGCGGTCTTCCTGTCCACCCTGCTCAGCCTGCTGAGCGTTCCCCTTTTGACCCTGCTGCTGTGAAGGAGGCCCCATGAAACCAACCGTCATCAAGCTGCGCCCGGAGGACAACGTCGCCATCGCGGTGGAGGACATTGCCCAGGGCACTGACATCCTGCCGGGCCTGCGCGCTAAGCAACCTATCCCGCAGGGGCACAAGGCGGCGCTCACCGCCATCCCGAAAGACGGCGAAATCCGCCGCTACGGCGTGGTCATCGGCTACGCGCTCATGGACATCCCCCAGGGCGCCTGGGTCAATGAGGATTCCCTCCGCCTGCCCGTGCCCCCGGCACTGGAAGACATGGAATATGGCGTTGATGTGGGCGCCGTGCTGCCCGAAGCGCCGCGCACCACCTTCCTGGGCTACAAAAACCCCTGGGGCCCGGGGCCCGCGGGTACCCGCAACCTGCTGGGCATCCACACCAGCGTGCAGTGCGTCACGGGGGTGCTCAACCTGGCGGTGGAGCGCATCCGCCGGGAACTGCTACCCAAATACCCGCAGGTGGACGGCGTGGTGCCCGTCAACCACGCCTATGGCTGCGGCGTGGCCATCAACGCGCCGGACGCCGTTATCCCCATCCGCACGCTGCGCCACCTGACCCGCCACCCCAATTTCGGCGGCCAGGTAATGGCTGTCGGCCTGGGCTGCGAAAAGCTGACCATCGACATGCTGCTGGAAGAACAGGACAATACAGAGGACAACGTGCTTTTGCTTCAGCACCTGAAGGGCTTTGACCGGATGATGGAAGCCATCCTTGAAATGGCGGAGCGCAAGCTGCGCGTCCTGAACGGGCGCAAAAGGGAGACCCTGCCGCTGTCCGACTTGCTGGTCGGATTGCAGTGCGGGGGCAGCGACGCCTTTTCCGGCGTCACCGCCAACCCGGCGGCCGGTTACGCGGCGGACATGATTGTCCAGGCGGGCGGCACGGTGCTGTTTTCCGAGGCGACCGAGGTGCGCGACGGCGCCTACCTGATCGCCAGGCGCTGCGCGGACGCGGAAGCCCGGGACAAGCTCATCCGCGAGATGCGCTGGTATGACGAGTACCTGGAGCGCGGCGGCGCCGACCGCAGCGCCAACCCCACCCCCGGCAACAAGCAGGGCGGCTTGAGCAACATTGTCGAAAAGGCCATGGGCTCCATCGCCAAATCCGGCACCGCGCCCATTGTGGAGGTGCTCTCCCCCGCCGAGAAACCCGGCAAGAACGGCATGATTTACGCCAACACCCCCGCCAGCGATTTTGTCTGCGGCACCTGTCAACTGGCCAGCGGCATCGGGCTG
>Ga0116172_10002955_pt1 | contig 14464 bp, 7 predicted proteins | sample AD_UKC083_MetaG_FD_89799 | JGI IMG/M metagenome (GOLD analysis project Ga0116172, IMG submission 89799) | Active sludge microbial communities of municipal wastewater-treating anaerobic digesters from USA - AD_UKC083_MetaG | ecosystem: Engineered > Bioreactor > Anaerobic > Digestate | place: USA...
AGCAGCTTTTCGAGGTCAACGCTCGAAAACTCACCCACGCCAGCATTTACAACCATATCGGTAGCCAGGGTAGCAGATGGTAGCGTTGCTAAATCGGCCAGCGACAAGCCTCCCTTGCTGAAGGCATCCAGTTTAACCTCGTCTTCTTTGAAGTCGGTAGGTTTAAGAATTACTTTAACTCCGTTGGAGAGCGTAAGCTCCGTGGTGCCAAAGATGTTTTTGTCGTTTACCTTCTTTATTTGACCTGGAGTAGGAATGCTTTCAACCAGAGGTTTCATCACCACGTTATCAACGTATGCCTGCAAAGTTTCGGATTTTACCTCTTTAACAGCAGCCAGAATGGCCTCCTCGCTTGGCAGCTGAATATCATCCTTTTTCGGTGCCATAAGGGTTAACGCAACATTCTTATCGGTAACCATACTGGCAATGTAGGCGTTGATCTCTTCAAGGGTAATGGTAGGAACAAGCCCGTTTGCAAGCATGAATTCAAATTCAATGCCCGGCATGGGCTCCCCTTCCAGAAAGTTGTTAATAGCCTCCCAAACATACTTCTGATTCTTCTGCTTATCCTTTTCCTTCAGCTCGTTTTCTAACCCGCGCATGTAGTCCGATTTAGCCCTGTCGAACTCGGTAGCCGTGAAACCAAACTGCTTAACCCGTTCAGCCTCGCGTATTAATCCCTTAATGCCATCAATCATGGCGTCGTTACGTAGAGCAGCATAGAACATCAGGGCGCTTTTGGTCCGAACCATGTTCCCCATATCGGAAGCGGCAAAAACAAAGGGAGGGTTAGGTTTCTGGGTAATTTCATTCAGCCGGGCAGAAATCATGGAAGTTGCCAGCTTTTGGATCATTTGCTCCCGAACGTAACCGAGATTTTTCTCGTTTTTGGGAACTGCCTGATGCTTGTAGTAAACGGTGAGGATGGTGTTGCGGGCTTCGGGGTCGGACGCAATGCCGATTAACGGCTCGTCGTTATCGGGTAACTCGAAGAAAGGTCTAACGTCCGGATTCTCCCGTTTGGGTATGTCGGCAAACAGCGTTTTGATTTTCTGCTCAACCTGGTCAACATCAACATCGCCAACAATGACGATGGATTGTAAATCGGGACGGTACCATTTGTGGTAGTAGTTTTTAATTTCCTCATGCTTAAAGTTATTGATGACGTTGATATCGCCAATAACATCGCGCTCGGCGTATTTCGATCCCTTGTAAATCACCGGCATCACCTGTTTATACATCCTTCGTTCGGCATTACGTCCAGTGCGCCACTCCTCGCGGATAACTCCACGTTCAGCTTCAATTTCATCGGGTTCAAGCGAGATGAATCCTGACCAGTCGTGCAGCACCAGAAGGGCGCTGTCAATTATTCCCTCGCGGTTGGTAGGAACATCGGACAGGTAGTAAACGGTTTCGTCAAGCGAGGTAAAGGCGTTGATGTTGAAGCCAAACTTAACGCCAACCGTTTCAAAGTAGTTGATTATACCCTTACCCGGAAAATGCTTGGTGCCGTTGAAAGCCATGTGCTCCAGAAAATGTGCCAGACCGTTCTGGTTATCCTCCTCAAGTATTGCACCTACATTCTGGGCAATAAAAAATTCTGCGCGCTGTTGAGGTTCGGTGTTCTTCCTAATGTAGTAGGTTAGGCCGTTCTCCAGCTGGCCAAACCGAACATTCCTGTCAAGAGGAATGGGGGTGTTCCAATTCACCTGATCCTGAGCCCCAGCGCTAAAACCTAGTAGAATACCCAGGGCGCATAGATAAAATCGTGTTTTTTTCATTACCCGATGTTTAAGTTAATTTTTTGTTATTAGTAAAAATTTATATCAAAGGTAGCCAAATTTTATGTTACATAAACTAAACGTTCACTTTTTAACATATTTTGAAACTTTATAGCTGGATTAAGCCCTGGTTCAATAAGTATTTTTCTAAAGTGTTCATTTTGCCCGGTTTCTCTGGCCTGGTTTATATATGCAAAATCCCAACAATCAGGATTATCCTTATGCTTTCCAATGGACTTTTATCTTGTATTTGCCAACCTGTTCAAATGCCTGTTTCCTATGCCAACAATTAAAATTTCTGCAGTTGAATATCAAGGCAACATTTGTTTGAATAACTTTCCGGGCTGTTCGGAAAGGATGGCAACATGGTTAAATAATTGAATTATTGTTCTTTATTTTTTTATTCATAGTAAGTTCTGAGGTTTAGCTAGCTGCTAATTATTCTTTGGATATTTAATTTAACCTACTCTGCATGAAAAAGTTTCTAACCCGTACCATCGTGATGCTTTCGCTGGTAAGCCTGTTTACGGATATAGCCAGCGAAATGCTTTACCCAATAATGCCGGTTTTTCTCAAGTCCATTGGGTTTTCGGTTTTGCTGATTGGTATTCTTGAAGGGTTGGCTGAGGCCACAGCTGGAATAAGCAAGGGCTACTTCGGGCATCTTTCCGACAGGTTGGGGACGCGAGTACCCTTTATAAGGTGGGGCTACACCCTTAGCGCCATCTCCAAGCCCCTGATGGCCGTTTTCACCTGGCCGATTTGGATATTTGGTGCTCGAACACTCGACAGGCTTGGAAAGGGCATACGAACCAGCGCCCGCGACGCCCTGCTCAGCGACGAGTCCACCAGGGAAACAAAGGGGAAGGTATTTGGGTTTCATCGGGGCATGGATACTCTTGGAGCAGCTATTGGGCCTATTGCTGCGCTTATATACCTGCACTTCTACCCCCAAAACTACAGCACGCTTTTCCTGATAGCCTTTGCTCCAGGTCTGGTGGCAGTTTCGCTTACCCTCTTACTAAAGGATAAGAAGAAACCAGAAACAAGTAACCAACAGGTTAATCCTGTTCAGGGTAAGGGATTTTTTTCTTTTGTAAAGTACTGGGGGCATTCTCCCAAAGCTTTTCGCTACCTGGTGGTAGGCCTGCTGTTTTTTACCCTTTTCAACAGCTCCGATGCCTTTCTGCTCCTCATGGTTAAGGAGAAAGGGTTCTCTGATGCCAACATGATTTCGCTCTACATATTCTACAACCTGCTCTATGCGCTGCTTGCCTACCCCATGGGTTGGCTGGCCGATAAGTTTGGCATGAAGCGGATAATGATCTTTGGCGTATCGGTGTTCGGCCTGGTTTACCTGCTCTTTGGATTTGCAGACAAGCTACACATGTTCCTGCTGCTCTTTGGATTATATGCATTCTATGCAGCCGCAACCGAAGGCGTATCAAAGGCTTGGATAACCAACATTGTGCCTGGCGAAAGCACGGCAACCGCTATAGGATTCTACACCGGATTCCAGAGCGTGGCAACTCTTTTAGCCAGCAGTATGGCCGGGTTAATCTGGACTAAGTTTGGAGCATCAACTGTTTTCGTTATTTCGGGCTTAGCGGCATTCATAACCGCCATCTACCTGATGCTGGCAACCAGAATGAATAAGTTAGCGTAGCCGGTCAAGCGAGCGTATAAGGGCTTCGTCCTTAGCAATTGCCCGGTAGGCAAGGTAGGTGAAAATGGCGCAAACCAAGGGGAAAATGAATATCAAGCCATACGATGGGGGTGCCATTAGCCTTTGCTCCACAGCTTTAGCAATATAAAATAGCAAGCCCTGCAAGCCAATCAGAAGCACGATGTTGAAAATGCACAACCTTGCCTGCAGTTTTCTTTTTTTAAAGAGGAATATGGTTACCAGGGTAGCGGTAAAAGCCAGTATGACCAAAGCAAGGACTGCCCAAAGTTTAGGTAGGTTCTCCACTACTGAACCATCCTGACCTAAACCCGATGCGCTAAGCGAAATTTTAACCTCCTGTGGCCCAACAGCGTAATGGGCGTATGGCATGAAAAAGAAAAATGCCAGTAAAATTGCAGATATTAGGAGGTAAAGCGATTGTATTCTCTGTATCATGGCTGAATATGCTTAAGTGTAGTTTTAGACAAATGTATGAAAAAATTACCTTCTCAGAACAAAGGAAAGGATAAAGGATTTCAGAACCTGTCCGCCTCCCGGCGGATTCCAGAACCTGTCCGCCTACCGGCGGAACTTGTCCGGCCACTGACGGATTTAAGAACCTGTCCGCCTGCTGGCGGATTCCAGATTTCAGATTCAAGAACTTGTCTGCCCCCCGGCGGAACTTGTCCGGCTCCTGACGGATTCATGGAACCTATTCCGCCCTTTCAGGGCTCTACGCGTTTGGAAACATCCCACTCAAGGGGCTTCACCCCTTGCTAGCTATTACGCCCCGTTGGGGCTGAAGACAAGGATAAAGGTTAAAGGCAAGAATAAATGATAAAGATAATTCAAAAAATTGTTTACCTACTGGCGGAACTTGTCCGGCTCCTGGCGGAACTTGTCCGGCTCCTGACGGATTCAACATTTAGCTTGGGCAGTAGCGGCATGGGTAGCACTGACTTAGTCATACCCTATGGTTAGGTTATAAATCGTCTAAATTTTATCATAATGAATTAAAAACCACAAAATCAATATGTTAATATTTTATAGGTGTAATTAAATGGTTTCGCCGAAATCGTTTTCGGCTAAAAATATTTCTATAAATCATAATTCTAAAGTATCAGATAAACAGTATAATAAAGTTTAAATATTAAAAATGACGTACTGTTAAGCATGCTTAAAAAATTCCCTTTTGTTATAACCGTAGCCATGATGAGGCGGAATTCTGGACAAACGTTTTATCGAGTGTTAACTTTGAGCTAAATCAAGTTAAAGGATATAATGATTTGTAAATTTTTTGCTTCAACTATGGTTAGAAAAATTTTTTTTATTCCAGCAGGCTTAATACTGTTATTTACCTCTGTTGTTGTTTTAAATTCATGCGCTGGTAAATTAACTCAAGGGGAAGATCTTTCTTTTGCTGAGCTAAGTCCTGCTCAAAGGGATGAATTTATTAATGACTTAAAAAGTAGGACATTTCGCTACTTTTGGGAGGTGGTTGACACGAATACCTGGCAAAATGACGACCGCTTTCCAACCTACAATTTTACCAGCATTGCTGCAACGGGTTTTGCCCTTCCCTCTTATATAATAGGTGTAGAAAACAATTTTATTTCCCGTCAGCAAGCTTCGGAACGAGTGCTCAACACCCTGGAGTGGCTTTGGAGTTCAAAGCAGGGAGCTGAGCCCGACGCAACCGGATATAAAGGCTTTTACTACCACTTCCTTTCGTACGGGACAGGCAGGAGATATGATAAGGTTGAGCTTTCGACTATTGATACTGGCTTGCTCCTGGCCGGAATACTTACCTGCCAGACGTACTTCGATGGGGCCGACAAAACCGAAGTTAGAATACGGGAGCTTGCCGATTCCATTTACCTGCGCGTCGACTGGCAATGGGCTATGAATGGTGCAGCCAACATGTCCATGGGCTGGACTCCCGAGCAAGGATTCATACAGAGCACCTGGAACGGGTATAATGAGGCCATGATTCTACTCATCATGGCTATCGGCTCCCCAACCCATCCCATAGACTCCACCGCATGGGACAGCTGGTGCAGCACCTACAAATGGGATAGCTTTTATGGGTATGAGCATGTGCCCTTTGGGCCACTCTTTGGCCATCAGTACTCCCATCAATTTATCGACTTCAGGGGAATACAGGATAGCTACATGCGTTCAAAGGGAATTGACTACTTCGAGAACTCGGTAAGGGCTACCCTGAGCAACAGGGCCTACTGCATGGAAAATCCACTAAAATTTGAGGGGTATTCGGCCAACATGTGGGGGCTTACGGCGTGTGATGGCCCTGCAATGGCCAAAATCAGGGCTAATGGCAGGGTCGTGCAGTTTTACGACTACCGGGCAAGAAGCGCTTGCAGCTACGAGATTATCGACGATGGAACAATTGCTCCTACAGCAGCAGGAGGGTCAATCCCATTTGCCCCCGAGGAATGCCTGAGTGCTCTTTATACCATGAAGACTATGCTGGGTAGCAATGTTTACCGGGAGTACGGCTTTGTTGATGCGTTTAACCTGACTGTGAAAAATGGCAGCCAGGGTTGGTTCGACAGAGATTACCTGGGAATAGACCAGGGACCAATCCTTATTCAGCTGGAAAACTACCAGAGCGGGCTGATTTGGAACCTGATGAAAAAGAACAGGTATATAGTTTCAGGTCTAAAGAAGGCCGGTTTCAGAAATGGTTGGTTAGAGCAATCGTAAACCAAGATATCAAACCTAAACTTTTAAACCTATGCAAATGGAGAGAAAAGTTCATTTTAAGAAGTTTCTGCTGTTAAACTTACTACTTGTGCTATGCTTGCCCGAAGCATTTGCACAAAAAACAGTGAGCGGAAGGGTTACCGATGCCGAAACTGGCGAAACGCTGCCCGGAGTAAATGTAATTGTCAAGGGTACAACTCGTGGTACAACAACCGATGTAAATGGAAATTATAAAATCGAGCTGATTGCAGAGGACAAAATTTTATCATTCTCATTTGTGGGATATGAAGATGTTGAGTTGGAGGTGCTTAACCAAAAGGTAGTGGATGTTGCTTTAAAGGTAAAATCCACTTTAATGCAAGAGGTGGTTGTTGTTGGCTATGGAACGCAAAAAGCCAAAGATTTAACTGCACCTATTGTTACCGTGAAAGGAAATGATTTGTCAAAACAGGTTACTTCAAATCCTTTAAATGCGCTTCAGGGAAAAGTTTCGGGAGTTCAAATTATTAATAGCGGCGTTCCCGGTAGCGGAGCCTCAATTAAAATCAGAGGCGTGGGGTCTGTGGGTGATTATGCTAATCCTCTTTATGTGGTTGATGGAGTTTTTGTTGACAATATTGATTTTATTAGCCCTAGCGATGTTGAAGAGCTAACTATTTTAAAAGATGCCTCTGCCGCTGCAATTTATGGTGTAAGGGCAGCTAATGGGGTAATTATTATTACTACAAGAAAAGGAAAATCGGGGTTACCGGTAGTTAGTTACGATGGCTATGTGGGGGTACAAATGCCTGTTAATATTCTTAAAATGGCATCAAAAAACCAGTATATAACCCTACTAAACGAGGCAAATGCAAACATACCTGGATACATACCTAAAAATCCATCCGACTACCCAACCAGCACGGATTGGTATAATGAACTTGTTAGAACAGCCGGTATAAATAACCACAACATAGACATAACAGGTGCTACCGATAAAACTTCTTACTCCATTGGGGGTAACTTTTTGTACCAAAATGGAATAATGGATGCTCAGAATAACTATCAACGTTACAATATTAGGGGAAGGTTAGAACAGCAGGTAAACAAGAATCTTAAAATAGGAATCAACACTATCATATCGAATTATAATAAAAACATTCCAAATTCAGATGCCTTTTTTGGAGCCTATGTTAACCCACCGGTTTACACGGTTTATGATCCAACTAATGCCGAAGCTTATCCTGTTAAATTTGGAGCCCCCCAGAAATATGGTTTTGGAAACCAGTATGGTAACCCTGTTGCCGCAGCATATTATGCTGATAACTTTGAAAAGGGGCATAAGGAGGTTTTCAGCATTTTTGGAGAAGTTGACATTGTAAAGGACATTTTATCCTATAGAGTTGCCTACAATCAAGATCAGGATAGCTGGAATCAAAGGTATTATACCCCACAGTTTTACGTTGGTGGTTCACAGGGCGTTACTAAATCAAATTTGACAAAAACCTTCGGCAACTCCTCTAAGCAAATAATTGATAACCTTTTAACTCTAAAGAGGACAAAGGGTAAAACCTCATACACTGTTTTGTTTGGCCAATCAACCAGAATAGAAAAGAGGGAAACTCTTTCAGGGTATGCCAACAGCGTTCCTGGGTACGACGACCAGTCGAAATACTTAGTAAACGGTTCATTCCGTGATCGTAACGCTTACGATGCTGCTGAAAGGTATAATGGATTGTCATTTTTTACCCGGGGAACCCTAAACTTTCGCGAGAAGTACCTTGCCACTGTTACTTTCAGGGCTGATGCAAGCTCAAAATATCAAAAAAAATGGGGTTACTTTCCTTCAGTTGGATTTGCATGGAATATCTCCCAGGAAGGCTTTTCAAAACTTAACGCTGCATTTTCCAACTTAAAACTTCGACTAAGCTGGGGTATGCTTGGAAACGACAATGTACCGTCAAATTCATCTGTAATTCTTGGGCAAACCGGAATTGGCAGCTCTGGGGTTTTTGGCGATAACCTGGTTGACGGAATGGGTGCCCAGACGGTACTTCAAAACTATTTGCGTTGGGAGACAGTTACTGAGTTTGACGTTGGCATTGATTATACCCTCAAAAATGAAAAACTCTCTGGTGAAGTTGACTATTACCATCGGGTTACTAATAATGTCGTATTTTATGCTCCCATTGCTACCGGAGGAGGCGTTGCAGAATTACTGGGTAACAATGGCAAGGTTCTCAACACGGGTTTGGAGTTTACTTTGAACTGGAAGGATGAGATATCTGAAGATTTCAACTACTTCATCTCTTTTAACGCAACATTCAACCATAACGAAGTGTTGGAACTTAACGGACGCGAATATATTCCAAGTGGATATATTAGGGGAAACTACACCACACGTACCGCAGTAGGCCATCCTATTGGTTCATTTTATGGCTATGAAATAGATGGGGTTTACAAAAGTGAGGGAGATGCCCTTAAGGATCCTGTGAGTCAGGCTATAAAGGATAAAGGGTACTTTAAGTACAAAGATCAAAATGGCGACAAGGTAATTGATGATAAGGATAAGGTTTACCTCGGCAGCGCTATACCCTGGCTTATTTCGGGATTGGATATGGGGATAAACTTTAAGAAATTCGACATTAGCCTGTCAATCGCTGGCCAGTACGGGAATAAAATTCTAAATGCTAAACGAATGAACCGGGATGTATTCTCCGACGGAAATTATGATGAAGATTTCTACCAAAACAGGTGGACTTCCAGCAACAAGTCGAGCGAGTACCCTTCTGCCGAAGCCTACAATTCCTCTTTTATTCAGCAAGCTAACGACTTTTTCGTTGAAAATGGATTCTATATCCGAATTCAAAACATCCAGCTAGGATACACAACTGATAAAATTTCTTTTATCCCCAAGTTCAGGGTATTTATTACTGCCCAACGACCATTCACCTTTTTTACATATAAGGGATTTACTCCCGAGGTTGGAGGATCTCCAATTAGCAGTGGCATTGATAACAATGTTTATCCAATGCAGGCCATTTACACGCTTGGATTAAAAATGATGTTTTAAATCATTAACACATTACCAAAATGAAAAGAACTCGGCTTACTTTATTGCTTATAGCAGCCTTACTAGCCATAAGTAGCTGCGACGATTTTCTCGATATTCGGCAGGAGGCGACTTTGCCGACAACCGGTATTGATTACACTAAACCTGAAAATATTTTTCTTTCTGTTAGCGCTGCCTATTCAAAACTTAGAAGTTGGGATGCCCATACGTTCCCATATATAGGAGCATTTGAAATTGCGTCGGACAACGCCGATAAGGGTAGCACTCCTGAGGATAACCCCGAAATGAAAGATATTGACAATCTTAACTTTCAGCCAACAAACGGTTTAATTAACGGGCTATGGACGGGTTATTTTGATATTGTTAGCGGTGCAAACTATGCTATTCACCAAATGCCTTTGTTTGTTGAAACCTTACCTAGCCAAACCGATAGGGATTATGCTATACAGTGTCAGGGTGAAGCAAAAGCAATTAGAGCTTATGCATACTTCAACCTTACCCGTCTTTTTGGAAGGGTTCCAATTGTTGATACCGTTCTGTCATCTGAGCAGCTTGCTTCGTTGAAGCAAGCCAGCACTACTGAGCTGTACAATTTTATCGAAAACGACCTGCAGGAAGCAATTGCTGTTCTACCCGATGGCTATACTAAAGAATGGGGTGGGCGAATCTCAAAGTACACCGCAATGGCCATTAAAGCCAAAGTGCACCTTTACCAGGCTGAATGGGACTCAGTTGCTTCCCTAACCGATAAAATTATTGCCTCCGGAAGATTCAAGCTTCTAGATAATTTTCGTGAGGTTTTCAGCCTTGATGGAGAAAACTCTAAAGAATCCCTATTTGAAATTCAAAGTTCAACTCTAGGTAAGTCTTCGGGTGATGCAGCCTATCTCGACTATGGATATGTGCAGGGTCCACGTGGCAATTCACCTGCTAACATGCAGGGATGGGGGTTTTGCACTCCGAGTCAAAATCTGATTGATTTTTATGCTGACCGCGGTGAAGTAGTAAGACCAGCTACTACCTTTTTGTATAGGGGCACAGTTACTCCAGAAGGTGATAGCATTAAATCAAACTGTACAAACCCGGTTTATAACGGGAAAGTTTATACTCCCTCATCTCAAAATAGGTGGGTTTACAATGGTTACGGTTTCGATCATAACATTAGGGTCATTAGATACTCAGATATTCTTCTTATGTATGCCGAAGCCCTTATCCAGGGTGCTGCTGTTCCATTGTCTTCTGGCTTAAGTGCTGATGATGCAGTTAATCTAGTACGCTTTAGAGCTGGCTTAGACAACATTACAGGAGTTACCTTATTGGATATATGGAACGAGCGCCGAGCAGAGCTCGCCTTGGAGGAAGACAGATACTTTGATCTTGTTAGAACTAACCAGGCAGCAACTGTCCTTGCCTCAAAGGGATTTGTGGTGGGGAAACATGAACATTACCCCATTCCTGCTGCACAAATGCAGCTTAATCCTAATTTAACCCAAAATACAGGATATTAACCAGTTATCTTAATTCAAACCAATGTTTAACTTAATCCAAGTGCTATGAAAAACAAATTCAGAATTTTTGGTACGCTTTTACTTGGCGTAATGGTTGCCGGAACTCTAACTTTTAGTTCCTGCAGTAGCGACGATGATGATGACAATAACAACAATGGCAAGGTTGATCCTGGTACCATTGCTGAGGCAAACCTGGTAGCTTATTTCCCTTTTGATGGAAACGCTACCGAGAAAATTGCAAATCTAACACCTACTCAACAACCTGGAGTAACCTATGTTGCTGGACGGAGAGGTCAAGCATACCAGGGAGCTGACCAGGCTCATTTACTTTACACTATTCCCGATGGAAGTAAACTGAAAACGTTAACTTCGTTTTCTCTTGCCATGTGGTTAAAATCACCCCTGGTAACTGGAGATCCTGAACCAACTATTTTCGAAATTGGTAAATCTGATGACCTGTTTTGGGGTAATTTGAAATTTGCTTTAAACAGGCTTAGCGCTACTGCTGATTCTCTCCAGTTAAAAACATTTTTTCTGAAATCAGACGCTACAACATGGAAGGGTCAACACATCAGCTATTCAAATCCGTCTTTTCAGATTAACAAGTGGATGCACATTGTTGTGCAGTACGACGGAACCACTTCTAAATTTATGATTTACAAAGATGGCGTTAAGGTGAACATTCCTGCAAACATCGAAAACAGAATTGATGGTGAAAATGGACCTGCTCTTGGTCCTTTAGCCTTTGAAAATGTTGATAAGCTTAATTTTGGTGCTTGGCGTACTAAATCTGAGGGTGGCTTAAGTGATGCATGGATGGGATGGTACCTTGGAAATATCGATGAATTTCGCGTTTACGATAAAGCTTTAACTGCAACTGAAGTTAAAGCCCTATATGACGCAGAAGTTTCTCAGATTACCGAGTAATCTATACTTTTAAAAAAAGGGTAAGGGGTGATACCCTTCCCTTTTTTCCCTTTTTATTTCAATTATTGTTGTGCTCAATTTTATTGGCTTAAAAAATTTCCTGCTTTGATAAATTTTTCTAAATGGTAGTTAGTATCTACCGTCAACTTTCTTAAAAATGAAATTTCACCTTTTCTCTATTTTATTTTTTCTACTAGTGATTTTTTGCCAATGCAAAAAGGATGATGCTATAATTAGAATTGGCAATGTAAATGTTGATTCTGTGCTAATAGATGGTATTAAAGTAGCTGACAATGGCAGTTTATATAATGTATGTTTCCAACCCAAAATTCAAGTTTTTTTCAGCAACACGGTTGATAGTACAAAGCTTAACACTAATGATATTTATTTTTCTAGCAATCTTTTCGATAACTACTCCTATAAGTTCTCAAGTAATGTAAAATCTCTTATTCTTTGGTCAAATGAAACCTTACCACCCCTAACAGTTTTTCGGTTTACCATTATTCAAGGAAAAAATTTGGGTGGCAATATTATTAACGGGTTTAAAGCCAAGTTTTATACCAGGGTCGATTCATCCGAGAAGTTTCCTTTTATTCCCGACGATGACCTGCTTACGCTTATCCAGCAACAAACTTTCCGCTACTTCTGGGATTTTGGCCACCCATCATGTGGAATGGCTAGGGAAAGGGATAACTCAGGCGATATTGTTACCATTGGTGGTAGCGGATTTGGACTTATGGCCATTCCTGTTGCCATCGAAAGAGGTTTTATTACCCGTTCCGAAGGTATAGAGCGAATTGCCACTATGGTCAATTTCTTAAAAAATGCCGACAGGTTTCATGGCGCATGGGCACACTGGTACAACGGTGCTACAGGACATGTTGTTCCTTTTAGCACCTATGATAATGGTGGTGACCTGGTGGAAACATCCTATATGGCACAGGCGCTGCTAACAGTCAGGCAGTATCTTAGCGCTGCCGACCCTGCTGAAGCTGAGCTTATCAACAATATAAACCTGCTGCTCGATGGAATAGAGTGGAGCTGGTACAACCGCGATAACCTGAACATGCTCTCCTGGCACTGGTCGCCCAACTATGGGTGGGCTATGAACATGTTTGTGAGGGGATGGAACGAGGCGCTGATAACCTACATCATGGCCGCTACCTCTAGTACATTTCCCATATCTGCAGAGGTTTACCATAATGGCTGGGCTGGGAACGGGGCTATAGTTAACGGTAGGTCGTTTTATGGATACACCCTGCCGCTGGGTCATGACTATGGCGGGCCGCTCTTCTTTGCCCAGTACTCTTTTCTGGGGCTGAATCCGCAAAACTTAAGCGACCAGTACGCCAGCTACTGGACTCAGAACGTTAACCATACGCTCATCAACCGTCAGTACTGCATTACAAACCCTAGAGGTTACCTGCTCTACAGCCCTGATTGCTGGGGCTTAACCGCCTCGGACGACAACAACGGCTATGGCGCTCACGAACCATTGAATGATAACGGAACCATCACCCCTACCGCTGCACTGTCGTCAATGCCCTATACTCCCGAGGAATCCATGAGGGTGGCTAGATTTCTATACTACACTTTAGGCGACAAGCTATGGGGAGACTACGGTTTTTACGATGCTTTTAACCCCACTGCCGGGTGGTGGGGAAAGTCGTACCTGGCTATAGATCAGGGACCGATCATCATCATGATTGAAAATTACCGAACCGGGCTGTGCTGGAACCTGTTTATGTCTGCCCCGGAGGTGGATGGTGCACTCAGCAAGCTTGGTTTTTCACACTAAAATTGTTTAAAGATCATGCGTATTAGGAAGCTATCTGAAATTACACTTGCTGCCATTATGAGCTATACCATACTTTCATGCAGTAAGACAACCATGCCATACTCCGATGTGGTTGACCAGAAGGTTGACTCTATTCTGATGCTGATGACTCTTGAGGAAAAAATCGGACAGCTAAACCTGGTTACCAGCGATATGGATGTTACTGGTCCATTCATTCGTAAGGGGTATGAGGAGGATATTGCAAAGGGTAGAGTTGGGGCCATATTTAATGCCTATGGCGCAGGCTACACCCGTAAACTTCAGGAGCTGGCTGTTAATAATACCAGGCTCCGCATTCCGTTACTCTTTGGCTACGATGTGATTCATGGCCACAAAACCATATTCCCAGTTCCCATAGGCGAGGCCTCCAGCTGGGATTTAGAGGCCATTGAGCGTTCGGCTCGGGTAGCTGCCGAGGAGGCTTCGGCTCAAGGCCTACACTGGACTTTTGCCCCCATGTGCGACATTGCCCGCGACCCGCGATGGGGGAGGGTTGTTGAGGGTTCGGGCGAGGATCCCCTGCTTGGATCACTCATAGCTCAGGCAAGGGTTAGAGGTTTTCAGGGAACCGACTTAAGTCAAACCAACACTATACTTGCTTGCGTGAAGCATTTTGCTGCTTATGGTGCAGCTCAGGCTGGCCGCGACTACCATAGCGTTGATATGAGCGAACGACAGCTGCGTGAAGTTTACCTACCGCCATATAAGGCTGCTATTGATGCCGGTGCACTTTCGGTTATGTCCTCATTCAACGACCTTAATGGCATCCCCGCCACAGCCAGTAAATACCTTATGACTGATATCCTCCGAAATGAGTGGGGTTTTCAGGGATTTGTGGTAACCGACTACACCTCAATTATGGAGCTGCTCCACCATGGAGTTGCGGCCGATACCCTCGATGCAGCCCGCCTGGCTCTCAATGCCGGAATTGATATGGATATGCAGTCGGGATTCTACAACAGCGCCTTG
>Ga0116172_10002956_pt1 | contig 14461 bp, 7 predicted proteins | sample AD_UKC083_MetaG_FD_89799 | JGI IMG/M metagenome (GOLD analysis project Ga0116172, IMG submission 89799) | Active sludge microbial communities of municipal wastewater-treating anaerobic digesters from USA - AD_UKC083_MetaG | ecosystem: Engineered > Bioreactor > Anaerobic > Digestate | place: USA...
TCGTAAATGGCCTCCTTCAGCCCCAGTCCTTCAGCCCTGAGATTGTTTATGGTATCCACCTTCAGGATCGAGTCGTTTATTATAACCCCCGACATCACTATAAGCCCTATCATGGTTATAATATTGATGGTCCCGCCCCAGATCAGAACCAGCAACAGGGCGCCGGCTATATCAATGGGGATCTCAAGCAAGACGATAAAGGGCTGCATAAGCGATTCAAACTGGGCAGCCAGAATGAAATATAGCAGCAACAGAGCCACTACCAGGATGACAGCAAGTTCTCTGAACAGCTTCTGCCCCGATATCAGCGATCCGCTGAAACTGACATTCAGATTCTGATCCGATCCTGCAATACTCCGAATCCCGCGGGTTATGTCTGCCGGCCTGTTAGTCTCAATATTCATATATACGGGTACATACTCTCCATTTATCCCTCCCTTGATGGTCTTGTAATCATGAACCCTCTGTATCCTTACCAGCTCCCTTACCGGAATCGGCTTTCCGGTTTTATTCAAAACATCTTCCGTAGAGATAATGTCACTTAGCTGTTTTTCCTTTCCCGACAGCACTATCGGCAGGATCTCGTACGATGCCCTCAGCTGACCAATGTTGTATCTGTTCAGCGCTGCTTTAAGGGTATTGTACAGTGTCACCGGCTCCACATCATACAGCAGTAGCCTGTCGGGATCTATCCGGAGCAGTATCTTGTCTTCAAGCGGCGGATTCGATATCCCCGCTTCAGGCCACTGTTCCTGCATCCGGGATACGATATCCGTCATCACTTCAACGGGAGGCACTTCCTTCTCCTTCATCAAACTTACTTCGGCCACGAGAGGGACTTCAGAAGCTGAGAAGATCTTCTCAAAAATGTTCTGCTGGGCCGCGATGTTCACTGACGCTCCCGGCCATTTCTGAGTTATAAACCTGTTGATCTGCTCCCAAAGCTCTTTCTGTGCCCTGTAACTCCTGGCCTTTATATATACCTTCGCTTGGGTATACGAGAGGTCATAATCGCGGTTGAACAGGAACTGCTGCTCCCCGACAAAGGAATTGCTCTGTAAAACAAGCTCCCTGTGCGATTCTGTCAACTGCCTTATCCTGCGCAGGTTCTCATCCAGACTTATATTCTCGTTCCAGTCAACCGTCACTACCAGTTCATCCTGCCTGATTTCAGGAAATCTCTCCTTTTCGAGGATGATGAACAACCAGACCATCAAAAGGAGTATGAGCCCGAATGATATCATGGTAGCTCTCCTGTACCTGAAAAAGAAATCCATTCCGCCTTCGTATCTCTCCTCAAGCCTTTTCAGGCTTATCTTCTTCACAAGCCTTGTAAGCCAGCCTTCCTTCCCGTTCCTGTAAAACAGGTAGTAAACCGTCGGAAGAAGCGTGATCCCAACCAGAAGCGATACACCCTGGCCTATCACGATGGCAATCGCCTGGTCATAGAACAGGGCCCCGGAAATGCCGCTCAGAAATATCAGGGGAATGAATACCGCACAGGTCACGAGAACCGATGATATAAGTGGCGTGATGACTTCGTTGGTTCCCCTGGCACAGGCTTCAGTGAGTGAAAGCCCCCTGTCAATCCATTGTGTTATGTTCTCTATGATAACTATAGAGTTGTCGATCATCATTCCTATTCCAAGTATCAGTCCTGCCAGTGAGATGATATTTAAGGATAAGCCAACCAGATAAAAGAACAGCAGGCTTATCACAAGGGTTACCGGTATACTGAAACCGATAATAAGCGGCGACTTGCCGTCTTTGAGGAAGAAAAACATGAGTATGAAAGCCAGCAGACCACCTAACAGAAGGCTTTCCCAGAGATTCATGATGGAATAGTCAAGAAGTATTGTCTGATCCTGTGAAATCTCAAATTCCATCTGCGGATAATCCGCCCTGAAGACATCCAGAAGCTCTGCCATCTTCGATTCAAGGGAAGCCATCTTTGATGTCGATTCCTTGATTATAGCCAGGGTAATTGCCCTTTTACCATCCGAATAATATATGCCCTGCGGCTGTTCCTCCCTTAGGCCGACTTCGGCTATATCCTTCATCTGAATTATTCTCGACCCGGTCCTTATAAAAATATCCCTCACATCGTTCAGATCACTCAGATAAGAGCTGAACTCGAGGTTATACAGGTATTTCCCGTCCTTTACCAGGATATTGCCGATATTTATATTATTTATCCTTACCGCGCTGGTTATATCATCGTCGGTCAGGCCCAGGCTGTTCATCTTTTCCCTGTCGGGACTTATATATATCTCCCTTTTTATTTGTCCGGTTATATCAGCCATTCCCACTTCAGGAAGCTGCTCTATTCTCTTTTTTATGACGGTCTCGGCAAATTCGCTCAGTTCGATGAATTTCTCATCACCGGCCATGCTGTCGGTCAGCATGATGTTTAGCATGAACACCGGGATGTCTGTGGCGCTTGCTTTTATTATTCTCGGTCTCTCAAGATCGGCGGGTAGATAGTTCATCGCCCCGTCGACTTTTTCGTTTACCTCCATAAAGGCAAGGTTGATGTCGTTCCCGAATTTGAACGAAAGTCTTATAAGAGCGCTCCCGTTACGCGATTCGGATTCGATACGGTCGAGGCCCTGTACCTGCATGAGGTTACGCCGCAGAACCGACACGACACTGTTCTCAAGCTCCCTGGCACTCACATCCGGACGCGAAACCGCGACCGTGATCTCAGGGATATCAATATCAGGCATCAGCGAAACCGGCAGACGGTTTGAAGCAACAATGCCTAGAAGCAGTAATGCCAGAAAGGTCATTACAACTGCAATGGGACGGGAGATGAGGAATTTTACCATAATTTGTATAAGGTCTTGCAAGTCGTGCAGGTCCTGCAAGTCCTGCAAGTCGTTTTAGTTGTTGTTTATTCTTTTTTTAATGGCTTCAGATAATTCATAAAACTGCTTATGCTATTTATAAGCTGTTGGATTTTATTTCTTCGCAGCAGAGCTTCGTCTTTTGTTATATAAAGCTGATCTTCTGCTATGTAATACATGCTTTTAATCTCTCCGGCAGAACCTTTTGAAATATTCAGGAATTTCTTGAACTCAGCATCACTGCTTCTGCAAAATCCTTCACTGATGTTGTTCATTATTGAAATCCCGGCCCGCGTGATCTGATCCCTGAAACCATAATCCCTGCATGACATGAAATCAACATAAATCTGATTTACAATTGCCCTGGACATCTTCCAGATAACCAGTTCTTCAAAATTTTTTACCGTTCCCATATAGCACAAGTTTTAATAATTTATTCCTGACCTGCACGACTTGCAAGACCTGCACGACCTGCAAGACCTTTCTTCTTTAGCATCATCGGCTGATAAAAAACCACCCCCACAAAACTGAACAACAGTCCTGAAATAGTTGCTGCTGCAAGAGCAAACCAGAACTTTTCATCCTTGCCGGTAAGCAGAAAGGGTATCAGGCCCACTATTGTCGCGAGGACGGTCAGTAGTATAGGAATAATCTTGCCGTTAAAAGCTTTCATATACGCTCTGACTTCAGGCAGATCAGGCTTTTGCCGCCTTATGCGGTTGAAATCATCAAGTATATAGAGGGTGGCATTTACAACAATGCCGCAGAGCAGTATCATCGCGGCAAAAACTCCTTCGTCGGCCGGGATATTGAATATATGGAAAGCTATAAAAACTCCTATGAACGAAAAGGGAATAAGACTGATTACCACGAAGGGCTGAGTGAATGACTCGAGCAAGATTGCACAGATAAAATAGATTATCAGGATCACCAGGAAGATCAGAAGATAATTGGCTTTCTGCTCTTCCCACGAATACCTGTAGGAATCGCTCTGTGCCGTAAAACCGAGAGGAAGCATGGAATTTGTCTCATCTATATTCCGCTCGAGGATCAACTGCCCCAGCTCGTAATTACCTACAAAATCGTAGCCCACGGTGATCAGGTATTGCTGGTCCTCCCGCCTGATTGTATTATCCGAGATTTCCCTGGTCACCCGCGAAAAGTCTTTCAGCTTCACGATGCCTCCTGTCGAAGTCCTGACAGGTTCATTGCCGAGGCTCCAGTAATCAAAAATCTCCGACTGCAGGGATTTTATAACCACCGGTGCCGTTATCCCTCCGATATACGCCCGCGTTGAAGATGTTGTGCTTCTGGAGTAATTCCTGGCTTCACTGTAAGCCGAAGCAACATCGGAGCCGCTGCCTGCAAGATGAAACTTATCCATTTCGAGCCGGTTCCTGTAAACCTTGTGGCTGTTGGCCTTGATGATAAAACCACTGTAATCCTCTCCAAGCAGGTAAACCTCCTTTATCCTCCCCTTTCCGCTTTCAACAAGCCGCTCACGCAGATCCTCGCAATAGGAATACAACTCATCATAATTGTATCCTTTCATTATTACCCTGTAATTCGTCCGGATATAATCGCTGTAAACCTGGTTTGAGAATGCCTTTCCCACCCCGGCAACCGTGGCGTGATAGCTTCCTATACTGTTCATGTATTCCTCTATCCTGATCTTGAGGATATAGGGAAAGATCGTGAAATCGTGTTCAGGTTTGAAGGTGATCGAGACACGAGCGTTATTCTCATCCGAAATGCTTGTGGTGAACATGTCTATCTCGGAATACGCCGCGAGCATGTTCTCAAGCCCCATGCAGGTAGTGTTTATATCCTCTATTGTAAGCCCCTCCTCACTCAGTCCTATACTGACGGAGAGCCTTGTCCGCTGAACTTCATCGGAGCTGCCGTACCAGTAAAACCTGCTGTTCTTTACCTTCTCGTTGAATAGCCTGAATGTTCCGCCCAGAACTTTATTCACAACAGGCTTAATGTCCTGCACGTACTTGCTGTTCCCAAGTGTTTTGTTATAAAATTTTTGAAACTTGTCAGGCTCCGGTTTGTTTTGCTGCCCCACAACAGCTTTAGGAAGTGAATCGGGAAGATAAAACACCGGCAGACCGAACAGTAATATGGCGGCAATGATCAGAATGGCCCTTCTCTTCAAAATGAAATCTATAATTCCCAGGTATTTTTCGGACAAACGGACCACCCTTCTTTTTCTTTTTATCACTACAGCATTGTATTTATGGGGCAGCCTGATCTTTTCAAGAAGGGAGGGAATGAAAAACAGTGCTACGGCAAGCGAAACGGAAAGGTTGATTATTACCACCGCGGCAAAATCGGAAAGTGTGACCCTTGAGGCTTCATCTAAAAAGAAGATCACCACGAGCGCACCTATGGTGGTCAGTGTTGCTGCAACGAGTGATATTCCCACTTTCTTGTTCTTCCGGAACCTTATGTGGTCGGTCATAACAATCGTGTTGTTTATGATAATCCCGAACGACACTGTTATGCCTGCCAGTGAATACAGATGGATCTCGAGGCGGAAGATATAATAAAAGATAAAGGCAATAAGGATGTTGGCCACGAGGCTTATCGCAATTATCAGGAGATATTTCAGTTCACGGCTTATCGCCAGGACGAAGAGCAGCAGAAGGATAACCGAAAGCACGGCCCTGAAAATGTTCTTGGAGATCTCCTCCTTGAGGTAAATGGTATTATCAAGCGATGTCCTTATGCTGTAGCCCGGGGGAAGTTCCTTTTTAAGGTTTTCAATTATAGCCTTTACTTCACCGGCCACCCTGATATTATTCACGTTCCTCCCTGCATTTACATTGATATTGATTGTATTCAGCCCGTTGATCCGGTAATAACTCTGCGGCCGCCTGTCTTTCATCCTCACCGTGGCAACATCGTTCAGGTGAATTATCCTGCCCGACGACTTTGCCACAGCTATATCATCCCATCTGAATTCCGGGTTCATGTTGCCAAGCAGGGTAAGATAGGTCATTCTGGCGGGCCCGGAACTGTTCAGTTCAAATGCTCCCCCCAGTTCCATCTCAAAAAAGTAGTTGTTGATCGCGGCGCTTATTGAAGATGGACTTATCCCCATTGAGGCAAGTTTCTGCTGATCGTACACTATCTCCCATTCGCGGGGAGTGGCGCCATAGACATTAACACTATAGACACCTTCTACAACCGAAAGTGCAGGTTTGATCACTTCATCGGCAACAGTGTATATGTACGAAGGACTGGCGTTCCCGTTAAGCTGAAAGGCAAGAATAAGGGATCCCGTGAGATTTGATGGCATGTTCATGGTTATCTCGGGGTATGATACCCTTTCGGGAAGCCTGTCGCGTGATTGCCTCAAAAGGGATGCGACTTCGAAACGCTTTGCCCTCAGATCAACATTTCTGTCGAATTCGACAGTTATATTTCCGCCGTTGTTGAAAGTATAGGAAGACACTTTCTTGACTCCGGTGACAGTCGTTATCATGCCCTCGAGCACGGTGGTGACTTCCTGCTCTACAACCCGTACCGGGGCTTCGGGCCAGGTCCATGAAATTGTGACCGAGGGAAGGTATCTTGTAGGGTTCAGCTGAAGAGAGAGCAAAGGAATCATTGCCGCACCGACAATGATCAGCATTACAAACAGAATGTTGACCGTGAATGTGGAGAGAAAAGAGCTGTGATGAGCTTCAGTGTTCATTCCTCCTTCACTATTGTTTCGTGGGCGAGATTAACATTTCCGCTTACAATTACCAGGTCGCCAGGCTCAAGGCCCTCGCTGACCGAAAAGCTGGTACTGCTCTCGAATTCGACAGTTACATATTTCCATATCGCGAGCGAATCCTGTCGCACGAAGATCACATCCTTCCCCTGGCGTATTACCAGGGCTTCCTTCGGAACAACCAGCCGGCCGGGAACAGGCTTCCGTATAACTACCTTCACGTTCATCCCGTCGATAAGCTGGCCATTGTTCCGCAGCCCTGCTTTTATCTTTACCATTCCCGTCTCATCTACCTGGGGATTGATCTGGGTGATATTGCCGGAAATAACAGTGCTGTCGTTGATGAAAGGCATTATGCCCACGGGCATCCCCTGGTGTATTAAAGCATATTCCGATTCGATGACCGGGAATTCAACCTCCATCTTCTGGTCGTTGATTATCGTGCACAGGTTCTGATAATTCTGGCTGGGATTCCACTGAAGAGCCTCAAGATTGGCCACCACGCCGCTTATGGGAGAATGTATCCTGGTATTGTTGAAGTTGTATTCGGCAAGCCGGAGGGCTGTAACAGCATCATCGAGGCCGGAGCGGATGCGGGAAGTTTTTATTTTCTCTGGTGCAAGCCCTGTCGTGTCTAATGTAAGGTATTTACTGTAAATATCGTCCTTGAAATTGATTTCAGCTTTCTCATAGGCTTGTTTTGCGCTACGGAGCTGCGACTGATATTCAAAATCTTCAATTACTGCAAGCAGGTCGCCTGCATTAACTTTCTGACCATTACGGATCAGAAGTTCCGTGATCACCCCTCTTACCTTTAATGGTACAACAGCTTTTTCCGATGAATACACTTTGCCATTGGATACCAGTTCATGGTAAAAGGTGGATTTTTCAAGTTTTACGGTTTTAACCAAAACCGCTTCGGGATGTGAAGCACGACGTGCCATTTCCTCGAGGTCATCAGCTGTTTTTTGTTTGCACGAAACAGCCAGACTTACTGTTAAAATCAGAAACTGAAGAAGCCGGATTTTCATTTCGATCGACTTAGGTTATAACAGGAAATTAACAACTATAAATGTATGTATTAATAAGAAAAAAACAATGGTTTGAAACTGTTTTTTTCGTTAAAAAAAATAATAAAACGGGACCCTGTTCGGGGTTCAAGGTTTTAAGCGGTAATGTATTAACAATGAGCAATTAACAATGAGCAATTAACAATTAGCAATGAGTAATGAGCAATTAATCTGTTAATTGATAATTGTTTAACCAATACCCACCCCTAGCCCCGGAGGAGGGGATCCTTCCGATGCGACCTTTGCTAAAGCCTCATTGTAAGAGACTTGCAAGACTGCGACCGAAGGGAGCCAGACCGCAAGACTATGTATCATGTATTATAGGCGATGCGCCACATTGGAAGAGACCTGCACGACTTGCAAGACCTGCAAGACCTGCATGACTTTTTCCCCTTCATAGCTCCCTGCACTAATGCTTAAGCCTGACCATTACAAGCACCGGGTTACCTGTTTCCTTCAGGCTGCCGGCAAATTTTTCAAGCTCCTTCTTCTTTTCGGGATATTCAGGTCTTGAATTTTTAAACTCACTACCGGAAATATGCATTTTAAGATTAAAGGGGCTTATCAGTGAAGTGAAATATTCTTCATCGTTTTCTGAATAGTATTGAAACCTTTCTAATGGCAGGCCTCCATCCAGATCATTTGTTATACAAGCTTTTGTTTCAGTAACACTCCTTGGATCAGTAGCCTTTTGAAATGCCAGAAATATTTTTTTCGTTTTCTTTTCAATAAAAGCATATGCCGCTTGTTGATACATATAAGGAATCACGATGAAACGCTTTGTTTCAAACATTCCTGAAGGTTGAAAGAGTTTACGTAATTTTGAATTCAAATCAGATATTGAATTATACTCGATGTTTGTCTTTGGCCAACGAAAATCACCCTGTGCAAATGTATATTCTGCCTGATGACTTAAATCAGGTGAAATGGAAAATATCGTATCATTGAAATAGTTAAAATAGAATAATTTATTCTCAAATTTATAAAAACTGGCAGATCTTCCGTATTTAGTCATAAACGGGGGAACCGAATTCTTCTTCGTGGAAACCAGGTTACCCAGTGTATCAAGAAATGCCCAGCAATATTTCGAGTTTCCTGTTCCCAAGGAATTGGGAAAAAATAATAATGAATTGAAAATCTCAAAATCATCACCTTTCCAACCACCTCCACCTATAATTTCATTTAACCTGAATTCTGAGATAAAGGTCCCATTCTGAGAATACACCTTAATAACATCAGCGCGATCTTCAACAAAAACATTACCCGTAATTGTATCAACAGTGAAAAATATTCCATACATAAACTCGCCCGGGCCTCTTCCCCTTCTGCCTATCTGTTTGATCAGCCTGCCATCTCTGTCAAACTTTAAAATACCAATATCCTTGGCAGAAACATATAAGAAATCAGGGGTTACTACATGTTTGGAATTTATGAAAGGAATACTGTCGTCCAGTGGAATATATTTAATATCCTCGGCAATATCAGCTAAATAGATTTGTTTCCCAGCATTATTCAAAGTCCTGGGATCAATTTCATACAGATCTTTATTATTTGAAATACATGAAATACTGATCAGTACCAACAGACAAAGATAACTCGGTTTCATCAGCTTGTTCTTTAATAAGTTAATATTAAGGAGGCTGACTCCTGAAAAGAACAGCCTCCATTAAAACCCATTTGATATGTACTCTAAAACCCTCTTTTTTATATTTTATATACAGCTTAATCTGTATGTCTGGCAGTAAAACTAGTCAATTTCTGAATTCCTTACAAAAAAATGTGTAACTTGTTTGTAGACACGGGAATCCGGTTGCCGAAACCGTTACAAATTTGACAAACAACTTACTCATTGTCTGTGTTTAGGCGTTGGATTAATAAAAATATTTTTGTGAATGAAAAATAGCATTTAGTTCTTTAGTTTTATAAGCATAAGAACAGGATTATCTGTTTCAGTCAAGGTTTTTGCCAAATTCTCGACTTTACTTTTATTTTCAATGTATTTGGGAACTGAGTTAATAAACTGGGCACTGGCAACATGGTTTTTTAGTTGATAAGGATTGAAAAAGCCAATCATGTATTCCATTTCCATTTCAGAATAATAGCTTACTGGCTGAAAATTAATACCACCGTCAAAGTCATTAGTTATCCCACCATCTTCAAAATCTTTTACATAAGTTATATATGATTTCTTATTTTTTTGTCTATTAAAGTAATGTTTCCCTTTTTCTTATAACTATCAATTAGCAATTCATAATTCATAATTAACCTGAAGCTTTGAACTTAAAATACACAGAGCCTGAACCGCTAGCCGCGTACCGTTTTTTTCTACTTTCACCTGCAAATTGAAGTCAACCCCTCCGGGGTTGTACCTGTTGTGGGGTGCCATTTTCCCGGGGCGGCACCCGGGCTATTGGATGGAGACACCTCCGGTGTCAGGAATCACCTAATAAAACATTCCTGATTTTCCAGTAGCCCCGGTACTGCCAGGTGACGATAATGTCAATGAGTTTAACCAGCCTGGAGGGCTGGTCTTCCAATAGCCCCGGTGTTTCGCCGGGGTAAAGGACAGTAGCACCAGTTCCACCCTGGAAGGGTGGCCGTCAGTATTCCTCCACGGGGTAACTCGCGTGACGCAAGTTCATTAGGAGTGCACCCCATTCCGCGTACCGTTCCGTTATAACAATGTTATAACATATCCCGGACCATATTTTCGACAGCAAAATACATTGGAAGAGACCGCAAGACAATGTAATATGAATGCGATGAATTAATTCTTAATTCGCATTAGTAATAATAGTTGGCTGTTACCGGGTTGTAATATCCTTCAGGAGTCAATACCCTGGTCAGCGTTCCCCCGGTATATATGAAAGGCCTGTAATAGAGTGTCGTGGTGGTGATTGAGGCAATTTGAAGTTGAAAGTAAAAAGTTGAAAGTTGAAAGTGAGGTGTTTAGCGTAGTTCAAATTTAAAGTTCGGGGTTCAAAATTCAGGGTTTTGCAGTCAGTTTGTTGTTGGCCTTGCGTTATGCGTCTTGCGCCATTTACTAATTACTTAAGCTAAAACCTCATTGTAAGAGACTTGCAAGACCTGCACGACTTGCAAGACCTGCAAGACCTGTCCCCGTGCCCTGTGCTCTGTGCTTCTTCCTCCGCGCCCTGAGCTTCTTCCTCTGTGCCCTGTGCCCTGTGCCCTGTGCTTTTCTTATTCTTCCCTTCATTTTCTTCCTCCCTCAACAACCCCCTGCACTAATGCTTAAGCCTGACCAGCACCAAATTCGGATTATAATCAATTTTTACATTTTGCTATTACAATTACAGGATTACTGGTTTCGGTAAGATCATTCAACCATTGCATTTCCTCTCTTAATCTGTTGGCTTTATCATGGTTATTCTCTAACCAATGAAGGATTTCAATGGGGCTTAGAACTGATATCATTTCATTTTCCTGTGTGAAATCAAGCGGAATGATCGGCATAAAACCATTCATATCATCTATAAGTGCGGAATTATTTTCAGGAGTTTCCCGGCATATTGTTGTAGTCTTTAGCTTCTTATCGAAGAAACCAATATATCTCATATTATGATAATAAGACAAACAAAAGAATATGAATCTGGAATTTTCATCAATATCGGTTATCAAGAAATATTCTGAACTAATCTGTCCAAATGATGGACTAATTTTTTGCTGGTCTTCGTATGATAAGCCATACTTCCCCATTTTAAAAACTAATCTTGGCTTTAATTCCTCTGTCGTTACATGAAAAAGGGTATCGTTGAAAATCTCTTTAAAATACAGATTGTTATTCCAACGTATAAAGGCTGTATTGAAGCTTGGCCTTCTGTTCTTTGTTAAATCCTTGTCTCCCATTTCAGATAATTAGGAAATATCTTTCTAATGGAGTCCTTGTTAAAAATGACCAGCTTTGTTTTAATGGCTCCTGTATAATTGTCAATGAAACTGACATAGTTTTCGTCATCCAGATAGGTACCAAACAAAATACTGAGTTTCCCTCCCTTGACAGAAGGCTCTGCAATTTCTGGTCGAGAAAAACTGTACAGAAAAGAGCCGGTTAAATCAAATACTTTCGTCTCATTATGTTTATACCCATTAGTATAAACATAATTTTTACCCGTATTGTAATAATCTTTTACCGGGAAATTGTATTCATCAGGTCCCCTGCCAACTTTCCCTATAGTTCTGATGAATTTCCCATCCGATTTGTTGAAAAGCAGGAGTGGCATGTCAGATCCTGTATTCCTGACAATTATATAATCTCCCACTTTGATAGAAGGATAATCTGAAATGTATGATTCTTTAATTGTTTCAAGTGGAATGTAAGTAACCCCTGTTACGAACTCGCTTAGTTTTACTTCCATTTGGTTTTCAAATGAATCAGCTACATCAATAGTCATCAGTTTATTATGTTCATCTGAACAGGATAAAATAAAAACTGCAAGGAATAACATCAAACTAAACCTCATAATACTGAAAACTATTATACCTATTGTTGACAATTAGTCTGCAGGGTAATCTGCAGACTAATTGTACTTGATATACACTGTATTCACTAAGACGGCCTTACTTTTTTCAATAACCACCTCCCCTGAATGTTATAAGCTCATCATGCGTCATTACCTTTTCAGGATTGATTTGCAATTTACCAAGTTTCTTCATAATGATTGTTTTTAAATTTCAGAAACATTTTTTCAATATTCAGTATGTACCAATCTGTTTTCCATGCCGCGCGGCATGCTTTTTATCGCCCGGGATGAACCCGAATTAAGAAATACCCCCTGTTTATTATTTCATAGCCTGGTGATACCGACCTATGAAAAAATGTCAGAGTCCACTACCTGAGTTACAAAAAATGTTATATTTGCATAGGCTAACTATTTTTTAGGAAAGTTCCGGGCAGGAAGTGACTCAGGGCACGGGGCACAGAGGAAAACCCCTGCCCGGATTTTTCAGATTAATAACAAATGAGTTCATAAATGTTAATAGATTGACTCATTGTTAATCAATTAATAGCATTCGTTTTTGTTTCAACGCCCTCCTTTCCCCCGGCGACCTGTCGTGCAGGTCTTGCGGTCTCTTCGTCACTTAGTCTCTTAGTCCCTTAGTCCCTGCGCCTTACCGAGAACCCACCCCCACCCGCTGAGCGGGGCAGGCTCTCTGCAGGAGGGAATCCGTTCTGTTCAACCCTTCTGCCATCTCTTAGTTTCCGCGTACCGTTCTTCTGCTCTGTGCCCTGAGCTCTGTGCCCTGCGCCACAAGCCGCAAGCCGCGTGCCGCTCGCCGTTCTTTCTTCGCCCCTTCAGGGCTTTACATCATAGAGAGCATCCAGCCTCCGGTTGCACCGGAGGTTATTAAAATTGAACCGCTTCACGGTTTCTTCCTTTAACCGCTATCGCGGTTCACCGTACCTGTAACATATCTGCTATAAATCTATGTCGTGGATTCTCGTTAAAACACTTTCCTGGTTTCTTTCCCGGCATCGACAATCTGTATTAACTACCTTTCAGAGTAATACATAATCTATCGCCTGTAATACATAATACATTGTCTTGCAGTCATGCGGTCTTGCGGTCCCTTCTAAAGCGATATATTGCCTATAATACATCGCCTATAATACATATCTCATGGTCTTGCAGTCTCTTCGTCTCCCATTCCCCCCTTCATCTTCTTCCTCCCTCAACAGCCCTCTGCACTAATGCTTAAGCCTGACCTGAACCAGCACCGGGTTGTCCGTTTCCTTTAAACTGGCAGCCAGTTTTTCAAATTCCAGTTTTTTGGAAGGAACTATTGGATTTGAGTCTTTAAACTCCTTACTGGCAGCACGGGCTATTATTTGGTATGGGTATTGAATTCCAATTAAATATTCATCCCCCTCCCAAGAATAGTAGTAATTGGGAAGAAACCATGAACCACTGTCAAAGTCATTGACCATACCACTTATTGGATGACCTCCTACGGATTCATCCCATTCATATTGGAATTTGGAGGTTCTCCAGGTCTTTTTATCGACAAATGCCATTGTGTATCCCTGATAATAGTATTTAAACAAAAAATACCTTCTGGTCTCAATCAGTTTGGTAATTCCAAAATATTTTTTTTGGAATATATGATCGATGGGTACATAATCTCTTGGAAATCTGTGATCTCCTGGCTTAACAGTTATAATAGGTTTCTCTTGAAAATCTTTATCCACGGAATATATTGTATCAGTCCAAGTGTTGTAATATGTAATCCTGTTATCGAAAATATATGGACGGCCTGTACCAGAGATATTAGCAGAAAATTTTGGTAAATGTCTTTTTTGAGTTTTTAATACTTGACCAAAAGTATCACAGACAATCCATTCAAAATCATTATAATCAAATTGCATATTTAATTGAATAAAAATATTAGAATTAAAAAAAATGATTGCTGAGATTGAAGTTGCTACTTCATTAAGCTTAAAATCTCTTACTAGATGACCTTCTTTTGAAAACACTTTGATAGTTTTATTTCTGTCGGAAAGATTATAAACGTTGCCTGTTCTGTTATCCCTTCCAAAATACATGTAAAAAGTGTATTCACTTGGCCCCCGACCTATGCTGCCTATTCTGTTTAATAACTTTCCAGCCAAATCGTAACGGAGTAAACCAATATCTGCTGAACTTATAATTATATCGTTACTGCCAAATGCTATGTCAATAAATCTATTAACCGGTATGCTGTTATCAAGTGGAATGTATTTAATGTCACTGGCAATGTCAGAAAGGAAAACCTGGTCATCTCCAATAGCACGGGGATCAAATTCATAAAATTCTGAATCA
>Ga0116172_10002959_pt1 | contig 14456 bp, 9 predicted proteins | sample AD_UKC083_MetaG_FD_89799 | JGI IMG/M metagenome (GOLD analysis project Ga0116172, IMG submission 89799) | Active sludge microbial communities of municipal wastewater-treating anaerobic digesters from USA - AD_UKC083_MetaG | ecosystem: Engineered > Bioreactor > Anaerobic > Digestate | place: USA...
CCCGCACCATCCGTGGCGCCAACCGTGCCGACTTCTTCAAGAGCGAGGACGAAGCCTCCGTGTATGATATCGGCAACGCCACCAAGACCATCCACACCACGGCGTACGAAGCCATCAACCAGTCCAGCTTAATCGCCTGGACTCTGTAGGAGGAACAGATGAACAAGAGAATCACCTCCATCAAAGAGTTCAAAGGCCGCAACCAGCCCCAAGAACTCACCATCACCACGGTCAGCGCCACCCTCGGTAATGCCACTCGTGCGGTGATGTACAACGGCAAAATCGTCATCGACATGAAGAAGGCAAGCCGCTTCACCATCGGCGGTATTACCCACCCCATCCGTATCATTGATGGTAGCTTCCTCGCAAGGACTTCCAATGGTAATACCGCCCTGACGGTGTACAAGGGAGCCACCCTGACAGGCTCCGCCGGGTACTTCACCCGCCCGTCAGCATCCAAAGGAATCTCAAGGCAGTGCCTGACCACCACACCCAACAGGTTCACACCGTTGTCCCTGACCAACTGCATCATCACAGGCTCCCAAATCACAATCGGAGCCAAGGCATCCACAGGTGCTGGCATCATCACCCTTGACTACGAGCCCTACGAACTGTAACGTCAAAAGGAATGGGGGCGGATTCCCTCCCGCCCCCTACCATTATGCCGAGCAATGGCCAGCTTATCATTCTGATTCAGAAGGAGAACCAATGAAAGGACTCTTTGTAGCAACCTATGACCAGTTTATCAAACCGATAATCGAACGGTTGCGACAACTTGGGGGAGAGTGCGTACTTACCAACAGTTTCCCGGGCGACAGCGCACCGCTCTGCGACTATATCTGGGTGGACTTTGCCACCGAAGAGGCCATCAAGGTGCAAAACTTTGTTACCCCGGCCAAGAAAATCCTGCGCATCCATGCCTTCGAGGCTTACTCAGACATCATCAAGCGCATCAATCCCAAAGAATGGCACAAAATCATCTTCGTCAACCCGCATATCGCCACTCTTTGTCAAGACGTTTGGAAAGATTACTGCCATCCCAATATCCTTGTTATCCCCAACTACATAGACGTGGACGCCCTGTCCGTGCCCTTCGATAAACCGCTTAACAACAAGATAGCCTATGCCGGGTATTTCACCCGCAAGAAAGGCATCGGCGAACTCTACCTGCTTGCCAGCGCCCTGCCTGAATATGAATTTCACCTGGCCGGAACCCCGCAGGAGCCAGACCTCTGGCACTACATGCTCAACTGCAAGCCTAAAAACGTGACCCTCTATCCGTGGCAACCTGACATGCAGAAGTTCCTCGAAGACAAGACCTACTATATCAACGCCAGCGTCCGGGAATCCTTCTGTGTCTCTGCCGTGGAAGCCATGTGCTGTGGCGTCTGCCCGGTCATCCGGGACTGGCTCGGAGCGGAGCATGTCTATCCCAAAGAATACATCTGGTCTTCCTTGGATGACGTGAAGCGCATCCTGAAAGACGTCAATAAACCCCAACATTACCGGGAAGCCATTATAACCAAGCTAAACCTGCGTGGAGTCATCGAGCAAATCGTGGAAATCCTCGGCGAGGAAGCGGCGGACATTCCCGCACCGACCGTGACCGTGGGCATCGTCCAGACCCGGCGCAAGTACCTGAATACCCTGCTCAACTCTCTGTCCGTGCAGGGCTACCCCATCACCATCGACATCCTCGACAACATGGACAGGTCAATGAGCATCGGCAAAGCCTACAATACCCTCGCCGACCGCTGTGATACCGACCTCCTGCTCTACGTGGGCGATGATGACATTCTGGCCGAAGACTACGTCCTGAACGTGGTCAACGCCTACATGAAGCGCCAGCACATGTATCCCGGCATTGTCGGCATCGTTACCGGAGCCATCCCGTTTGAAGACACCGGGAAGAAAGCCTATAGCTTCGCCTCCCCCACGGGATTCTGGAAGCCTGAGTTCGTGCGCAGGGTTCGCTTTGACGAGACCCTCGTGCGCCAAGTGGATACCGAGTTCATGGAAAGGATGGGTAAAGAGCACCCCAATGACGCCCTGCTCAGGCTCGACTGGGTGGTCGGGTACTACTACCGCCAACATGACAAGAATATCAGCGGGAACAAGTTCGTTGCCGCCAACACCTCACAGGACCCAGTGAAGGAGTAACCAATGATTATGCATAAAAGAGTAATGCTCAAGACAACCAAGACGCCCTGCTCGATAGCGGTAAGCAAGGAACAGTATGCCGCCATTTACAAGGAGAGCCAGAGCGCCTCCCGCCGGATACATGTTGTATTCCCCAGCCGGAGCAAAACAGCCATGGTGGAAGAAAAGCTGGCCGCATGGCTGGTCGAGACCTACCCGTACATCAGCTACGTGACAGATGAGCCCCAAGACCCGACTGTAATCACCAAGGAAGACATAGCCGAGGCCAAGTCCAAGATGATTGACCTCGTCATCGAGCCCCCCACCCCGGAGCAGGTGGAAGAAGCGAAAACCAAGAAAATGACCCAACCTAAGAAGGCTACAAAGAATGGAAAAGGGAAACCTGTTAAAGGAAATCCTGGCAAGAGCGGGAGACCCAAACGCTCTGTCGAGCACGTTTAAAGACCTCGCTTGGTCTTTGTTTATCGAGAAAGCCTACGAGGGGCATCCGTCCCTGTCGCTGGTGGAATCGAAGGACTTGCTCCAGCAGGATGTTCTCTCCATCGACACAGATGGAAATGGCAGAGGAAGCTACGCCATCCCTTGGCGCACCTTCTCGTCTATCGCCGAGATAGCCGTGCTGACCGAAAACGGGTATATCCCAACCCAAGAAATCACCGCCCGGGAATTCGCCAACATGACGGCCAACCCCTTCTTTGCCCCTTGTACCACGGCCACCTCCACAGCCAGCGGGCAGGAGCTATTCCACTTCTATGACGGCAGGAACCTGACCGTGCTGACCGGGCTTGGCAGTACCACCATCACCGTTGCCCTGCGCACCTACCCAGACCTGCGCGACCTGCTCTCCGTGCTCGGCGACAGCGACTCCGTGCCCCTGCACAACTCGTTCATCCATAAACTCATCCCCTTGGTCGCCAAGGACGTTAAGGCGGAAATAGGTATGCTGATATGAACCTGACCCAAATGCTCCAAGAGATACAGGTAACGCTCTCCAGCGTGAACGACAAGCAGGTCACCTGCGGCGAGTTCCACTCAGCCCTGATGGGAGTAATCCGCAGGATAAACGCAGAGGCGGAGAAAGAGAACGAACTGATAATGGTTGCCCGGAACCCCTACGATGACATCCTTATCGCCATGCTCCTCGACTACGCAATCCAGGACGACCCTGACCCAGAAATCTCGTTCAGCAATATCATCGCAGAACTGGAGTTCGACAGCGTCAACAAGTGCATAACACTACCCGCCACGTGGACGAAACTGCTGGCCATCTATTCCAGTACTGGATACAAAATGCGCCCGGTGCCCTATGACGTGCTACGCTCCCAGGGGTACACCGGGGACTACACCAGCATCAATCGCAATATCTATTTCAACGTGGACGTGACCTCGGACACATTTGCCATCGTGCTCAAAATACGCCGGGACTATCCCATCCCCGCCATCAACGCCACCGAATACACGGGCATGCCGGAGAACGCATACCAACTGGTGCTGACTGGGTGCATCCTCTCCCTGCTCCAACGCCCCAAATACTTTAACGCCAACCTCATCAACGTATATGCCCCCATGTTCGATGAGTTGCAAAAAAAGTTCAGCATGCTGAACATAACCCGTAGTGTGCATACCCCGGAGCGGTTGCGGTTCACCTACAACCCTTCCATTGACATGCGCAATACCTCGCAAGACATAACTTTTTAGGAGACACCATGAGTGAAATTGGAAGCAAAAGGTGGGGGGAAGTTTACAAGCGAGTGCTTGTGCTTCAACGGGAATCGGTCAACCTTGGCCTCGTCTCAGACCCTCTCCCGATAGAGTCCGGAGACGGAGTGGGAAGCCCCTTACTGATGGGCTCCAACATCGTTGGCATCTCCGGTAACAAAAAGTTCTTCTTCGGCGACCAGAACTTGTATCTCAGGAAACTCCGTGCCAACGTAATTGAAGTTGGAGTTCCCGACCGGGTTGTGGTCAGAGCACTGTCCGCCGCACTTTTCCTCAGCGCCATCCAACTAAAGACAGAAGAGGTCTTTGCTGGTACTATCGACGTCGGGGAAATCATTGCGACTGGAATCGCCAGGGCAAACAAGTTCGTGGCCCCATCTCTCGCCGTCAGCAATGCCGTCATCGACAAGAACCTTATCGCCCAAACCATTAGCGCCATTGCCGGGACCTTCGCTGACCTTTGGGTAGACCAACTGCATACTCCGTCCGTGGACATGACACACCTCGAGGTGGGGGAACTGGACGCTTGTAAAGGGACATTCAACACCCGGGTCGCCTCTCCCTCTGTAAGCGCCGTGTCTTTACAAGGCTGTAGCAACATGATGGCATGGTGGTAGAATGAAGCGGGTCACCCTCACCGATTTCTCCGGCGGCATGAATGAGGCCGCCAATGCGCAACTTCTGCCGGATAACGTCTTCGCCGACATTCTCAATTACGAATACCGGGGAATCGAAGGCCTGACCAAGCGCTATGTGCGGGAAATCGAAACCGAGCTTGACGAACTCACAGATGACCAAGACGACCCCATTAGTCCCATCCAGTCAATGGCCATCTGGTATCCATCCCGAATGCCGGAAGACGCCTATGACGACAAGATATACGTAATCCAAGCCAATGACCGGATAGTGGCTTACTACCGCACCTCCGCCGTTGCGTGGTCAAAGACACTGCTTCTGGAGGACAGCCCGGAGAGGGCGAAATATCACAGCAGTCCCGACAGGCTCCTTATTGCCGATGGAACCCACCCCTTGCTCCAATGTTATGTCACCATCCAAAACGAATTAGTCTATTTTACCCTTGGATTACCTGCGCCCCGTTACGCACCAGAAGTATCCTTGGCAGGGGACGACCAGTTTTACGTGGAACCAGCGGCGGTTGACCGGGGCATGGGCATAGAAAAAGGAAACATCCTCCAGTATTGCTATACCGTGGAAGATATCTATGGGGCGGAAAGCAACCCCTCCCCGATATGCACCGAACATGGATTGATGTGGAAATATCCGGATGCGGATGCCCCGGATGGCTACGCATATTATTGGTATCGCACCAAGATAAGCGGTTTGCTCGACAGCCAGTACACGGAGACGGAGCGTTCACGGCTTAAATACTTTAACATCTACCGCCGGGACATTGAGTTCATTGAGGGCAACATTGCCACCAGCTTCGTTCTGGTCAAAAGGCTCTCCATAACCTCCAACGGAGTCTATGTTGATGATAGCGGCGAGAACCTTGCCGATATCAGCTATGAAAACGATGTCTCCCCCATTACTAATAACGTGGTTGGAACTGGCTCGGCCATTTTCCTTTCGGCTGACAAGAACGCCCACAATATGTTCCCCTTTGATTTTGACGAATACCTTACCCTTTCCGTTGACAACAACAACAATATCGACTATGCCTTGGCAGTAATCGGAATCAAGGTTCCGTGGATTGCCGCCGGAAAATATGACGTGAGTTCTGTATTAAGCAATATCCCGGCCAACATAGACAAAATCCGCCTCTATTTTGAGGACATGATTACCCCGCTTCCCGTGATATACGCCGAGTACGGAGAAAATCTTCTGCTTATCACAAAGCTTCCCCACCTTGACCGCAACCGGAAGACACAGCTTTATCTCGCTCTGGCTTCAACTTCCGCCGGGGTTGACGATGCCTTGCTCCAGACCTATGCGACTGGAAGATTCCAGAGCGTGGCAGACCTAACCGACCAGAATATATTTTACAAGCCCGGGGTGCAGAGCAACGCCCAGATATTGCTTTCGTATTATGTGGGTGCATGGTATAATGCAGAAAGCCTACAAGTAATGCCCAACAAGGCCAATGAAACTAATAATGGGGCCGCCCATTATGACCTTGGCTGGTATGATTCTGCGTTCGATAATGTCCGCATATTCGCAGGGAACAATACTCATCAAACACTAACCAAGATTGTCAAACCAGCCAATGTGTCATACCTTTCCGAAGAAAATAATGATATCAACTGGGAAACATTGTTGTGCGAAAACGATTTGGCCGTCCTCGCCATGATTAGGTATGTATGTCGTGGGGCGGGAGATGGCAGTTCTAACACCCTTGAAATACGTATTCCTGACTCTGCCACCAAACAGGGGGTATATATACTGGACGCTTCTACGTATCTGGAATTCAGGATGACGTTCGGCGCTGGCACCCCTGTCGGGTATGTTTTCCCGGGAACCAAGGCGAAGGCTGAAGAACGGATTTACCCCGATGAACTTGGGCTGGAGTCATTTGAAGCAGACCAAGAGCTTTATATTAGTTTGTTGTGGCAACGTAATAGTTGCTACGCAATAGTTCGCAACGGCTCCTACGAGGTGTTCCGCAAGGTCAATAGCTTCTCTGTCCCGGACGCTTATTCGCCTTGGCCGACAGCAGAGGCGGCAGAGCGGGACTTTGCTTATCGCTTCCAGTTCCGGGCTGGGGGCGGTGGTGCCCCGTTCGCTTACACAGAAGAAGAGCTAATTTTGCTTGACGTGCGAACCAGTTTTGGTGGATATACCGAAAGCGAGGCCGAGGACGTAATCCGAAGTTTCGAGTGCGGCATCCCCTATTATCGCTCTCCGGTTGGAGCCCGCATCTGGGACGCTGGAGCAGATTGGGATAACAACGGCACGGTGGAAATCAAGTGGAGCCCGGTGCTCGCTACCGCCGGAACCCCGACAGTACTGCGCTGGTCAGATATCTCTGGCGGAGTCTTCCCGTCTCTGAATTCTCATAACGTTAAGGAGCCAATCCTTGCCATTGTCGAGGTGCCATCATTCCTCCAACAGGAGTACCAAAACACCATAGTGGTCTTTACCCGCAACACCGTCAGCAGGCTCGTCCTCAGCGATGACCTCACCCAGATGGCCAGCCGGGAAGACAACCTCATCAAGGAATTCCCCTATGGCGGGCTCTATGCCCCCAACAGTCTCGTCAATACTCCCTTCGGCCTTGTCTGGCTTAGTGAGGCCGGGCTGTTGCTTTGGAGCCCGGAAGGAGTACAGCCGCTAACCTCCGGGGTAATCGACCTGCAACACAAGGGTCGCCCCAATGATTTTTACGGCGCCTTCTATGGCATGAACAACCAGTACCTGTTGCATGATGCCGGACGTGACCGCACCTACGCATACCACTTTGAACAAAAGGCTTGGACACGCTTTGACAACATGGGCTTTGACAACGCCGTATGCCTCAATCTGGGTTCTGATTACCATAACGACCTTCTGCTCTCCGATGGGGAGCATGTGTACAGGTATCCGAGCCTGACCGCTAAGGCGGCAACGTGCCAACTGGTTACCAAGAAATACACGATGGATAACGTCAAGCCAATCCGCATGCGCATGATGTGGAACGGGACTTCCCCGGATTCCGTCATTGCCGCCACAGCCAACGCCTTCTTCTCGGCTGGCGTCTCCAAGACATGGCTCAGTACCGACTGGCCTGAAAATGAAATCCCCCGGTTCAAATGGATTATGTTCCCGCTGGGATTCTGGGGAGAGTATCTACAACTGACCATTAACAGCATCGAAGCCCTGACCCGGCTTGAAATAGACTTAAAGGAAGGTGTATAATGGCTTGGCAATACCTTTTGGCTGGCATAACCCCGGCCATTAAAGCTGGCTATCTATTGGCGAACAAACCGAAGCCCGATGATTACCGGGACAAGTTCGGCGAAGAAGCCCTCAACAAGCTTATCGCCAACAATCAGGCCGACATTGTCAACAAGACCCTCTTGAACCAGACCACCTCAGCCGCCAAGAGCTTAGGCTCCCGGCTTTACCAGAATACCCAGCACGAGTTGGATATAGCCAAAGAGAAAGGTCTGCTCTCATCCGGGCAACACGCCCAAGCACTCCTCTCCGCTGGCTCAGATATCCAAGGCAAGGTGGGCGAGCAACAGCAACAGGCTCTCATCCAGAACACCCAATTCACCGCCGGATTGAAGGCCAACCTTGACCAGCAACGGCTGGAACTGGGGCGTATCAAAGACCAAGCGGCAAAGGATTACAAGGCGGCCACCAAACAATGGGAGGCCGAACTTGTCGGGGTCGGCATGGACTTTGCCACTGTCGGCGCCAACTTTGCCCAGGCCAAGTTTGCCGAGGCCGGAACCCAGCGGTTTATGGATGACCTGATGAAAGAGTATCCGGACTGGAGCAACCTCACCTACCAACAGCAAAACGGCATTTTATTGAAGATGCAACTGCACCAACTGGGATATTCGTTACCTTCGTCTCCAGCATCAGACACCCAGACCGGGAACCTGCTGGCTGGGGAAAGCGGAACCTATATCCCTGTCGAAAATGCCGCCGCTGATACCGAGATGTCAACTACCCTCTCTCCCGGGGCGTCTGCCACGGAATCAAAAAAGTTAATCCCCGGGGTTCAAGACCGTTCATTGTTGCCGTCCACCAAGGCGTCACCGGGGATTACCGCAGACGTTCCTTTTTCAATGGACTCAGAAGCCCTGATAGATGCCGCCGGAACAGGGGTGCTTGACCCCAATACGTTGGATGCCAAACCTACTCCGGTAAAGGCACAACTCAGTGGCAATTTTACCAAGCCATTAAATACCGGAGAGTACACAGTCGGTGAAGGAGAGGTATCCATAAACAAAAAAGGCTTCGCCTCCGTATCCTTGACCTACAAGAAGGGGAATAAAAACGTGACCGAACTATTCCGGGTTAAAGACAAGAACGGAAATGACATCAAGGTCAAGGTCGGGGATATCCTGATTCTCGGGGAAGATGGATATTGGACACTCAAGGGAGGCAACTGATGCCTAACAATCCAATGCTACCAATCCCCGTTCCCAAGAGCTCGGTTGAACTCATCAAGCCAGATGATAAGTCAAAATTCAAAGACATGGTTACTGTGTTTGAGGGGATGATGAAACAATCTCTCGCCAACGAGAACTATGAGTACCAGACCCAACTGCGCCAGTTGAGCGAGGAAGACCGCCTCGCCAAGTTGGAGCAAGCCAACTATCAGTTTGAAAAACTCCGGAAAAGGTATGGCGCCGATGTGGACTATTTCCAAGAACACAACTTCTCCCCGGACGTAACCGAGAAAGAACTTACCATGAAGGCGGAGAACAACCTGTTGCAAGTCTTCCAGCAACGCCAGGCTGAGGGAAACCCCATGACGCTGGCAGAACTTGGCCAGTACTCAGACCAAATCAGCGGAGAGGCCTACAAAACCCTTTCTGGGATAATTATGGCGCCCGGAATAGAGGCCGCACAGCAAAAGATGCTTGAGATTATCAATAATAATCCATGGATGGGTAGCGATGAATTATATTCCATAGTAAACCAAATGGGAGGATACGTTGATTTTAAGTGGGCACAAGAACAACTGGAAAAGACCAGAACCAACGCCGAGCAAGACCGGAACTTCTTTAAGCCAACAAAGGGCGGCTCCGGCAACAATCCTGGGAATAACGGCGTGAACAATGGAGGAGGTGTGGGCGACTCTGGCCGGACACCGACATGGGATGCGGGGGCTATCCCGGGGATTGTGGCAATCGCCGGCATCACCCTCGAGCCCGGATTTATGAATGACGTGAATCTATCTGACCCAATGCTGAATGAAGCCGAGGCCAACCTGTCTTCGTCCCTTGTAAAATTGCAAACGGCCAGCGGGAATGTCGCCGCATGGCTGAAAACTGGCCAGGGGAAACCAAATTTTAAGGCTGGGTACAGCGCTGGAGAACTGATAATAGGCGATGGGAATTCCCGAGTTAGGGTCAAAAGCGATGGTACGGTTTGGAAATTCAAAAAAGTTGAGGACGGCAAAATAACGTGGACTAAGGTTAAGGAGAACGAAGACTTCACGACAAAAGAATTACGTCTTGGGCGGGAGATAGCCGCCGACTATAATGACGTTACCAACTGGCTCTCAGAATATAAAACATTCAAAAGCAATGCCGAAGCTTACGTCCGTGTACTGCGTAACAGCAAAAAAAGAAATTACCAAAGCATATACGAATAATGGCAAAGAGCATCTATACCCCGCTGAATCTTCCGGAAGACCCAGAGAAACAGTACGAAGCGCTGGGGAACTGGCTTTCCCAAAATAAGGCCAACTATGATATGCTGGTGCGGGATATCAATTCTCCCACCATTACCCCCGAGGTTGCCAAATACCGGGACAAGATAGAAGCGGATATCAACCTGTACAGACATTATTCCGGCCAGCTAAAAAAGGCCAAAGCAGAAAGGGCAAAGCTTGCGAGTGAATACAACAAACAGGCCGATGTCGCCCTCAAACACCTGCAACAAGTAAGTCCACCCCCACAAACGAAAGGGTACGAGACTTTCACGATAAAAGATAAGGACGGGTTTGCAACAGAGATTGTGGAACGGTACCCGACCAAGGCCAAAGAGAACTTGCCGTTTGGTTCGCATGGCAATACCCCTTATCCGTGGAGCCTTGAGACTGTCGATGGCCAGAACTATATGGTTCGGCGCACACCGATACAGAGAAAAGACAGATATAACCCGGGGATAATTGATTTTACCAACTGGTTGGTAGATGAGGTCAACCGGAGCAACGCTTTCCAAGCGGGGCAGAACAAACTCATAGCAGACGAGCAACGGGGAACGGTAGCTTACGGGCTGACGAAATACTTTACTCAATGGGACCCGAACACTTTTTCTGGACGGTTCTTTAACAAGATAGGCGAGATTGGCACAGGGTCGATGCTTATGTTTTCCAACTTGGGAATCAGGGTTATGGGCGTGCTCAATTCGGTAATGAATATGCCGTTGAATGAGTTCTGGGATGGGGATAGATGGAGCGATTGGGCCCGGAGATATGACCCGGAAGCCCAATATCGGATGCAGGTGGCCGGAAGGTCGCTTGCCTTGTCTGACAACCAGCCGACAACGGAATCGGGGGAGCCTGTACGCATTCCCGTGGCCGAACAGGGGCTACACGGCATAATGGACATAGCGTGGAAGGTCTTTGAGGTAACCGCCATTGGCGGAGCCACATCGTACATTGACCCCGCTCTTGTCGGGACTCAGGCCGCAAGCCTGCTAAGTGGGGTAGGCTATTCAGCCTTTCCTCAGGTCTTTGCCGCCACCTCAGCATTGGATTCTTATGATGCTACGGCTGGAATGCTATCCATTGGCAAGACCAACCTTTCTATCAATGATTACGTGAATATCCTGTCCAAGTCTGCCGCCGCTGGCGTGACCGCATATCTTCTGGCCAAGCCCGCACCATCCGGGATAACCCGGGTTGGCCTGACCGAGCAAGGCGTTAAAGACGCCGTTACTTCCGGTATCCAGAAAACCATGCGCAAACTATTGGTTGATGCCGGGATAAGGACTCCAGCCAAGTTTGCCTCTTTGGGAGAGGTAAGTGCGCTCGCCGATGTGGTCATCGACATGGCCACCGGACATGCTGATGCCGATGCGTGGACTCAATATCTTTCCGGGTCTTGGGACAGGGCGTTGACGAACTCTATTACTGGTCTCGGCTATGGAATGGCCACTTCTGCCAAGCCGCTTATCCAGACCTATCAGCTTGGGCGGATACAGAAACAAGTCCAGACTATGATGAAACAGTATGCCGGGGGAAAATCTACAACCGCCCCTTATTTGAATAAGCAACTCGAAATGCTGAATGAGGTTATCGGCCACATAAATGACGGTCGCCCCGGGTGGGCTCAGGAGACATTAAATCAAATACAGGCTCAAACCGGAAAAAGTTTTTCTGAACTTGCGAGAAATGCCAAGACTTATGGGCGTAAATTGTCTGGTCAAAAAGACATCTCTAAAAACCTTAAAGCGATAGGCAAGGTGTGGGCGTACACAGCGTATGTTTCTGATGTAGTTAATCTGTGGGCGCCACCGCTCCCACCGTTATGGCAACCGCCAAAATTACTGGCTGACGGAACCTCTTCCCAGGGGCAGGCTCTCCCTGCGACCCGAACGCCCGGTGTCCCCGCTGTACCCGGGGTCGCCCCCAGTCAAGGTCAACCGCCGTCAGCCGTTCCCCCGCCCAAGACCCCGCCCTCGACCCCCGTACCTCCCGCTGGCGCCCCTCCAGTCAAGCCGCAGTCCGAGATGACCCCGGAGGAAAGGGCGGAAGCAACTCTTCTTGAAACGCTCGAGCGCAGAAAAGCAAATGCCGCCCCGGTTAAGCCGCCAGCGCCAGCGCCACAACCCGGAGAAAAGCCAAAGAATCTTGTTAAGGAAAACATCAACGTCAACCGTGGCTTTCACAAGATTATCAACGACCGCACAGGCACCAACAAAGACCTTGCAGATACGGTAAAGAAAACAATCATCCGGGAGATAACCACAGAGACACGCAAGGGTACCGACCTGTCCCCGACTGAGAAGATAACGGAATTAACCCAGCAAGAGTGGGACATCCTCAAGGCCAAGATAAGCACGGGCGGGAAAATAGACGCCGCCAACGTGAGCCAAGAACTGCAACTATCAATCCAGCGGGGCATAGACGAATACAACGAACAGAAGAATGCCGCCCCCGCCAAGGAAAAGCCGGACCTTTTAACCCCGGAGCCGCCAGCCCCGCCAAGCGTAATCAACCTTCCTCCTCCAACAGCAACGTCGGCGGGTAAGGTCGAGCCTCCCAAGCCAGAACCAAAAGAACCAGCGCCCAGGGTGGTCCCGCCCAAAACGTCAGCGGCTCCCAAGCCCAAGGCTGTCATTCCTAAACAACCGGACACGCCCAAAAAGATATACACCTTCAAACCGCCCACCGAGCAAGCCGCCATTAACCAAGAGTTGGCTGAACTGGCCGCCCTGGAAGAACAAGGCCGCAAGTTTGTGGTTACTCAGGATGAGAACGGCAAGCGTGGGCGTCAATCCATAGCGGATAGGAAGAAAGAACTTGGCGCCGTCCTTAAAAAGCTTAACAAGCCCGCTCCCAAGAAGGCCGTACAGAAGCCAAAGACGCCTCCGGCTGTAGGCGGGCAGGTCAATCCTGACGAATACCGCCTCGATGAACTCCTGGCCGAAAAGAAAGCCGTGGATGCCGCCATAGCCAAGTATGTCGAAAGAGGTAAGCCCATCCCGGACAAACTTGCGGCTGACCGTATCCGCTTGGATAAGGAAATCCAGTCTCTTGCGCCAGCCAAACCAGCAGAGCCTCCCAAACAGGCAGGGAAGCCGCCGACAAAGCCAATCGGAAGTTTTACAAAAAACGACAAGAACCCAGTTGGGGACTGGGTTGAGAGAAAGATAGACGTCTATAGCATATCAGACCCCATCAACATAAGGGGCAAGATGTCCGGCGTCAACTGGATGGTCGAATATACGACCATTAGCAAACTGGGAAAAACCGGGTTTGCCACAAACAAAGAGTATTTTTCAACCAAAAAAGAAGCAATCTCATTTATAGACAACGTCACCAAAAACAAACCTGAGACAAAACCAGCCGCATCCAAGCCCTCAACGCCAGCCGCCCCGCCAACGAAGCCTATTGCCAAGTATGTGGGCGAATACCAAACGCTACCTCCGAGTGAAGTGCCGAAAGTGTGGGCGAATCTCAAGCGAGCCGCCAATGAAAAGGGCGCCATGCAGGAAATCAAAGACCGCTTCCAAGCCATAGACAGTTTGCATAAGTTGGTCGAACAAGACCCTAAGACCAAGGTGTGGAAATGGAAGGGTGAAGTATCGCTACAGACAGGCGAGCGGCGTGACCCGGCGGCAGAACTGGTCAGCAGGATTGATAAGTTGGCTGTTCAGGCGGACATCTCATCCAAACGAGACCGAGACCTTACTCCGGAAGAGGTGAGCCAGACCGAAGAGGTGTTGCGGGTGGCCATGGAGGGACTTCCCGTAACTATCTCTCGCCAGACCGGGCTTTGGAAATACGGAGATAATCAATTTGACGTGGAGCCCTCGTTTCGCGTGGAGTTGAACTCAACCAACCCTGCGGAGATTAACCAATTTGTGGCGACATTAAACGCCCTTGGGCGCAGGTTCAACCAACAGGCCGTGACCGTCTATACTTATCGTGGCGAGACCAAAATAGAAGAACTTGGGACAAAGGGAAGATATGGCACAATCCGGCCTGTGCTAACCATCGAACTCAAGGCCAGCCTCTCCGCTGATAAACAAAAAGTTTTACTTGACAAATTGTCTGAGGTTGGTATAAGTGGTGCATCGTTCTCAGCGGACGGTAAAACACTTAGCGCATACGATATGGGAGACTTAGATGAAGAATCGCCAAAAGACGAAAACTGGTATGACTCAGCAAGACGAGCAGTCGAGGTTGTCAAAGCTGAGGGCATCGCACAAAAGGCTGGAACAGGAAA
>Ga0116172_10002966_pt1 | contig 14419 bp, 7 predicted proteins | sample AD_UKC083_MetaG_FD_89799 | JGI IMG/M metagenome (GOLD analysis project Ga0116172, IMG submission 89799) | Active sludge microbial communities of municipal wastewater-treating anaerobic digesters from USA - AD_UKC083_MetaG | ecosystem: Engineered > Bioreactor > Anaerobic > Digestate | place: USA...
AATCAGCAATCCCGACTTTGATGCCCGCATATAAGCTGGATTCATCCCTCTCCCTGTGGAGGAGGCCGAAATCCGCGCCCGAGCTCGATTTCGAAGGCGCTGACGACTTATACGGGGATAACGGATTCCCTGGCTCGGCAATCGGGACCGGTACCATACTGGCAGTATTCAGCAAGGTTCCCCCGGATACGAATGCCGCTGCAATTTCTGCTAACGATGGCCGGACTATCATGAACTGCTTCTTGCCGGACGACGCCATAAAAGGCTCAGTACCCATCAATACCGACGGGGACTCGACCGCCGATTCTGTGGAATGGTGGATGAACGAGATAGGCTACGTGGCATCGCAGCCGGGAGTAAAGGTCAAACCCGAACCGCCACTTTAGTAGGCCATGGATAATGCTCCCCTCTGAGGCAGTGTTCGTATCCCGGCCGCTTCGAGGGGAGCATATCATCAAGGCCCTTCCTTAATGTGGTTATGCCACTTCGTAGCCTTGTTCGACGACGGTCCTCCTTATGTCGTCCAGGCTTACCTCGGAAGGCGCGTACTCAACCGAAAGCGTCCTGGCGCCCAGGTCCACTTTCGCCGATGCCACCCCTGGCAGGGCACGCACGGCCCTTTCGATCGCCATTACACAGTGCGCGCAGGACATTCCGTTTACTGTCATTACCGCCTTGTTCATTTCGTTACTCCCTTTCGTCCAGATTATACGGCTTCAAAAGCTTGTCCGCCTCAATCATCCGCCCCTTGGCGTCCATTACTTTGACCTTTCCGAATATCCAGCCTTCTATCGCCTCCGGATCGGCCCCTGCTTCGATGAACGGCTCGGGGTTGAGCACAAAGACTATGTCCTTGTCGTTCTTGCCCATTTCCTTCGCCCATTCGAACATGTTGCCGTCCCCCAGGCTGATGCCGAAATGGTCCATGTCTGCGTGATACTTGATGGAGCCCCTGTTCAGCCTCACGATCTCCGAAAATGACGAGGCCGGCGTCGCGTCCCCGACATATACAGGCCCTCCTTTTTCCAGCCCAGTCCCGACTACGATCCTATCTCCCTGAACCATGCCATCGGGCAGGAGCTCCAATGAAAGCCCCGCATCCACGAAGGGCCCGGATTCGAACTCGAATGTCAGGTCGCTGACGCCCCCTGCGCCGAAATCCCTCCTCCAAGCGAAGCTTGCGCTTCCGTCTGGGGAGAGCAACTTCCAGCTGCCCGCAGCCTCGTCCCAGGCAACTTCACCGGGCAGTCCTCCCAGCATCTCCTCGAAAGCTGGAACAGCCATCTGCCCTATTACATCCAAGCCACCTGAGATGGCATATATGCTCAGCGCGGCGATTCCTACAACTACCGCGGCCGCTACGTAAACGAAAACCCTGTTGCCCATGATAGATCCACCCTCCAAACGGCGCTCAGTATGCCTTGAAGCGCTTGAGCCTCAGCGCATTGAGAAGAACCGAGACCGAGCTGAACGACATCGCCGCAGCTGCGAACATCGGATTCAGGAGCGGCCCTCCGAACAGGTACAGGGCTCCCGCTGCCAGCGGTATCCCGGCCGTGTTGTACCCGAAAGCCCAGAAAAGGTTCTGCTTGATGTTGCGGATTGTGTTCTTGCTCAGGTTGATCGCCGAGGCCACTCCCATTAGGTCGCTTCTCATGAGTACTATGTCGGCGGATTCGATGGCGACATCCGTCCCCGAACCGATTGCAATTCCTACATCGGCCTGGGCGAGGGCCGGAGCGTCGTTTATCCCGTCGCCGACCATGGAGACCTTCCTGCCCTCCGCCTGGAGCTTCTTGACCACATTCGCCTTGTCCTGCGGGAGGACTTCGGCCAGCACCCTTGTAATGCCCACCTGTCTTGCTATGGCTTCAGCGGTCTTCCTGTTGTCCCCGGTGATCATTACCACTTCCAGGCCCATGGCCTTCAGCCTTTCGATGGCTGCCGCGCTGGTCTCCTCCACCACGTCGGCAACGGCGATGATGCCGGCGAACTCGCCGCCGACGGCTATGTACATCGGAGTCTTACCCTCGCCGGCGAGCCTGTCGGACTCAGGCGAAAGCCCTTCTACCGATATGCCCTTCCCGTCCATGAGCTTCCTGTTTCCTATGAGGACTTCCGTCCCATCGACTAAGACCGATATGCCTAATCCGGGGACCGCCTCGAAGCGTTCGAGCTTGAGGGCTTCGAGGCCCTGCTCTTCGGCCTTTCTGACTATGGCTTCGCCCAGAGGGTGTTCGGAGCCCTTCTCGGCGGAGGCGGCCAACCGGAGCAGCCTGGCCCCATCCACCCTGCCGGCAGGGATGATGTCGGTCACCTCTGGCTTCCCCTTCGTCACAGTCCCCGTCTTGTCCAGGATCACAGTGTCTATCTTGTGCGTTATCTCTAGGGCTTCACCGCCCTTGATCAGTATCCCGCTTTCGGCGCCCTTACCCGTGCCGACCATTATCGCAGTCGGGGTAGCAAGCCCGAGCGCGCACGGGCAGGCTATCACCAGCACCGAGATGAAGATCGTAAGGGAGAATTCAAGCGACTTGCCCGATATGAACCAGGCGGAAGCGGCGATTGCCGCTATCACTAGGACTATCGGCACGAAGTAGCCGGACACTATGTCGGCCATCTTGGCTATGGGAGCCTTGGACCCTTGAGCATCCTCCACCAGCTTGATTATCTGGGCAAGGGCCGTGTCGCTGCCGACCTTGGTCGCCCTGAAGCGTATGGACCCGTTCTTGTTGATGCTCGCGGCATATACCCTGTCGCCTGCCTTCTTGTCGACTGGCATGCTCTCGCCGGTGAGCATCGATTCGTCGACGGCCGTATAGCCTTCCGTCACCTCTCCGTCCACAGGTATCTTCTCGCCTGGCTTAACCAATATGAGGTCGCCTATTTCGACTTCGTCTATCGGCAGCTCGATCTCGTTTCCGTCGTGCAGGACAATGGCGGTCTTTGGAGCCAGCCCCATCAGCTTCTTTATGGCCTCCGAGGTCTTCCCCTTCGACACCGCCTCCATCGACTTGCCCAGCAGGATCAAGGTGATGATGACGCCAGCGGTCTCGAAATAGAGCCCCTCGACCGCCGCGAAGTTGCCCACGCTTATCTGGTATGTCGAATAGAGGCTGTAGATTATCGCCGCGCTGGTGCCCATGGCGATGAGCGAGTCCATGTTGGGGCTGCGCTGAGCGAGGGATTTGAAGCCTACCGTGTAGAACCTGTTGCCGGCCACTACGGCAGGAATCGTCAGCAGCAGCTGCATCAAGGCATATATGAGGGGGAACCGCATCGGGTCGAGGAACTTAGGGATAGGAAACGGCAGCCACCATATCATGGACCCCATGGCGAGGTATAGGAGCGGCGCGCTGAAGGCCGCGGAAAGCCAGAATTTGCTCCAGAGCAGCCTGATTTCCCCCTCCTTGCGGATTTTGTCTTCGTCTACAGCCGCCTTGCCCTCTATGCTCAAGGCCTTGTATCCGGCCTTCTCTATGGCCTGCTTTATGGCAGACAGCTTGATTGCCTGAGGGTCGTAGGTGACTGTTGCCTTCTCGGTGGTAAGGTTGGCCGAGGCGCTCGTCACGCCATCCAGGCGCGAGATGGCCTTCTCCACCCTCTGCGAGCAGGCAGCGCAGGTCATTCCGCCGATCGGGATCGTGACCTGTTTGTCCCTGCCCTTTTCGACAACGGAGTAGCCGGCCTCTTCAATCTTCCCCTTGACCTGGTCAAGCCCTATCTTCCCTTCATCATACTCAAGGGATAGCTGCTCAGTGGCAAAGTTGACCGAGGCGCTCGAAACGCCTTCAAGCTTCGATACCGCCTTCTCTATCCGGACTGCGCATGCCGCGCAGCTCATCCCCCCAAGTTTTATGTTCTCCTTGTTCATGTGCACATTCCCTTCCGTGCCGCAGGCGCCGAAATGCCGGATGAAGCCTTACTTGTAAAGCTTTCCTATGGTCACCAGCAGCTCATCCACTATCTCGTCCTCGCCGTTCCTTATCTTCCTGACCAGGCAACTGCTGATGTGGTTCTTAAGGACCAGCTTGCTTACCGAGTTCAGGGCGGATTGCACAGCGCTTATCTGATTGAGCACGTCATCGCAGTAAGCGTCCTTGTCGACCATGCCCCTGATGCCGCGCACCTGGCCCTCTATGCGGTTAAGCCTCGTTATCAGGTTATCCTTGAGCGATTGGTCCCTCTGCGTCGTCCTTGTGTCGCAGGACCCTTCCTGGCAGTGCTGACACGATACTTCGCCTGTCTCCATCTGTAAGACCTCCGTCCATATACTATACCCCTGTTGGGTATAATGGTATCGCTTTTTGGACACAGCGTCAACCTCATTGAAAACATGCCGGGGAAGCCAAGCGAGGCGGGAAACGGAAGGGCAGAATGGAAAAGCCTGCACTTCTTAAGGAGAATTGCAGGCTTGAACCTATTTGTGCTAACCTGGACTGTGGCTTGAAACTCCCTTTATCAGAACTTGATCAGCAACTTCAGATAGAAGCCGTCTGCCCAAGGTTTCTGGTCCACTATGTCCGTATCCGACAGGTCCTCGGAGTTATAGCCAACTGCCACGCTGAGCATGTTGAATATCTTCTGGACGACCTGTGCGCTGTAGCCCGTCTTCCATCCGTCGGCCCAGCCGATGCTCCTAAGGTACACCTCAAGGTCCGTGGTCTTGGTAACGTGCAAGGAGGCAGCTCCCTGAAGCAGCATCAGGTTGCTGGTCGCAAGCTTGCCGCCTATTGGCCCTTCGGCCGCCAGTTTATAGCCTGCCTTTGCTGAAAGCGACAGGTACCTGCCCGCTTCGAGCGTCCAGTCGGTAACGGCAGTGGTAATCACCGCCGCCTGGTCTATCCCTAAGCTCTCCCCTCTGAAGTACTTCGATTCGACCTTCAGCAGTCCGGTATATATCGTATTGGAAGGCCTCAACGCCGCCGAGAAGCTCGCTTCGGCCGTCAGCGGCAGCCCCTGCCTGGTGGGCGAAGTGCCGTAATAGGCCGATGCAGTGCCTTCGAGTGTCAGCCAGCCTGCCGGCTTGCCGTTCAGGTTCAGCATCGTCAGCGACTTGAACCCGTCCGCCATGTCGTAGGCCACTTCCTGTTTCAACGATGCTGTAAAGCCGTTCCTGGCCGTGTATTTAAGCGTGCCGGCCGCGGATATCCTCGTGGATGACGCATCGATGCCGGACCCTGTGAACCCCGCCGCCCCTTCCAGGAGGAAGCTTGTTTTCAGGCCTTCGGCAAGCGTGTAGGCGTCAGAGTAGCCGATGCTGAGCACCTTGGCAGACGAAAGTCCGAACGGGGCGTTAATCTTCCCGAAGACCTTGCCTTGCTTGGTCACTGCTACATCCGCCGACAGGCTTAGCGTGTGATACCTGTCCAGCATACGAAGCCCTGTTTCGTATCCGAGGGTTATGCCTACTTTTGAGTTGGGCTTGTATGTTATCGCGAGCCTGTAGTCCCCGTCCCTGTCGTTTATCTCGCCGAGCTTAGCTATCTGGGCGAATGCCGTTATCTTGAGCTGTGGTATCGGGGATGATTCTGCGAATATGTCGAATATCGCGCCCTTCGCATCGCTAGCACCGTCATAGGCGAGGGTGGTTATCATGCCGAGCGACAGGTCGAAGCCCAGGGGCAACTTGTATCCGGCGACCAGCTTGTTCTCGCTGGAGAAGTCGTAGCCTGCGCCCTTCCAGTAGTTGCTCGAAGTCAGGGAAAGTATCAGTGGCGATTCCTTGTCCACCGAGAGCTTGCCGGTCAAAGCGATCTGCTGCGGCATCGAAGACGACTCGCCCGGCTTCACAAATCCGCCGTCTGTCGCTGTCGCTTCAATGTTGATGTCGAGTTTGCCGATCTTTGAAGAGGCCCCTGCTTTTACGGCGTATCCTCCGTAGGTTCCACCCGAGAAGGATACGGCAGCCTCGCTGCTGAGCCTGAACGGGCTTCCAAGGTCGAGCACGAAGTCGGCACCAAGGGCAGAGTCAACATCGGCAAAGTCAGTACTCAGGGAGGCGGATGCTCCTACCTCTACCGCCCCGAAGTCGGCTCTCAGCCTTCCGCCAGCGGCAAGGCCCTTGATTGCAGTGCCGGGGGTGGTATAGACGGCCTCTATGAAGTATCTGTTGCCCTCTTCGTCCTTGGTTTGGACCGGGCGGTTAAGAAGGATAGTGCCTTCGGAATAGTCTATCGTGTAATCCAAGGCGCGCCTTAACGCCACCCTGTCCAGCACTATGGTCTCATCTTCGGCGCTGGTTAAGATTATGTACACGGATTCGCTTCCTGTAAGTATCGGGTATTCTCCGAGGAAGAAGTAGCCCGAAGTCCCGTTTGCCTCGATCCTGTCCGTCTTTATGCCGTCTTGGACTGGCGCTGCAAAAGCGCCGAGCGTGAAGCCGGCGAAGTCAGCTCCGATGGAGAGGCCCGTGAACTTCGACTTGAAGGTCGAAAGCTCGGCCCCCTGGTATATCGGCTGGAAGTCGCCCCACATGGCGTAGAAGCCCTTGGCCGCGAACTTGGCGAAGAACGGGCTTGCAGCGGGGCTGGCGTTATCGAGTATCGATGTGTCGCCGTACAGGCTGTACATGGTGTCGGCCGATGCGTCCGAATACATTCCGTCTGCGGCGCCCTGCTCAGAGTCGTACCTGAGCGTCAAAACGCCACCGGCGAACTCTTTCCTCAGGAAAGCCCTGGCCTTGATATAAGAATTGCCGAAGTCGCCTATGAAATGCGCAAGCTCTATGGTCCCGGCAACAAGCGCGGGCTTGTCGAGGGGCTTGAGCCCCGACAGGTCCGCATAAGCTGTGTGGTCGCCCACCTCGCTTGACAGCTTTACCCCGTTCTCAGGGTTCATGACGGTCAGGAGCAGGTCGTAGTTGCCACGCTCCCCGCCTAATGTATGGAAGCCTTCGTCCTGCGGCTTGACGTCCCTTCCCACGAAATCCGCGCCTTCGGCTATGAAGGCCGGCATCACGAACTTGCCTGCGGGAAGCCCCGATCCATCCAGGACGAGGGCCGCGGCCGCTATCTTGGAACCTATGTTGAGCCCGTCGCCCGCAGGTATGCGGATGATGGCCGAGCTGACTGCCTGGCCGGGCAGCAGCATTACAGCTTCAGCCACTTTGCGGCCCGTCTTTTCCTCTATCAGCTCGATCAGGTTCTCGCCTGTTTCTATCTCAACGCTTACGTATTCCAGGAACAGCTTGCCCTGCTTGCCGTCCCTTGTCGTCGTCCCGACCTTGTCTTTGGGAACTTCGACCCCGTTTACCATGAGCTTTGTCGATATGCTAAGGGGCGAGGTGGTCTTTATCCCGACGTGGCCTATGTCGGCCAGCGACACGCCGTCGGGAGCGGTGATGGCAAACCCATCGACCGGCTTCATAAGGGAATAGCCGTGGAGCACAGATACAGAGCTTGCCCTCGCTAGCATCTCCGATGCGTCAGTGCCGCTACCGGGGATATAGGCCGCGGCGCCTATTAAAATGCTGGATAGCTTCTCGGTCGTTCCGGATACGGAGAACTTGAAGGTTATCTGGGATGCCTTGCCGGGCATCAAGCCGTTTATTTCGGCTATGCCTTCTCCTGCGGGCTTGACGGTCGCGCCCGGGTCGCTTGATATTCCCGCCACGGAGACCTTCGCCCCCGTTATTTCCTTCTTGCCTATATTGGTTAAGTCCAGCTTTACAAGCACTTCCGTAGCCGTTTCAGAAAGGCTGACTAACGCTGGCACTTCCATTGACATGGCCAGCTCTATGTCCTTTTTGTCTTCGACCCTGCGTACGGCGAAGTCCTGCCTTGCTATACCGGAGGGATATACGTCTACGAAGAACGATGAGGATGTTCCGGTTGCGTCAGTGAAGCTGTTGGTCATCTCAGCCTTGTAGGGAAGCGATGCCATGTTCAGTTTCAAGGACCTTACGCCGGGCTTGACCTGGCCTATGTGATAGAGGCCCTTCTCGCCGGTTATGACGCGCATGCCGTCGTCCATGACGATCTCGGCGCCGGATATGCCCTCTTCGTCCTTGTCCTGCCAGCCGTCCCCGTCCTTGTCGTTGAACAGCTTTCCGAGTATCGCGCCCAATGACGAGAACGCGGGGCCCTTCACAAGCACGCTTGCGGAAGCTGGGCCCGCTTCGAACGGATACCCTGCCTCGCCCCTGCCGTAGGCGTAGGCGTAGTTGACGCTGTCTGAACCTATTACCGCGCCCTGTCCGACGCCGGCCTTGTAGACTATTTCATGGGACTGCCCGACGATCATGTCGCCAAGGGCCCATCTTATGACCGAGCCCGATACTAGGGGGTCTGCCGATGCTGCCCCGTCGATATAGGTTGAACCGGGTACATATCTGAACCCTGAGGGCAGAGTGTCCTCGATCTCGACTCCGTATGCCGTCATAGGGGTTGGAGAAGATGCGCTGTTCGTCACATTCACCTTGTATGTAACCATGTCGCCTGTCGAGGCGCTCGATGAACCGGCCACCTTGGCGATTTCTATGCCGGGCTTCTGGGCCACTATTATGGATACTGAAGCGGACGCCCTAAGTGCGGAAGTAGATGAGACCTCGGCCCTGTTTAAAAGCTGCGTGCCGTCGGCGACTGCGCCGTCTATTGCCGCATAGAAGCTCTCTATGCGAGGCGCATCGGATGCGTCAACGTCCCCGTAATTCCATGTAATCGAATGCTGCACGGCATCGTATGTGCCCGCTCCGCTTATAGTGGCGGCGTCTACTATTACGCCGACCGGAAGCATGTCGACCAGCGTTACGCCCGGAAGCGGAGCGCCCGAGGTGTTGGACCATGTCAAGGTGAACTTGACTGTCTCCGACGGTGCGGCAGCAAGCCTGCTTGATTCCTTGGTTATAGCAAGGCCTGATGATTCGTACAGGCTCATCGGTATCCATGCGTTAACCGCGGTGCCGTCATGGACGAACGGGGCCGATACGAAATCCGCATAGCCGAAGGCCGTAGACTTAAGGACGTACTCGCCCGGGTCGGCGAAGAATATGTAGTGGCCGAGCGAGTCCGTGGCGGCGGGATTGTCCTGCGGCAGCAGTGACGGCGTCGCGGGAAGGGGCACTGCGGTCCCTGCGAGGGGTCCTGTCGCATAAAGAAGGGTCACTTGCGCGCCCGGTATCGGGGCGAGATTGACCGCGTCATACACCTTGCCCGATTCGTAGAGGATTATGAATTCTGATATCAGCACCTGGCCATGCTGGTTGATGGTGGCTCCGCTGTAGCCTATGAGGCCTGTCGATGTTGATGCCTTGATGACGTAGTCTCCGAAAGGAAGGCCTGTGAAAAGGAACTCGCCTGATGCGTCAGTAGTGTCCTCCAGAACCAGGACGCCGTCCTTGTACAAGGACACTAGGACTCCTGCCTGAGGGGTTAAGGATGACGGGGCAGCGTCCAAAGCAACGGCGGCTCCCGTTTCCATGAACACCATGCCAAGCACAGCGCCGGGGGTGCTCCAGATGGCTCCCTGAAGCTCTTCTACATTTACGGGCATCTCGACGATGCGGCTGTGCCCAGCGTCCGATGTCTTGACCCTGACTGTATATAGTCCTGCGGACGGGGCGATCAGCATGAACCTGCCGTCTGCGCCCGTTACTGCAGTATTTATTACGGCGCCGGTCTCGTCGAGCAGCTCCGTTCCGACTCCCGGGACGGGGAGGTTTCCATCGGAGTTCCATACCACGCCCAAAACGCCGGCGGGCGAGAAGGTGATGGTAACCGTATCTGACGCTTCTCCGGTCTGGGGATTGCCGGCCTTCACCTCAACTACGTTCGAGATGGGCTCGAAGCCGTGGATGAGGGGAGCGACAAGCACTACCGTGGCGATGCCGCCGGTTGTCGTCCCCGTATATGTCTGCAGCCCGTTGGGCAGGAAAGTGCCGCTAGGGGTCGTGAACGTCACAGGGGTGCCGTCGGGGACTGGATTGCCGAGTATGTCCAGCACGGTGGCAGTAAGGAGTGACTGTGAGTAGCCGTCCGCGACTATGGTGTCGGGGTCGGCCACCAGGCTTATTGTCGACGGCGTCGTCGTGACGAGCCCGGTCCTTTCGAAATCGCGAAGGCTTACGGCAGCGCCTCCTGAGAGCGACGCTTCGTTTTCCACATATGTTATGCCGGAGGGCGCGGATACGACTTTCACCTTGACGGTGAAGGTTCCTGACGCTCCTGGCTCTATGGAACCGATACCCCATGTGATCTTATGAGCGATCGGATCGTATGAGAAAGGCCCGTCGGCCGAGACGAACTCAAGCGAGTCGGGTATCAATGATTCTATCAGAGCGGGGGCGAACGGTATGTCGCCTGTGTTGCCGTAGCTGACCTTGAACTCGTATTCGGTGTCGAGGTATGCGAAGGCGGGGCTTCCGTGCACATCTATGTAAGGCCTTGCCTCGTCCACGTCGACGATGTCCTCCGCATAGTCGGTTACGTCAGGATCAAGGCTGCTGGATGCGGTTATACCGAAAACGGCGGATGTAGATAGGTCCGCGTCTGATGGCACTTCGACTTTAAGGAACATGGGCATCGATGCGCCGGGGGCCATAATATCTGTATCGAAAAGGCCGTCGCCGTCTGTGTCTTCAAACGGCGCGTCCGCTGATGTCAAATTCATGTCGAGGTCCGTATCGTGGAATACCTGGTAGGCATAGCCTGATGCGTTGAGTATGTCGAGGTTGATTGCTTCGGGGGCGTTGGCGGTGTTGGTGAGGACATGGTGGAATATAGCGGAAGAACCGGGGGCTGCGGCGGTTTGGCTCACTGATGTGATGTCTACCCCAGGGACCAGGAGTACGGTGGTCACGACCATGTTGCTGAGCGACTCGTAGGCCTCTCCTGCTAGGTTCTCGTATTCCACCTTAGCCTGGTTGGTTATCATCGTGCCCGCCAGAGTCGGTGCGCCTTCGGCCCTGAACCCCAGTGAAAGGGCCAGGATGAGCGCAGCCGCCATGGCCATGTTTCCTATTGCGCCGCTTCGTTTCATATCTTAGTCCTCCCTGTTTGGGCCCGCCCCCGGCTTTCGCCGGAGGCAAGACCCCATAAGACAGGTTGCTGTTGCTAGGTTAGTTGATCTTTACTTGGAACGTTACCACTATTGTCGTATTATTAGGGGCTATCGTTGGGAGCGTTACGGTAACTGCACCAGCGTTGGTTACATTGTAGTCGGCATAGTCGTCAGCTGCTACGTCACTCTGAGCTACTCCGCCTACTGTTATGGAACCTGGTACATATGTAGTATTGGCCGGTATTCCATCGACCAGGACTACATTGTAGGCGACGCCGTCGCCGGTGTTGACGATGGTTAGCGTGTAGGTGAGCGTCTCACCGGGCTGGGCGCTATTGCTGGCTAGACCATTGACTTTCTTGTCAAGGGTGAGTACGGGCGCGACCACATTATTGACAACATTCAACGAAGCGGTTGTCAATGGGGGAACCGTATCTGAAGTCGAAGTAGCGGTTATCGTGACCGAGCTTGATGAATTCATATCGGCGCCAGTGGGTACCATTGTCGCTGCATACAGCGTCACCGAGCCGTTCATCGGTAAATCACCAGTAGATGTCACTGGTCCGCTAAGCTCGCCGGATTCTATAATCCCGTCGCCATCGTCTGTCCATGTCGTATAGAAAATCCATACTATGGGTGTCGTAGTGGTTGTTCCATCATCAGGATTAATAACAGTCCAGCTTCCGTCTGTGTATGACAGGTTGAAGCTATCAGTTCCGTTGCCATCATTCGTTACGGTAAATGGAATGGCTATATAGTCTCCAGGATCCACGTTAGAAGGTGATGTATAAGATGTAGTTATGCTCACATCAGCAAGCTCCTGTGTAGTGCCGGGATCCGATGAGGCGGTATCGGTAAAATCATTGCCGTTTGAGTCCTCATAGGCCAGTGTGGCTGTGTTGGTGATTGCATTTCCCTGCGGAGTCTCTTCCTTGACATATACGGTAATGGTCAGCGTGGCGGTTGTGTTTGCTGCCAAAGTACCGATTGTCCAGGTTATGGTGCCCGATGCGTCAACTGCTGGTGCTGCAGTGATTGAGCCGTGTGAGACCACGCTGCTTACATAAGCGAGGTCCGTGTCGAGGATGTCAGTCATTACGACATTATAAGCCGGGGTCTCAGGGTCGGAGTTAGTCACTGTTATCGTGTAAGTGAAGTGCGCAAGCGGCACAGGTGTATAAGTCGATGCTATCTTTGTCATCGTTACGTTGGCGGAGCTCAAATCAAGCGTTATAACTCCGGTGTCCGAAGCTGCCGCAGAGCCGCCATCGGTAGACGGCGACCCTGTCGCCGTAAGTGTTACCGTATTCGTCGCGTTATAGTCAGCTGTCGGAGGCGCGGTTACCCTTACTATTACGTAATAATTGGTATCCGGAGCCAAAACGCCTGTAGTTTCTGTAATAGTCGTATCTGTTGGATCCCAAACTCCAATATTTGTTCCGTCTACTAGAATCTCATAGCTCCAGCCGGGATTGGTGTTAGAGCCTGCGACTGCAAGTGCTATTGTATCTTCGGCGTTACCGGTGTTCCTGATTGTGAATGCGTATTCGGTTACCTTGTCTTCGGTAGTGACTGTGTAGCCCGCGTCAGGCGTTACGTCGACGCCCCTCTTCGTCAGCACGGTAGTCTCCACAAATGCAGTCAATTGCTGCTTTGCGTTGCCGTTTACGTCCTTGTAGTTAAGTGTCGCAGTGTTCGTGATTATTGTTCCCGCAGGGGTCCCTGTGGCCCATGCCGATACGGCGGCCAACGCGACGACTGCCAGAGCCAAAACCAGAACTACGGTCATTCTGCGTTTCAATTCTTTCTCCTCCTATGCAAAATCGCTAGATAATCACCGAGAATGCTATGTATATCATTTCTCCTGGCATAAGGTTCTTACTCGGTTTCCAATGCATCGACTTGATGTTGACATCCACGGCTTTCGAGTCGCCTTTTTCGGCTCTCACCTCTACCTCCTCTCCTGAGGGCATTAGTCTGGCTTTGCCGGGGCTGCCGTAGATGGAAGCGACTATCAAGCTAGTCTTGTCGGAAATCGGTATCGTCACGTTCAAGTCGGCCGCTTCATCCATCCCCGCATTGAAAAGGTAGTATCTATACTCAAGGCTATCTCCGGGACTCGCTGCCTGCTTGTCCGCGGTGCCGAATATCCTGACGTCCGGGTCCGCCTTTGCGCCTGACATCGCCGCTGCAAGGTCCAACACCGGCTCATATGACCAGGCCCTGGCCATGCTCAGGCGGATGCCCATCACGAGGGCTTTGGGTTCCTCGCCCTGTCTGGGGGCGACCGAGGTTGCCTCCACGAAGAATATCTTCCTGGTTTCCTTCTTGCCGTCCGCCTTCTCTATCTGCTTTGACTTGAAGGTGCACGTCCCGTCCAACGGGGAGAGCGCAAGGTAGTAGTCGATCGTATCCTTGGCCTGGCTTACCGCTTCCACCGCTGCCGCCTTGCCGTCCTTGGAGACCCACGATCCCGAACCAGGCAGCCTCAAGGTATGGCGGTAGTTCGCCGCATCGGCGGGATTGTCTAGGGCCGCAACCGTAAGCTCCGCGATGCCCCATGGCAGCTTCGTGTCGTCGCTCCAGACGCTCTTCAAGCTGTAGCGGAGCTTCTTGAGCCCTACTGCCGCCGTCAGGGTTATGGACCACTCCCTGCCGTCTTTGGATATGACTGCGTCCTCTCCGCCCCATTGGGCCACAGCGACCAGCCTTCCTGCGCCGTCAGTCAACTGAAGCACGGGCAGGTTCTTTGAAGCCTTGGTGCTCGGCTCTTCAACCGACAGCAGGCCGAAAGGCTTCCATGCCTCCATGCCTGTGAAAGCCTCCAGATACAGAACCTTTGCCGGTTTGTCGAAGTTCGCCCCGTAGGTCAGATGGCTAAGAAGCAAAGCGGCCATGATGGCGGCCGATATTATGTACCTTGCCTTTGAGCTGCGCAATCGCACTTACCTCCAAACCATGGGAATAGCCTTGCAGGAATAGAGAAAGATGGCTTACGGATGCCTATCCGGTATTGTAACCATTCCTTCACAAGCCTTTAATCGTCCCGTTTCCTGATTTCTTGGCCGGAATCTCAGTTCGGAGTTCCGCCAGATGCCAAAAGATGCCAGCAAGCCCCCCCTGATGAGGGCCTTTTGCTGCCGATACGCCGCGAAGCACGCCGATATGATTCCATGGCCGCTTTCTAATGTCCCTGGGCTGGAAATCCATGGCATCGATCGCCTCTTGTGCAATTTCCAGCTCCATTCTTGATCGTTGCCCTTTATAGGCTCTTGCCTTCTGCTTTTGGCAACCCGCCTCATTATGTTTAGCCATGCATTGTATTTTCTTCTGTGCAACTTTTTTTAAGGTCAAGTCCCAATCTATGTGTAAATTCGATCCCGGCGCCACAGCTTAGACTACCTTAAGGCTGACCAGCCGC
>Ga0116172_10002970_pt1 | contig 14399 bp, 23 predicted proteins | sample AD_UKC083_MetaG_FD_89799 | JGI IMG/M metagenome (GOLD analysis project Ga0116172, IMG submission 89799) | Active sludge microbial communities of municipal wastewater-treating anaerobic digesters from USA - AD_UKC083_MetaG | ecosystem: Engineered > Bioreactor > Anaerobic > Digestate | place: USA...
ACATCCTCGAACTCACCAAGGAGAAGGTCGTCGAGATCGTCGAGCGGTACCATGACCCGGAGATCAAGAAGCTCCGGAACATGGTCGATCTTGGCGTCTAGCAGTATCATCATGTCCCCTGGTCTTTGGATGACAGGACCACAGGAACGTCGTCCAAAGCCAGGGGGCATGATGACCCCACAGGAAGGAGCGACATGGAATTGATCGCCATGCCCCAGACCATCGGCGCCGCTCCGTTCAAAGGATGGCCCGAGGTCTACCGGGTATCGAAGAACGAACCCCTGCCACCGTCAGGCATCTCGTACGTGATCGCTGAGAAGACCGATTTCGCTTTGCTTTTCAGGATCATGGTGCCACTGCTCATGAAGCACCATCCTTACTTCGACTGGTTCGAGATCTATCAGGACCTCGTCGGCAAGAAGTACTACGAGCAACGCGTCTACCATCGCCGTTCTCTTGAGGACGCGATCGGGACGACAGGGTCATCGTATGGCGCACCCGTCTCGGACATCGAGACGATGACCATCGCGGACCTGGCATGCGATCGCGAGACCTACGTCGACATCGAGACGTTGACGGAGCTCGCGATGCTGCCTGCGTTCATGACCGACATACGCGATGCGATCACGATCAACGTCACGAACAACTACAAGTGGACGGACGGGTACAACAAGAAGACCGGGATCTGCTCTGGGTATCTGACAGAACAGCATCGGCCTCGGAACCTCGTCGTCTTGGACATCTCCTCCTCGATACCCGATGGGGTATCCGCTGGGATGATGACGCTCATCAAGACGATCACCTCGCTTGCTGACGCCGATCTCATCCTGACTGGTGGACAGTCCTACTTCTACACGTTCGAGCAGGCGCAGGCGATGGACATCCACGAAGAGCGGATGAGGATCCCAAGGTCCAACGAGTCGTCCATGTTCCGAGAGATCCTTGCGACGCACGACATGGACTACGACGTGGTCATCACGTTCGGCGACTCCGACAACCCAGGGCCAATCGACCTCGGTCGTCGCATCAAGACCCAGGTCTGGTACTCCTTCTTCACCATGGAGGTGGACGTCTACGGCAACTCGTACCATGAAGGAGCCGGTTATGGACGATGGGTCAAGGAGAACAACCCGGATGTGACGGTCGTCCACAACACCGACTGGGCGCGTTTCTTCACTAAGAAGGAGCAGAGATGGTGAACCGCTCCAAAGCCAAAGGGACGAACGCTGAGACCAAGATCGTGAACTACCTGAAAGACGCAGGACGAGATGCGCGAAGGGTCGCCCTCAAGGGCAAGCGTGACGAGGGCGACATCCACGTTGAGCATCCGAACTGGAACGAGGACAAGATCGTCCTCGAGGTGAAAGCAGGCCGGCAGACGCAGAATGTCAACCGCAAGACCATGGAGGACTGGCTTGCCCAGACACGCAAAGAAGCACATGCCGCCGAGGGGACAGGCTATCTTGTCGTCGCCAGATTCGGATGCTCGGTCAAGGACTACCATGTCTGGTCTTCCGATGGCCGCAGGTTCTGGTACCTCGACGTGTTCGTCCGTGAGATAGGACGGGAGGTGTAGATGAAGAACATCGTCCATCTTCTTGACGTGGTCGACAAGGTACGGGACAGTGTCGCTCTCGGACTGATGTCCGATCCGGGCTTGTCCAAGACATCGCAGGTGAAGCAGTGGGCGGAGGACAACGGACGACGCTACTGCGAGCTCATAATCAGCCAACGGATGCCGTCCGAGATCTCAGGCATGCCGATGCCTGTGCCGGAGACGCAGCGCATGGAGATCTTCGATTTCCAGACGCTGCTCGACCTCAAGGACGGCGACGTGCTGGCGTTCGATGAGTTCACGAACGGCAACATCCAGACGCTCAATGCTTGTCTGACATTGATCCAAGAACGGACGATGCTCTCAGGGAAGAAGCTCCCATCGCTTGTGATCGTGGCGATGGGCAACCCGCAAGGCAGATGCGACCTGCTCCCGCAGACCAAGCAGAGGTTCTTATGGGTGAACGTGAACTGGCATGAGAAGACCTGGTCGGACTACATGCGCCGCAAGTGGGGCTTCAGTCCGAACAAGGCTTTGCTCAGGATGATCACCGAGCAATACAAACATCAGTTCGACGCCAAGGGGGTCTTCAACTATGTGACCCCGCGGACGGTCGAGAACCTTGTCAGGATAGCAAGCACCATCGCAGAGGACGATCCGTTCTGGTCGGCGCTCGATGACACGATGGTCGCAGTCGTCAAGGAGATCTACCTGAGCAGGACCCAAGACAAGGACCTTGCCGACCTCAAGCAGAAGCTGCTCTCCTTGGTGTCCGTGCTCTCGATCGCTCATCCGGACGAAGAGACGCAGATCGACATACGTGACCTCGTCCGCGAGATCGAGCAGTCCTGTACGCTCAGGGACCTGCGTTCCAGGATGCGGGCGTTCGAGAAGACAGGCATGTTGCCAGACTTCTTCGACATGATGCGTTCTGCAAAAGACGGTGATGACGGTGACTGACACGACGTTCGACTGGCGCTCGTTGTTCGTCCGTGGGGAGTCGCCGTACTTCTCCATGTTCAGAGCGGGATGCATGGGCGTCTCTGCTGAGGACTGCATCGGCTGGTGCCATGCGCTCGGCATCCCGCTCAGGGAGAAGGACGTGCGAGCATGGAAGGACGGGAATTGGAACTATCGGACGAGGACGTCGACCTCGGTCATCGACCCCGTCCTCAGACCAGGACACGAACGAATGGCCAATGTGCTGGAGTCCTCGCTCGAGGACTTCGATCGTTGGCCGAACGGTTGGTCAGGGACGGAAAGACGATGGTTCCCATGCGATGAGAACAACATGCCCATGCAGAAGTGGGGATACCAGAAGGACTACGTGCCCCTTCTGTATGAACGCAGAGAAGCCGAGGCGCTCAGCCCGATCGGATGGGTAGGGCAGAATCTCTATGCACAGCCGTTCATCGTGATCGACATCGACGGCGCGGGACATGGCGAGTACGATGAACAGGTCATCGCGTTCGGCGACAAATACCGTGACACCACGGAGACCTGGGAGAACCCAGCCAAGCCAGGCTCGTTCCATCTGTACTTCGATACCGACAGACAGATCCCGATCAGCCATTTCCCATACGCGAAACTCGACCTCATGGGGAATCAACGCAATGCTGCGGTGTACACGAAGAACAAGACGCCGAACGGCAAACCGAGACGGATGTTCGACGAGCACGTCTGGTCAGACCTGAAACGGTACCTGAAAGAACGTAGAGACCAACGTGATGCGAAGATCAGAAAGGAGGACAAGACATGACCTTGTACGACGTGATCATGGGATCAGGCAAGGAGACGTTCACCAAGGCCGATTGGCAGGCGTTGGGGAAGGGCGAGATCCAGGACGAGGAGACCATCCGCGACATGCTCATGGAAGGGTACGGTGCTGTCGCCGATGAAACATAAGCGATGCGTTGATCCAAAAGACTACGAACCGGAGAACCTACGTCTTCTGATCGAGTCGGACGAGGACGCCTTCCAGCCGGGACGACGCAACAACGACATGGTCAACTGGTTCATCGCCAATCGGCTCTACGAGATCCAGACGCCACATCCTGTTCCGTGGATCAGCAACCAGACCAGCCAGTATGTCCGACAGCTGGCCGAAGGCCTACGACACAACGTGCAGATCGACAGCCTAAACGAATGGGACATCGACTGGGAATGGAAAATGTACGTACTCTGCGAGCATTACGGACACTACGAACGACCAGAAGACCTGTACCACTTGTGGATCCCGATGGACTACACGGTAGGCCAGGAGATCGACGGACAGCTCGACCTCCTCTGACGAAAGGAATGACATGGCACTTGATCCTGTGGGCACCGGCATAAGCCACAACTGGAACTACTCCAGACCGAACGATCCAGGTTTCTCGTTGAGCCTGACCGGGACCGTCGTCGCCATCCAGGAGGTCCAAGCGATGAACTTCTCGAGCGATGGACGCCCGACCACGCCGCAGTTCTGGGAGAACACGAACCAGCCGAAGATGAACATCCGGATGGTCTTGTGCGGCCCGTCCGGCGGTTATCGCACCTGGACGTTCCAGCCAGCGAGCCGAGCTGCAAAAGAAGGCAAGAAGAAGTCGGTGCACATCGATCTCTACAACCTCACCAACGGTAAGGGGCTGATGAGCCTCATCGGGCAGACCATCAAGATCACGACCCAGGCTCCGCCTGAAGGCTTCGGCTATGGGAAGAACAACCCTCGGCCATGGCACGTCGAGCTCGTGCCTGGCGTGAAGTACGAACTCAAGGAGCCGCTCGATCCTATCTATCTGATGCCGAAGGTCCTGGCTGACGGAGCCGTGTCAGGAGGTTCGATGAACGTCCCGGTATCGGTGCAGTATGCTGTCGCTCAGAACGACCACCAAGCACCGGCGACCACCACCGACCAGCCGGAAACCGGCAACGCCTTCGCTGACGACGAGATCCCGTTCTAGCCTGTACGGACAGGCTGGACAAGGCAGGGGGAGGTGACGGGAGACCACCTCCCCCTGCCGCTCCTTTGAGGGAGAAGACGAATGAACTGGTATCACAAAGTCGACCAGGGATGGTTGGCGGCCCGAAAGAGCTACCTGTCCGCGTCCGATATCAGACGCCTACTTGAGACCACACCGACAGGTAGACCGAGGGCGAACATCGAAGAAGCCTATCTGAAAGCATGGGCGTCGAAACAGTGCGCTATCGCGCATGAGGACATCGAGAGCTATGGCGCTATGGCAAGAGGACATCTCCTCGAACCGTATGCGATTGAAGATTTCAACAAGCTCAAGATCGCTCCTGCGTTGTGTCATTGGGACGACATCCTCGTGTATTCTGCAGATGGAGTATCATCGTCGCCTGACGCATTGGATGTCCCGCAACCCGAGCATACAGTCGAGATGCCATACGACAAATGCCATGCGCGTGCTCTCGGAGAGGTGAAGTGTTACTCTGACGAAAGCCATTATGTCTGCGGCATGGCACCGAAGATGACATTGAATGAACGATGGCAGATAGCCACCGCCTTTCATGTCATCCCAACGTTGGAGAAGGCGTTCTTGATCTTCTACAACCCACGATCAGCGCACCCTCTCTTCTACCATGAGTACACAAGAGCCGAGCTTGCAGACGAACTCGATCAGATCGAGATCGTGGTGAGCAGGTACGCTTCGTTCTCGGCCATGATAGCGACGGAAGCAGATGCCAGATGTCCTCATACCGTCAGGGCTTTGTGCCGGCATGAGGACATGATCGTGAAAGAACTACAAGAACGACAGGACATCGAGACATCGGTCATCGACAAGGTCGGTGTCTCTCATGCCTAGCCCAGGTCCGATCAGGAAGATCATCAGAGCAACCAGAGAGATCACGGTGATCATCAACGGCGAGCCATACGATGCATTGCTCGTCCCACAGAACATGGTCGCGAGTGTAGACTTCTCGATGTACCCGGAGGACGATCCTCTGAAAAGGGAGCTGAACATCGAGAAGCTTTCATCGTTCGATCTTGTCGTCGAAGACCTGATCGGAGGTCCTGAAGGACCATGGAGGCTGAAGCCTGAGACCGTACGACGGATGCTCGAGTCTCTTTAGCGCCTCAGTCTCCTTTTGGCGGGGGCGCGGCGTCTATGGTGTCGTCTGTGAGCACAGCCACAGCGCCACGCCCCCCCCCTGGTCACATGTCCCTTACCGGGAAAGGAGATACGATGGAAGAGTCTTTCTTCGAAAGAGGCATGCTTGCGGTCAGAGCATACCTCGACCATGTCGGCATGCTGGTAGCCGATCAAGGCAAGAAGCACTTCATCGCATACGACGCCGATCGTTGCGTCTATGTGAAGGTCGAGGTCAGCAAGCCGTCGCAGGGGATCCCGAACACACCTGCTGAACGCACCATCAAGTCATACCTCAAGCAGGTGGCGGCCTGGGGTGCGAAGCATGGAGCTACCGCTGACATGCAGTATGCTGTCGATCTGGTGACGATCATGGTCATCGCCGATGATAAAGCGCTTCTTCGCCATCACAGGAACATCGGCTGAGGAGGAACCATGCATTACATCGACGAGGACTACCGATGCGACGACCCAGACTACGCCTACGACGAGGCGTTCGAGGAGGCATGCAACGACCACGAGATCACCGCCGACGACATGACGCCAGATCCCGATGCGGTCGAGGTGCGCATCGGCTGCGACCAAGACGCGGAGGCGGAGTGTCCCGACTGCCACGGCGAAGGTGGCGGTGGCGGATTCGACAACGGTAGGCGTACGGAGACGCTTCTCCTTCGAGCTCTCTGGACACTGGAGGACGCTCTAGCCGCCCTCGCAGCCTACAGGAAGGAGAGCGGGCGATGAATAGAACGAACATCCCCTGGTGCGATCTGACGTGGAACCCTATCACAGGCTGCACGCGGGGCTGTGACTACTGCTACGCACGGAAGGTGGCGGCGAGGTTCGGTGTAGGGGCGACAAAGGAGCTTGCGGCAGACTTCACACCGACCTGCCATCCCTACCGCCTCAGCCAGCCACTCGACCGCAAGAAGCCTGCCATCATCTTCATCGGCAGCATGGGCGACGTGTTCGATCCCGCGATACCGGACGAGTTCCGCGACCGCATCTTCGCCACCGTGGCGGCAGCGCACTGGCACACGTTCGTGGTGCTCACGAAGCGGGCGAAGGAGATGAAGCGGTACGTGACCGAGATGCGTCTCGCAGGTCGCGGGGCATCGGCGCTATGGCGCAACCATGGCATCCAGACCGATAGTGCCTGGTGGCTCAACAACTTCCCCAACCTCTGGCTCGGCGTCACCGTCACCAACCAGGCCGACGCCGACGAGCGCATCCCGCTCCTGCTCGACACCCCTGCCGCCAAGCGCATGGTGAGCGTGGAGCCGATGTTGGGGCCGGTGGATCTCGGCGATTACGTGTGGGAGCACGACGAGCGCGACTACGGACGCGACCATCTCGACTTCGTAGTTGTCGGCGGCAAGACGCCGGGGAAGCCGCTGCACGAGCAGCACGGACTCGAGTGGAACACCGAGCTCGGACCGAGCGACTACCTCCGCTCCCTGCGCGACCAATGCTTCGCTGCCGGTGTGCCGCTGCACTACAAACACGGCGGCACGAACCCGGCGCTGGACGGCGTGGTGTACGACTGGAGGCCCGACACCGCACAGAGTGCGGAGGAGGAGGAGTGATGAGCACCCGAGACATCATCGAGGCGGCGAAGGCCGAGTACGCAATCTGGTGGGATAAGCCGTCGCTGATAACGTCTTGCCCGGAACTCGAAGCATCAGACGTTGAGTTCATCGCCCACTTCTCTCCCGCCCACGTCGCGCTCATGGAGGACGTGTGCGAGGCGGCGGAGGCGTTCCTTGGGGATTGCTGCCTCACCACACCAGGCGCGTGTGAGGAGTGCGACGGTGCCGAAGGTTGCACAATCCGCCTATGGCGACAGTCGCTGGACGCCCTCGCAGCCTACAGGAAGGAGCAGGGGGATGAGTAGCGCGTACGATGAACCCGACGCCGTAGAGGGGTACGACTGGCGCTTCCCGCTGGCTGCGATTCACGACCACTTCACGGGCGAGAACAGAGCCAAGGTTATCGACTGTCCGATGTGCCGTCAGTCGTGCGAGGATATCGCCGCCTACATCGAACAGACGGAAGCCGCCCTCATCGCCGCCAACGCACGCGCAGATGAGGCAGAGGCGGTGTGTGAATGGTTGGCTGAGGAGGTTGCCGCGCTCAATAGCGGGACGGTGGTCATCTATTCTGATGGCTCAGTGATGAGGACGGCGCAACAGTGGCTTGCTGCCGCACGAAACGCAGTTCGAGAGACGGTGCGCGATGAGTGACCTTTATCTCCGAAGCGTCAACGCCGACCTGACATCGCTGCCACATAAGACAGGAGGATGTGTAGATGAGGATCGCCACGATAACGCAAGCATGGCTCGATCATCTAACGCACGCTTTGTTCGGTCAACCGCAGATGCGGTACGATGTGAAGCGTGCCACTGAGGACAGGAGGCGTCTTCCTGTCCTCACGACCTATCCCCGTAGAAAGGGGCGATGATGTTCCAAGAGGACTTGGAGTTCGTGTGGTCGCACATCAAGGAGCCGAAGGCTCCGCATGTGCCGAGGGAGCCGAGGCCGAAGAAGGACCGTTCGCTCCTTGTGCTCTCTCTTGTGGCGGTGGTGGTGGTGTTCGGCCTGCTCCTCGCCGGCATCGCCATCGGTCGTGCGTCAGGCAAGCGGCTCGCCGCAGACGCGATGATCGAGAAGGCAGCGGCAGAAGCGCGCGCCGAGCAGGCGAAGGACGCTGCGACGTACTGGCAGCAGGAGGCGGTCGAAGCGAGCAAGACGGCATCTGCGCTCGCTATCCAACTCGAGGACGAACGCCAGCGCGCCGAGACGTACAAAGAGTACGCCGAGGAAGCGTCTTCGACCATCGCCACGCTCAAGCAACAGAAAGCCGCACCGAAGCCACAGTCCACACAAGCGATACAGGTGTCGTACAACACGTCCGGCGTGGAGCAATGGCGCGACCTCGTGACCCGGTGGGTGACGCATTACGGCGGCAGCGAGGTCAACGTCGAGCAGTTCCTCTCGGTGATGCGCAAGGAAAGCGGTGGGAACCCGACGAGCGTGAACAAGAGCAACGATTGCTCCGGCCTCATGCAGATACACCCCTGCCACGCTGAGAAGTACCTGAGCATTACCGGTCAGCCCTACTACGACGGCAGGTTTGACCCATCCGCCAACATCCAGTTCGCCGCCTACATGAGCGCAGGCGGACGCGACTGGTCGAGTTGGAGCGCGAAGCCATGAACAAGAAGCACCTGAAGAAGCACAAGTGCAAGGAGTGCGTTCACTTCCCTGAGTCGATCGTGAAGGCGTTCTACTGCAACAAAAGCGATCGGCTTGTCTACGAGACATCCAGCGCATGCCTTTACGGCAAACGCCGCTGATCCGCATCAAGATGCAGACAAGGTGTTGTTGACTTCAACACACCTTGTCTGTATTTTTTTCAGAGGATGGTTACTATAGTCCCAGAAGGGAGTTAGATGTTTCATGGCCGCGATCTCAAAGAAAGATCTTGAGATGTTGGAGGAGAAGTACGGGCTATCGGAGGACGGGCTGACCTATCAAGAACGCCTGTCCAGGATCACCAAGGTCCAGAAAGGTGAGGAATGGAAGACTCCTGAGAAGAAAGACGTCAAAAGGGGTACGATCCATTCCGTCCGACACGAGATCGATCCAGCTGAACAAGTAAAACGGCACCCGCTGTACGGCAAGCGGCTGCTCATCACCCCGATGATGACGAACGACAAGAACCGGGCGCTCTACTTCGACGAGCCGCTCGGTCCGGACATCGAGGTCGAGGAGGTCTCCGCCGGCGCGTTGCTCTATGGCGCCAAGGAGGACGTCGATCGCATGGTGGGAGACTACAAGATCGTCTCCGAGAACCCGAACCGCACCGTCGTCGCACGGACCTCGATCCCGAAGAGCGGACAGGAGATCTCGTGGCAGATCGGCAAGGAGCTCGTCCCGGTCGTGCGCGGCAACGACGGACAGCGCGGATACGTCTGGTCGATGCCGACGCACATGCGTCAGTACGAGGACACGATGATCCAGGTCTACGGCCTCAAGACGCTCATCACATCGGTCTACCCAGAGCTTCTGCCCAGGTTCAGCGGCAAGCCGATCATGATGTACATCGACGGTCTTGTGCTGGCGGCCTCCATCCCGCTGACCGATGCCCTGCTGAAGGAGCATCGCCGGAAGGAGATCCAGGATGCGAAGCTCGGGCTTGTCTGATTCGCTCGTGCTCGCCGAATGGGCCGATCGCGAATGCAGGCATCTTGACCTCATCGCCTCATGGGAGACGCTCCTGGCCGTGTACGAGGCCCTGGGGTTCATCGGTCCTGGCGACGACGATCGAAGGCTCGAGGAGTTCAAGACGGTCATCGGCGAGCTGAACAAGTTCTTGACCAGGATGAAGAACGGGCTGGCGAAGACGACGGACATCGAGGACGCCGTCGAGTTCCTGAAGGGCCATATCAACACATCGGACATGAACAGCGTGAGGACACGGCCTTCGATCGCATACAACAAGCTCAAGCAGCAGTGGCTCATGCAGTCGATCCGGATCCTCATGGAGTCCATCGACATGACCGGCGTCGAAGAAGGAGAGAGAGATGAGTGATGAGCAGGACAAGCGCGTTCTCGGTGCCGTTGACGACGGCCAGACGGCTGAGGAGCAGGGTGTCGTCGACCCTTGGGCTGCGGCGTTTGGCACGATCGAAGAGAAAGCTGCTCAGCCTGACAGCCGAGATACGCCTGAGGCTTCACCAGAGCCCGCAGGAGGCGGTTCCGTACCCGAGCAAGGCATCGGGACCGGTGTTGGAGAGATCGACGCTCCTGTGGGCTCTGGAGACGTTGGAGGACCTGATGTTCCTGCTGGAGACGGTGGAGGCGAGGATGCAGGAGCAGGCTACGATGTCGAAGCCGTCGTGAAGGAGTACGAGCAGAACATCGAACGCCAGGCGATCGAGGACACCGTGCGCCTGTTCCTCGAGCGGGCCGATGAGAACGGCAACAAGCTCATCCGCCAGACGAACGGCCAGCTGGGCGCGACCATCAACGACCCTGACATCTACAGGGTCGACCCGGAGACCGGGCGCGCCACGTTCTACAACCCCGACACGGGGCGTCCGTTCACCGGCGACAACCCGAGGGCGCAGGCGAAGGCCTGGGTCGAGGAGTACAACGAGGAGCTGCGTGACACCTTCAACCGCTTCGCCGCACAGCGTGAAGCGGAGCTCGCCAAGAAGATCGAGCCGGTGGTCAACCTGCTGAAGTTCGCTCCCAAGTACGAGAAGCTCGACCCGGTCCGCCAGAAGATGCTCGACGCGCTCATCGAGGACTACGAGGTCTACGACGAGAGCGGCGCCCACATCGGGTACAGCATCGACCTGGACAAGGCGCTCGACCGGGTGAACAAGCAGGTCGCCCTCATCAAGCAGAGCAAGGAAGCGGCGGCGCTCCCGCAGAAGCAGCCGACCGGCCCGGCCCTGGACATGAAGACCTCGTCCGGTGGGGCGCCTGACGGCAAGAGGATCACGTCTTTGGCGGACGCGCTCGAGGCGAAGCAGGACGAAGCGCTGGCGAAGCTGCGCTCGCGATAAGGACCGAAGGAGAAGAGGACCACATGAGCAGCCCCAACCGCACGAAGAAGACCCAGGACCAGAAGGCGAGGATGATAGAGGACCTGTCAAGACAGCTCGACGCGCTGGTGTCGTCACGCATCGACAAGCTCGAGGCGTCGAAGAAGCACCTGTTGTCGCAGATCGAGGTCACGTCCAAGAAGTACCTGACGGTAAACGGGTACATGCAGGCCCGCACCACGATGGAGCAGGTCGCGTTCGGTGAGAAGATCGAGAACGCCGACGAGCTCGGATGCGTGTTCGCGCGCGAGATGTCCGAGATGGCGTGGGCGCTCCACGAGAAGATCGAGGAGTGCTCCATCGAGGACATCGACGAGGACGTCCTGGACGGGTGGATGGACGAACACTTCGTCACCAGCTCGCCGACGTTCAACGAGACCGTGCGGCAGGTCCTTGTCGTCGGGCTGCTGCAGAACATCGGCGGAGCGGTCGATGACATCATCTCGTTCAGGTCGTCCGTCGACGACCAGATCGAGAGCATCAAGAAGGAGATCGACCACGTCATGGCCGACGGAAGCGAGAAGGTCGTCGACATCTCGGAGGCGAAGATGAAGGGGGAGAAGAACTGATGAGCGCGGACGAGTACACGGTGGCCGAGGCGCTCGAAGACCTGGACATGCTCGAGACAGGGATGCTCTACGGTGACGAGCGCATCATGGCGATCGAGCGTCTTCGTGGGCTGATCTCCGAGACGGACCACCTGGCGCATGACATCATGCGCACAGGCGTCCATGTCGAGGACGAGGCGTGAGCGGTCTTCAGGTCCCGTTCTACTTCAAGCCCAGGCCTGCGCAGCTGCAGGCTTGGGCTCGTCGTCTCTCAGGGAAGTACGACTACTACTTCAAGATCTGGCACCGCCAGTTCGGCAAGGACACCGACGACATCCAGTTCGCCTTGTACAACGCCTACCAGAACCCAGGCACACAGGCGGCATACGTCGGCCTCGACAACAAGTGGATCAGGCGCAACATCTGGGACAAGTACCTCGAGGGCAGGAAGCACTGGGCGAACTACCCTGAGGACGTCATCGAGGTCGCAGAGACGCGCCAGCAGGTCAAGATGCTGAACAACCCGGCTGACAAGGCGGAGGCGCTGGTGCAGTTCATCGGCTTCAAGGAGAGCGAGAACCTCATCGGCTCGTCGTACGACGCCTTCTTCTTCTCGGAGCTCTCGCTGTACCGGCGCGATGCGCTCGACTTCATCCTGCCGATCTGGGACAACAAGGTCGCCGAAGGGCTGCCGCTGCTGGTGAACATGAACTTCACGCCCCGCGGCCTCAACAACATCGCGTCTGACATGCTCCGGACCTTCACCGGGAGGGACGAGCCGCACGAGTGGCCAGGCGAGCATGGGCGCGTCTACGTCGACGTGCTCCGTGCCGACCAGTCGCTCAAGGCCGACGGCACGCGGCTGTACACGGACGACGTGCTCGAGACGATCAGGCAGCGGTACATCCGGCAGTTCGGGAACGACAACATGTTCCGTCAGGAGTACCTGTGCGAGTTCACGGCGGTCAACTCGAGCCTTGTGTACCCGGCGATCGAGGTGCTGCTCAAGGAAGGACGGTACCGTAGCTTCAACATCGACCGCAGGTACCCGGTCCATATGGTGTGGGACATCTCCTCGAAGGGCAAGGAGAGCGACTGGACGAGCGCGATCGTGTTCCAGTACGCAGAAGGCTCGCTCAGGATCTACGACTACTTCGAGGACAACCGCATGGCCGTGGTCGAATGCGTGCAGGAGATGGCGAAGCGCGACTACTTCCACTTGATCCGCTCGGCGTTCCTCCCTTGGGACTCGGACCGTTCAGGCTCGAGGTCGTCCCCGTTCGAGGAATGCGTCCGCACGTTCCCGAACATCGAATGGCGCAAGCTTCCTCGCACCTACGAGGAGGACGGCATCAACCGGGTGCGCATGCTGTTCCCGAACATGATCATCAACGCCGATAAGTGCGCTTGGCTGATCGAGTGCTTCCAGAGCTGGGAGTACCGTTCGCTCGCCTCGCTCGAGGACTGGGCCGCCAAGCCGAAGCACGACCGCTATTCGCACCTGATGTCAGCGGTGCGCTATGCCGCTGACGCGATCGCGGAGTTCGACTTCCTCAAGACGGCGGACGGAAGGCCTGCCAGGATGCCGTCGCACTACAAGGCATGGGACGGCGACGAGGAGCATTCCGAGTGGGACGACCTTCCGCCAGGGATGAGGCCGTCGAAGTTCTCGCCGCTCAGGAAGAAGAGCCCGTCAGAGGTCTACGGCATCGACGGATCCTGACAAGACAAGAAGGCCCCCCGGTCGTCCCGAGGGGCCTTCTTCTCACTTGCCGCCCTTGCAGCCCTTCTTCTTCTTCGCCATGACGAACCTCCCTATGCGTCGGATCCAGGGGTCCAGCCGAGCAGCTTGTCGAGCCAGCCGCTCGTGATGCCGAACGAGCGGAACACGCGGTACGCCACCTGCGTCGCGCCGACCACGGCCAGCAGGAAGACGCTCAAGCTCTCCGGCGTGAAGGCAATCCCCTGCACGAAGGCCGCGGTAATGCCGATCGCAAGCGAACCGACGATGGCGCTCCACCCCTTTGCGGTCGAGCTCCAGTTCGATCGAGAGATGGCGGCAACAGCGAACGGGAGGGCAACTGCGAGGATCCACTCCCAGTTGTCCACGACGATGGTCCACAATGCCTTTAGCCACTCCATGTCCTCTCCTTTCTATGAGAGCGTCAACACGATGCGTGTCGCTGTCTGGTCTGTGACGCGCCACATGGGGCTAGGAGGCACGCTCGGCGCAGGCGCAGGGGCAGGTGCCGGAGCAGGCGCCGGAGCCGGCACAGCGAGGCCGTAGTAGGCCATGATACCGCGCGCGATGGCGTCGGCGTACTCGTCGGTCGAGCGGCGGATCTCATCGGCCTCGGCCATGTTGTCGTGGAAGGCGCACTCGATGATGACCGCAGGGGCCTTCGTCGCGCGCAGCGCGTAGTAGCCCGTGCTCGTCTTGATGCCACGGTCGGGCTGGTCGGACGCTGCTGCGATGAACGGGTAGACGGACTCGGCCATCTTCTTGCCCTTGGCGCTCCCGGTGTAGTGCCAGACCTCGGTGCCGTGGCCGCCGCCTGCGTTGCTGTGGACCTCCCCTTGCGAGTGGGCG
>Ga0116172_10002977_pt1 | contig 14380 bp, 10 predicted proteins | sample AD_UKC083_MetaG_FD_89799 | JGI IMG/M metagenome (GOLD analysis project Ga0116172, IMG submission 89799) | Active sludge microbial communities of municipal wastewater-treating anaerobic digesters from USA - AD_UKC083_MetaG | ecosystem: Engineered > Bioreactor > Anaerobic > Digestate | place: USA...
ATCCCTATTTTGTCGCCTACCGCAACCTCGTCTACATGGCCGGCGGCACCCCAGTCGGTGTTGATACCTATCCCGATTTCCAGATCAAGGCCGGCGCAGTGGAATCCCTTATCACCGAGCGCACCCGTGCCCTGATCCTCAACAGCCCCAATAATCCCACCGGTGCCATCTATGAACGCGCCGAGCTCGAAAAACTCGTCGCCCTCGCCGATCACCACGGCTTTCATATCATTTCCGATGAGGTCTATACCCCATTCATCTATGAAGGGAACTATACCAGCCTCGGCCTGCTGACGGATGATGCCATCATCGTCAACAGCTTTTCCAAGAGCGCCGCCATGACGGGCTGGCGGCTCGGCTATGTCTCCGGCCCGGCCGGGGTGATCGACCGCATGGCCATGCTTCAGCAGTACGCATACGCCAGCACCAACTCGGTCGCCCAATACACCGCCCTGCGCGCCTTTGAAGTCGATTATAGCGAGCAGCGCGGCAATTACCGGCGCAAGCGCGATCTCTGCTATGATATGCTCTCCACCCGCTACGAACTGCATAAATCCCGGGGCAGTTTCTATTTTTTTCCCAAGGCCCCGGACGGTAATGCGACTGCCTTTTTCGAACGGGCGCGGGCGGCCGGCGTCCTTATCATCCCCGGCAAGGATTTCTCCCGGCGGGATACTCATTTTCGCATCTCCTTCGCCGTCGCCGACGACCTTCTCGAGCAGGGTATGGAAGTCCTCCTCCACCTCGCCTGAAAGGAAACATTTTGGCGCTGCAGACAGTATAGCAGAGTGTGGAGAGCCCAAGCTGTAAAAATAGCGCGTTTGTCGCCGGACTGGCGGACGCAGCGGAGGAGATCTGCGCCGCCGAGGGGCTGGCTGCGATCGCCGCGGCGGCCCTGCACTCCCTCTCCCGCCTGCTCGCCTGCTCAGCCGTCTCCTTTTCCGCCTTCGATCTGCGCACACTCGATCTCGTTCTCGATGAACACCGGGGACCGGACGGCATTAACCACGGCGCACCCAGGCTGGAACGGAGCAGAAATCTCGCCGCCTGCCTCGAGGCGGGCGCCCAGCTCCTGACCCTCACCGGGAATGGGGAGCGGGAGTACTTCGTCCTCTACGAAAACCGGCCGGCGGGACTCTGCCGGGAGTGTGAGCTGCGCCTTCCCTTTTTTCGGGATCCGGATACCCTCTGCGTCATCTCGCTCGGCAAGAAGGAGAGCGGCATGGATTACAGCAGCGACGAGATCGACGTCCTGCGCGTTCTCATCGCCCTGATGGGCGCCTCCAGCCCCTCTCCGGCTGCGGTGGGTGAGCCCTGCGCGGGATTACCGGACGAACTGGCCTCCTATCAGCGCCGGGGGAGCTGCGCCTGCCTGCTCGGCAGCTCTCCGCAGCTCCTGGGCATCAAGGAGAAAATCGCCTGCATCGCTCCCACCGATGCCTCGGTCCTGGTCACGGGAGAGAGCGGCACGGGCAAGGAGCTTGTGGCGCGGGCCATCCATCAACAGAGCCGCCGTTGCGGCCGTGACATGGTCGTGGTCAACTGCGCCGCCCTGCCCGAGCAGCTGGCGGAGAGCGAGCTCTTCGGCCATGAACGCGGGGCTTTCACCGGCGCCCTGACCATGAAGAAGGGCAAATTCGAGTTCGCCGACCATTCCAGCCTCTTCCTCGATGAGATCGGCGATTTGAGTCCGGCGGTGCAGGCGAAACTGCTCCGGTTTCTGCAGGATGGGGTCTTTCAGCGGGTGGGCGGGAGCCAGAATCTGCGCAGCCGCATTCGCCTCATCTCCGCCACCAACCGGGACCTCCTCTCTGCCACTGCCGACGGCGCCTTCCGCCAGGACCTCTATTACCGCATCAACGTCGTGCAGATTGAACTTCCCCCCCTGCGCGAGCACCCTGAAGACATCCCCCTGCTGGCGGAATACTACGCCCGCCAATTCGCCGGCAAATACCGCCTGGCGCACCAGCGGCTGCATCCTGATATCGACGACTGGCTGCGCAGCTACAGTTTTCCCGGCAACGTCCGCGAGCTCATCAATATCGTCGAACGCATGGTCATTCTCGGCAACGGCCCTGCCGCAATCGCCACCCTGCCATGTATCGGGGCCGTCGCCTCCCCCGATTCTCCTCGTCACTTGCCGCAGAGTCTGGAAATTCTGGAGCGGGAGCATATTCAGGCGATCCTTAAAGAGACCGGCTGCAACAAGAGCGCGGCCGCCCGCATCCTCGGTATCGCCCGCAAAACCCTCCGTGAAAAAATGGTCAAATACCATCTCCAGTGATCCCTGCTCCCGCCCGGCTGAGTCCGGCGGCCGGTCCACCATGGCTGGTACCAAAGGTTCCAGACTGGGGGAAAGGTGCCAGTCCGGATTGGAACTATTTCCTTACCGCGGCAAAACAGCTCAATAAATACAATTACTTGCATAATTTGTCGTCATAACGTTTTCTGGCACCCTCCTTGCATGGTGTTGCAGCAGAGGCCGCAGGAGATTTCAGTTGTGCGGCAGGACTTTACTGTCATGAAGGGAGGAACACCATGAAACGCCATCTGTTTTTGTGGATTCTGGCGGCAGCCCTGATCGCGGCAGCTCCTGTATTGGCTGCGGAGGGTAACCCGCTGGATCAAAAACCGGTCGACAAGGAGGCTGCTGCGAAGCTTCTGCCCTATATCACACATCAGAAAATCCAGGTCCGCGCCGCCATCGCCGAGTTGCTGGGCGAGAACTGCTGCAAGGGGGCTGCGGATGCCCTCGTCAATCTGATGAAGACCGATGAGGTGCCGGGAGTGCGCATGGTTGCCGCCCAGGCCCTGGCCAAGGCCAAGGTTTACAGCGCAATCGCCGAAATGCGGGATCAGGCCCGCAAGGATGACAACCAGACCGTCCGCCATGTTTTGACCGCACTCGCCGCCGAACTGGAGATCCAGAACGGGACTGAAAAGAGCCTGGCCGCCAAATAAGGGAGACCAATCGATGGATCTCGCATCGACCGCTGATGAGCAGCAAAAAAGGCTGCCTCGCATGAGGCAGCCTTTTTTATTGTGCATCCCTGCACCTTTTTTACGTTCGGGGTGCTAGGCCGCTTTTTTTGAATCGCGGTAGAAATAGAGACAGAGCAGCGCAAAGAGGGCGAGGGCCAGGAGCTGGCCGCTGTGGCTTTCCGCCCATTCGAGGGTGATGAAGGGGACGATAAAGGAGACCTTGTCGAATCCCAGATATTTCAAAAAGGCCGAGACGACGCCCATGATAGCCCCGCCGGCGATAAAGCCTGAGGCGATCAGGGTGCCCTTCTCCCGGCGTTTGCTGTTGATGCTCTCATCCTTCGAGGCGGTGGAGACCAGATGAGCGATGAGACCGCCGACCAGCAGCGGGGTGTTCAGCTCCAGGGGGATATACATGCCCAGGGCGAAGGCCAGGGGCGGTATGCCGATCATCTGCAGGACCAGGGCGAAGATGGCGCCGACGGCGTAAAGCAGCCAGGGGGCAGGCATGTTGGACATCAGGGGCTTGATCACTGCGGCCATGGCGTTGGCCTGCGGGGCGACCAGGGCCTCGGGCCCGACAAAGCCGTAGGTTTCGTTGAGGATCATGATGACAAATCCGACCGATCCGGCGGCGACCAGGGTACCGAGAAATTTGTATTTTTCCTGGTTGACCGGAGTAGTGCCGAGCCAGTAGCCGATTTTGAGATCGGTGACGAAACCGCCGGCCATCGAGAGGGCAGTGCAGACCACCCCGCCGATGATCAGGGCCGAGATCATCCCTGAAGTGCCGGTCATGCCGACCTTGACCAGGATAAATGAGGAGAGGATCAGGGTCATCAGGGTCATGCCGGAGACGGGATTGGTACCGACGATGGCAATGGCGCGCGCAGCCACGGTGGTGAAGAGGAAGGAAATCACCAGCACAATGATCAGGCCGACGATGGCTTGCAGCCAATTATGGACGACGCCGAACTGGAAGAAAAGGAGGATGAGCAGTGCAGTCAGGGCGATGGCCCCGACGATAATCCCCATCGGCAGGTCCTTTTCCATCCGGTTGAGGCCCTTTTCGGCGCCGCTGTGCTTGCCGGTGATCTCCGCCCAGGCCAGCTTCATCGCTCCGCCGATGATGCGTGAGGATTTCAATATGCCGATGATCCCAGCCATGGCGATGCCGCCGATGCCGATGTGACGTACATAGGTGAAAAAGATCTGCTCGGCCGACATATCCTTGATCAGACTGGTGGCGGTGCTGCCCAGGGTGGCGGTCAGACCCACGCCGAAATAGTGGACCAGGGGCACGAGCAGAAACCAGGAGACGAAGCTGCCGGCGGCGATTATAGCCGAATATTTCAGGCCGACAATATAACCCAGACCGGTGACCGCGGCGCCGACATTGAGTCGGAAGACCAGTTTCCATTTATCGGCTATGCCGGTGAGAAAAGGGATCGCCCGGCTTTCAAATACCTCGCTCCACCAATGGAAGGTGCCGATGATAAAATCGTAGAGACCGCCGATGGCCATGGCCTTGAGCAGGACCTTGGCCTGATCGCCGCCAGCCTCGCCGGCCACCAGCACCTCGGTGGCCGCCGTCGCCTCGGGGAAGGGGAACTGGCCGTGCATCTCCTGCACGAAATACTTGCGGAAGGGAATCAGGAAAAGGATGCCGAGAAAACCGCCGAAGAGGGAGGCGAGGAAGATCTGATAGAATTTGGCATCGAGATTGAGGATATAGATGGCCGGGATGGTGAAAATAGCCCCCGCGACCACCACCCCCGAAGCCGCACCGATGGACTGGATGATCACATTCTCGGACATGGCGTTTTTGCGGCGCAGAAAGACCGAGGTGCCGACGGCGAGGATCGCGATAGGAATCGCCGCCTCGAAGACCTGGCCAATCTTGAGCCCGAGATAGGCAGCCGCCATGGAAAAGAGCGCTGCATAAAAAAGGCCCCAGATCAGCGAATAAGGAGTGACTTCACGCAGGGGCTTGGCGACCGGCACCACTGGCTCATACTTTTCTCCCTCTTTGAGGGGGCGATAGGCATTTTCGGGCAGGGACGTTTTTTCGGGTTCCATTGCTCCTCCACTTTGGGTGATACAGCTGATAACTGGCAAAAATATAGCGATCAACCGCCTTTAATGCAAGGAGAATTTGTCCCACAAAATAGTGCTTTAATTTTGCCCCCTGAAGCCGTATATTACGCGGCAGCGACCACAGGAGAAACCGATGAAGCTACATTTGAGCCTGACCGCGCTGGCGCTGATGGTAATGGGCTGCAGCCGCCCGCAGGTCACTCCCCCGGTGCGCAAAGCCGTCGATCTGGGCCTGCCCGGGACGGCCGCGCTCCGCCTGACCCCGCAGCAGGAGCCCCGGCCGGCCGACCTGCTGCTCCTCACGCCGCCGGAGATGCCGGAAAAGGCCGTGCTCAAGTTCGCGGAAAAGAGCAGCCAACAGGGCTTTCGCATCCTTTGGGTCCGGTCGGCCCTGGTGGCGGATGCGGAGGCCGCCGCGGTGCTGCTCCAACGCGCTGCATTCCAGATGGAGAGTGGGGGTAAAAAGGGCGTGATGCTCTTCGGGGCCTGGCCCGGAGCAGCCGCCCTGCTGACGGATACGACATTCCGGGCTCTGCTCTGGATTGCCGCTCCGCAGGAGACGGCAGTCCCCCTGGCGGCTGCAGACAGCTCCGCCAGCCGCCCCCGGCTGGCCCTCATCGTTCCGGATCCCGCGCCGGTCACCCTCACCCCCCGACTAAAAGGCTGGCTCCGAACCTCCGAGGATCTGGTCTGGCTGACGACCGCACAGCCGGCCGCCGCCCTGCTGGAATCCGACCTCGAGCCTATCATCCGCCGCAAGGCCCAGCTCTTCTTCGACCGCCATCTCAAGGGGAAACGATGATGACGGGGCTGCCGGGAGGCGCGGGAACCTTTACGGAGAGGCTTTGCGACCCTCAGCCGAACGCGCTGACCTTTGTGACGCTGCTTCAGCGGCGTTCGGGCTCCTCTTTATAGGTTCAGGCGGGGAGGCAGGGAAGCATGCAGGTCTATTTCTTTACCCAGCACGGGAGCTGGCAGCGCAGCGGCGCCTCGGCAGAGGAACTGCACCGGCTGCTCGAGCGCATTGCCGCGGAGACCGATACCGCTGATCTGGTCGTCGCTGTCCACCTGGTCCGCCGTTCCCGTTGGAGCGGCGGCACTGCCTTTGTGCGCCAGTGGCACCATCCCGCCGCTTTTTTTGCCACCCGCGGCAAATGGCGCCTGGGCGGTAAGCGGGTGATCCCACCGGAGCTGCCCGCACGCTTCAAGCTCATCCGCCTGCTTCTTCAGGATGACGGCGCTCCCTACCCCATGACTCAGATGGACCGCTACGGCTGGCAGCACCGCTTTGAACGATTCAGCGACCACCTCGCCTTCTTTTTTGCGCACGAGCTGCACCATTTCCGCCGCTATCATCTCGGCCTTCACCCCCGCGAGGGGGAGCACAGCGCCAATGGCTGGGCTTTGGCGCACTGCCGCGAGCTCGGCGTCGGCGTGGCGAGCCAGCGGCCGGGCAAAAAAAAAGCCCGAAAGCGGGCCCATCGCGGGCCGGCCTTCTGGCAGCTGTTGAATCCAATCGATTTTTTGCCCGCCGCTCAGGCGGCCTGGCTCTGGCGCAGGGGCGGCGCGCTCCTCGGCATGGCGGTGCGCCTGGGCTGCGGCGACCGGGATAAATATGTCGCCGCCAAGATGGAGCACATCCAGCGGCTGGGCGCGATGACGCCGGGGGTGCAGCTCTGGATCACATTTGATCCCGGACAGCGCTACCGCAACGCCCCGGTGCGGCTGGTTAGGCAGATGCGCCGGCCCTCCCTGCGCGCGGTGATCGAAACCGGGGATGGCAAAACCTGGCGCTGGCCCCTGGCCTGGCTCTCGCCCGATCCCCCTGTGGGATGAGGCCGAGGATCAGGCTTCGCTGCCCACCGCCTCCGCTGCGGATTGCGCTGAGCGGATCGAATCCGATTTGATCTTGTGTTTTTTAATCTTGAGATGAAGGTTTTGCCGCGGCATCTGGGCCATTTTGGCTGCCCGGGAGATATTGCCCCGCGCCTGCAGTAAAAGTTGGGTGATATACTCTTTTTCAAACAGGTTTTTTGCATCCGCATAGGAATGGAAGCCGCCTGTCTCCGAACATTCGCCCTCATCCTTGCCGAGATAGTCATCAGGCAGCTCGTCGGGGCCGATCCAGTCCGAGTCCGAGAGGGCAACCAGCCTCTCGATGACGTTCTCGAGCTCGCGCACGTTGCCCCGCCAGGGCTGATGGGTGAGGATTTCGATGGTTTCGGGCTTGAGATAGACCCCGAGATGGTTGTGTTTTTTGGAATAGACCGAGACGAAGTGGCGTATGAGGAGGGCGATGTCATCGGGACGTTCGCGCAGGGGGGGCATGCGCAGGGTAATGACATTCAGCCGGAAGAAGAGATCCTCGCGGAAATGACCCTCCTGGACCATCTTGCGCAGATCGCGATTGGTGGCCGCGATGATCCTGGCACTGGTGCTGAGCAGCTCGGTGCCGCCGATTCTGCGGAAATGCTTGTCCTGCAGTACGCGCAGCAGCTTGACCTGAAAAGAGGGGGTTGTATCGCCGATCTCATCGAGAAAAATGGTGCCCTGGTCGGCGATCTCGAAATAGCCCTTGTGGGTGCGGTAGGCGCCGGTAAAAGAACCCTTTTCATGGCCGAACAGGGTGCTCTCCAGAAGGGTGTCCGGGATGCCGCCGCAGTGGACGGCGAGAAAGTTGTTGTGCCGGTTGGGCCCCATGACATGGATCATGCGCGCGATCACCTCCTTGCCCGTGCCGGTTTCGCCGGTGATGAGCACAGTGGCATCGAGCGGTGCGACCTTTTGCACCATGTTCTTCAGCTCCCTGACCGGCTCGCTCTGGCCGACCAGGATGGGGGCTTCGGTCATGCCCTGGTCGGAAGCGTGCTGAGGGGAGGAGGAGCGGTGCGAAAGCTGGAGCAGGAGGTGCTCGATATGACGCAGCACCTGTTCAGCCTTGTGGACCGGTTTTTCAAAAAAGCCGTCGGCGCCCATCTTGACGCAGTCGACCAGTTCTTCGGCAGAGAGGGCGCCCAACAGCACGATCAGGGTATTGTCCGAGAGGGACTTGATCTCGCTGATCGATTTCGGCAGCTCTGCGCGCAGAGTGTCGGCATCCAGGAGCACGGCATCCGGGGAGGAAACCTCACCCAGCATGCGCAGGGCCTCTTCGTATTTCCGTGTTGAATGGAGCTCAAAGCCAAGGTTCGGCGCTGCCTGATTGAAAAGTGTCAAAAGCTGCCTGTCGTGTGCAATAATCAACAAGGATTTTTTCATATAACCTGGTCCTTTATTCTCCTGAACGATCCCGGTTCACATGATGGTGGTTTTCAAACCCCTCCAAGCAAAGAACATGCCTGAAATGGACGAATCACGACGAAATTGTAATTATGTAAGTATATAAATAACAATAATAATTTTGGCCTCCCCCGCCGCCGTGGAGGCACACTCCCCCGGCGGGGGCTAAAGATGTATAAGCCATGCCACAGGATGTGGCACGGATTAAGCAAACGAGCGGAGGAGCTGTTTTGGGGATTGAACGAATCTGCCATCTTTCCGATACCCATCTGGGCTATTCCGAATACGGCAAGATCTCACCGCGCACAGGGCTCAATCAGCGCGAGCAGGACTTTTACGACGCCTGGGACGAGTGCATCGGCCGCATCATCGCACTCCGGCCCGATCTGGTCGTGCACGCCGGCGATCTCTTTCATACACCGAGGCCGAGCAACCGGGCGATCCGGGTGGCCCTGGCCGGGATCCAGCAGATCAGCGCCGCCGGCATCCCCATGGTGCTGATCTCCGGCAACCACGAGACCCCGCGCATTCGCAGCACCGGCTCCATCTTTGAGTCACTCGCCCTTTTTTCCGGGGTCCACTGCGTCCACGAGGGGGAGTACCGGCGGCTAGCCTTCGACGGCCTTGATATTCATGCGATACCCCATTGTTCGCTGAGCGAAGAGCTGGAGATGGCTTGCCGGAGCATCGAGATCAGGGCCGGGGCCGGATGCAACCTTCTGGTCGCCCATGGCACCTGGACGCAAACCGAGAGCTTCAGCATGGGCGAGTTCAATGAACAGCGCCTTCCCGATTTTACCGCCCTTTACCCCGATGCCTTTGATTATATAGCACTGGGTCATTACCACCGCCGCGTCGATGTCGCCCCGCGGGTGAGCTACTGCGGATCGACCGAACGCACCAGTCTTAACCAGGCCGGCTATCCCTGCGGATTTCTTGAACTCGATCTGGCGGGCGGAGAGCGCACCTATCACGAGCTCCCGGCGCGGCCGATGGTGCGCATCCAGCCCATCAGCTGCCGCGGCCTCCGGCTGCAGGAGATCTATGATCGCGTGGCCGGGGAGGCGCAATCCGTGCCGGAGGGGGCCATCGTTCAGCTGAACCTGGCTGAGGTCGAGGAGAGCCAGTTTCTGGGAATGGACATGCGCCTGCTTGAGGAGCTGTTTCCCGCCGCCTTTTATCTCGAAAAAAGCATCAGCTACGAGGCCGCGGATGCCGTCACCCACTCCCCCTCCCTTCATTTTGACTCCCTGGGGGTGGAATTCGGCCGTTTTATCGCCGCGCTGCCGGAGATGGAACTCGACCGGGAGACCCTCTTCCGGATCGGCAGCCGTTATCTGGAGGAGGACGAGGAGTGAGGCGGAGATGATCATCAGAAGAGTGGCGCTGCGCAACTACCGCCGCTTCGCGGAGGTGGAGCTGGAGTGTCCGGAGAATATTATCGGCATCATCGGCCGCAACGGGGCGGGCAAGACCACCCTGGTCGAGGCGATCGGCTGGGCCCTCTACGGCAATGTCATCACCCGCACCGGCAAAGGGGATATCCGTTCCCAGTTCGCCGGGGAGAGCGAAACCTGTTCGGTTGAGCTTGAATTCGAGTATGGAGGGGAGGAGTACCGCATCCTGCGCCAGCTTAGGGGCAAGAACGCTGTCGCGGAGGCGGCAATCTACCGGGCAGGTGAGGCAGCGCCCGATGCGGTCCAGGAGCGCGGGGTCAACGAGTACGTCGAACAGCTGCTCCGCCTCGACTATCGTTCTTTTTATGCCTCGGTTTTCGCCCGGCAGCGCGAGCTGGCCGCCCTCTCGGCCATGCCGCCGGAGGAGCGGCGCAAGAGCATCGCCCGCCTCATCAATATCGACCGCATCGACAAGGCGCGCGAGCGGGTGCTGGCTGACCGCAATGGCAAGAACAGGTACATCGAGGGGATGCGCAGCGCCCTCATCGATCCCGATCTGCTCGAGCAGCGCATCGCAGACGCCATGACTGAGAGTCTGCAGTTGGACGAGGCGATGGCGCGGGAGGCCGAGGCGGTGGCCCGGCATGAGCTGGGGCTCGGGGAGGCGCGCGCAGTGATGGAGCGTCTTGCCGGGTTGCGCAGCGCCTGGCAGGAACACCAGAACCGGATTCTCGGCTGGCAGGCGAGCCGCAAGGAGCAGCTGGCGGCTTTGCAGCGCAGCCGGGAGGAGCTCAAGTTGATCGCCGCGGCGGAGGAGGAGCTGGAGACCATGAGTGGAACCCTGCAGGGGCTCACAGCAGCGAGGAGCGAGAAGGAGCGGCTGGATGGAGAAGAGCTGCGCCAGGTGCAGCGCGCAGGCCTGCTCGAGCAGATCAGCCAGAATGGAGAGATCGTCTCTGCGGGTCGCGGGCGCATTGGCGCCGCGCGGAACAGGCGGGCGGGGCTGCAGGCCCTCGCTGAGGAACGCGCCGCCCTGCTGCGGCGGGAGGAGGAGCTGGAAAAGAGCCTGAGCGAGGCGCGCGAGCTCCAGCAGCACTGGAAGAGTGAAGGAGCGGCGGCCGGCAAGGCGGGCACGGAGACCCGCACCAGAAAGGAACAGATCGAGAAACTGGGCCCCGACGGAGAGTGCCCGACCTGCACCCAGAAACTGTCCGGCCACTACCCGCTGGTCCTGGCAGAGCTGGAGGAAAAACTCGCCGCACTGCGCCTCGCCTGGCAGACGGCGGTAAAGAATCTGGAGACGGCGGAAAAGAGCGTGGCGGAGCAGGAGCTGGCTTTGCGGACTCTGCGCCGCGAGAAGGAGAGCCTGCTGCGTCGGATCACCGCCGACACCGAGGCGGCTGCTGACCTCGAGCGCATGGAGGAGGAGCTGGCAGCGGCGGAGAAACGGCTGGCAGAACTGGAGCAAACCCTCGCTGGACTGGGCGAGGTAATCTATGACCGCGAGACGCACCTGCAGGCACGGGCGAGGCTGGCGGAACTGGAGGCCCTGCAGCGCCGGGCCGATCAATTCACGGAACGGGCCAGCCGCAGGGGACAGGTGGCGGCAGAGATCGGGCGCACCGAAAGGATGACCGGCGAGCTCACCCGGATGGAGGAGCAGGAGCTGGCCCTCCAGGCCGCTCTCGGCTATGAAGAGAGCGACTTCCAGGCGGCCGATGCAGCGGTCAAGGCCGCCATGAGCACCATGATCGAGGCCCAAAAGAGCCATGCCAGCGCTCGGGAGGCGGCGGCGCGCAGCCGCGCTGTCGAGGAAAACCTGCAGGCCCAGAAAGAGGAGCAGGAAAAGAAACGACAGGAGATCGCAAAGACAGCGGACGAGATCCGCTACCTGGACGCCCTCGACCTCTATCTGAAGAAATTTCGCGTCGATCTGGCCGGGCGCATCCGCCCGCTCCTCGCCCGCCGCGCCTCGGAGCTGCTGGGCCTGACCACCAGGGGTCGCTATACGCGCCTGGAGCTGGACGAGGAATACCAGATCTCCCTCTACGACGGCCCCCGCAGCTTCCCCCTCGGCCGCTTTTCAGGCGGCGAGCAGGATCTGGCCAATCTCTGCCTGCGCGTCGCCATCAGCCAGATCCTCGCCGAACGCAGCGGCGGCGCCCCGATCAATTTCATCGTCCTCGATGAAATCTTCGGCTCGCAGGACGAGGAACGCAAAAGCCTCATCCTCGATGCCCTCGTTCAGCTCTCCTCACAGTTCAGGCAGATCTTCATGATCACCCACGTCGAGTCGATCAGGGACAACATGCAGGTCATTGTGGAGGTCGGGCTCGTCGACGAACAGCGCAGCGAGGTCCGCATGCTCTGAGGCGGACGCTGCCTATTCGCCGCGGGTGGCGCTGGATTTCAGGCTTTTGAGGCTCAGACCCTCGATCGAGATCATGGCGAGGCCAACCACAATGATGGGCAGAAAATTGATGGCGTGCATGACGATGGCGAAGGTCAGGGCCTGGCTGCCGGGAACGTTGAAGGGGGCGAGCGCCAGGGACTGCTGGCAGAGCCAGTGATAGGTGCCGACGTAGCCGGGGGATGAGGGCACCAGCACACCGAAGGTGGTGATCACCAGCAGCACGAGTGAGGTGGTCCAGGGCAGGGAATAGGTGGCGACGAAATCGAAGGAGTAGAGGACGAGCTGGAAGGCGGCCCCGTAACAGCCCCAGATCACGGCCGAGAGCAGGGCGACGATGAGATAATGGGAGGGCCGGCGCAGGGGCACGATGCCGACGAGAAAGGATTCCATCATCTTCCTGAGCCGCTTATTGAGATCGGGCATGGTGCGGCCGAGCAGCCGTTCCATCAGTCTGAAAGCGGGCTGCGGATACTTTTTAAGCAGCAGCAGGGCGACGAAGAGCAGGGCGATGACCAGAAAGGTCAGATAGCCGCCCATACGCACCCAGTCCGGGAAGGGAAAGACCATCACCGCGATGGCCATGAGCAGAAAGAGGGTGAAGACATCGATGATGCGCTCCATGACGATGGTGCCAAAGATCGCACTGCTCGAAACCGGCTGTTTTCTGCCGAGGACATAGGCGCGGACGAATTCACCGAGGTGGGCGGGCAGAATATCGTTGAAAAAATAGCCGATCATCAGGGCCGAAAAGAGGGGTTTGAGGGAGAGACGCTGGATGGGCTCGAGCAGGTAGCGCCAGCGCAGGGTGCGCAGCCCGTGCGCAACAAAGGTGATCGCAACGGTGGGGAGGAGCCACCAGTAATTGGCCGCGGCAAAGGCCTCGCCCATCTGGGTCATGTTCACCTTGTGAAACGCCAGATAAAGAAAGAGGGCGCTGATAAGTATGCCGATGATGAGCTTGTAGTTTTTCTTCACGCAGGTCACATCCCTTCCCGTTGGTGAGATCGAATAAAGATACTAAATTCCGGCCAAATCCTCAAGATAATTAACCGCGCTCCTCCGATTTGGCGGTATTTCAGAAATAAAATATTGGCTCTACGTGTATAAATTATATGTGATTTAAATTAGCGTTGTTTACAACATTGGGATTTCCTATAATGACCATTGGATTCAGAATATCCAACAGATCTAAAAGCCCAGGAGATCCCCCTTATGATTGTCCACAAACGAACGAGACTGACTCCTATCCAGCGGGAAGAGATATTCCAAAGATATCACAATGAATTGAAAAAGGTTTCTGATCTTGCCAATGAGTACCATGTTTCACGTCCTACCATCTATAAAATTCTTGGAAGAGGACGGGCACGAGATTTTTCGATTCATAAAAGCACAAACAAACGGTTCCGTTGCCTTCACTATGGTATCAGACGTTTAAGCAAGATTGAAAAAGAACTTGAAGAAAAACTAAAACAGAAAGCCAGGCGTTACAACAAAGACTACCCAGGCCAGATGGTGCACTTTGACAGTAAGCGGTTACCGATGCTGAAAGGCCAGACCGCTCAAGACCGGCCTGAATATTTGTTTGTCGCAATTGATGATTTTTCAAGGGATTTATACGCAGCGATCCTTCCTGACAAAAGTCAATGGTCGGCCAGGAAATTCCTCGAACAGGTCCTTGAGGAATGTCCCTATACCATTGAGCTGGCTTATTCCGACAATGGCAAAGAATTTCGTGGCGATCCGCGCCACCATGCTTTTGTCACACTCTGCCAGGACAATGCCATTGAGCAAAGATTTACCAAAGTCCGTAATCCAAAAACAAATGGAAAAGCTGAGCGTGTAATAAAAACCATTATGGAAATGTGGCACGATAAAACAGAATTTGTTTCCCCAGTGCATCGTAAAACAGACCTGATCCGATTTGTCAATTTCTACACAACGGTCAAGCCGCATGCGGGAATTGAAAACATGACACCGATGGAAAAACTAATCTCTTATTTCTATCCCGATACTTTGTAAATAACGCTAGGCTTTTTCACAAAATTATATCATAAAGATGTTGCCGGTCAGCCCCGGGCTGTCTGGAATAAAAGACGGGATATCATATGGGCAAGATCGAATTGCGCAACAACAGCTGCAAGGGGCGTTTGATCGCCGTCGAGGGCATGGATGGATCCGGCAAATCGACGCAGATCTACCTCCTCAAACGCTG
>Ga0116172_10002980_pt1 | contig 14363 bp, 10 predicted proteins | sample AD_UKC083_MetaG_FD_89799 | JGI IMG/M metagenome (GOLD analysis project Ga0116172, IMG submission 89799) | Active sludge microbial communities of municipal wastewater-treating anaerobic digesters from USA - AD_UKC083_MetaG | ecosystem: Engineered > Bioreactor > Anaerobic > Digestate | place: USA...
GTGCGGCATTTTGCAAGGGTTGGGCAATTGCAATTGCCATGGTGAAAGTGCCACGAACAGTCAAACATCTGGGTAAGTAAGGGCTTAGCGTGCTTTATTTTCCGTTTTCTGAGGCGACCCCTCATTGGTCTTTCAAAAAACGGGAAAAGGTTTTACGGAATTTCTCCACCTTGGGGCCCACGACATACGCACAGTAGCCCTGCAAAGGGTTGTTGGCGTAATAGTCTTGGTGGTAGTGCTCGGCAGGATGGTAATTGCGCAGGGGCTGCACCTCGGTGGTCACCGGCGCGCCAAAAAGCTGGTCTTGCGACATCTGGCGAATCATGTCGTTGGCGATGTCGCCATGCTCGGGGTTCTCAAAATAGATGCCGTTGCGGTATTGCGTGCCGACATCGTTGCCCTGGCGGTTCAGCGTGGTGGGGTCGTGCGTGGCGAAAAAGATCTCGAAGATCTCGCGCACGCTGATGACGGCGGGGTCGAACGTCAGGCGCACCACTTCGGCGTGGCCGGTGTCGCCGGTGCACACCTGCTCGTAGGTCGGGTGCGGCACCTGGCCGTTGCAGTAGCCACTTTCCACATCAACGATGCCGCGCACGCGGTCAAAAACCGCTTCGGTACACCAAAAGCAGCCGCCGCCCAGGGTGATGGTTTGCTGTGTCATGGAATTTTCTCTACTTCGGTGGGATGGGCAACTCAACATTATGAATTGACGCTGCAGCAGGCGCTCAGTACATTACTAACCAGTCAGTCATTAAAAATGCACCCAGCCACCTCCTCGCCACTCACCCCGGCAGCCAAACGCGAACGCCGCAAGGACGCGCGCCCCGGCGAACTCATTGAGGCCGCGCTGGAGCTGTTCGTCGAAAAAGGCTTTGCGGCCACGCGGGTCGATGAAGTAGCGGCGCGTGCGGGGGTGTCCAAGGGCACGCTGTTTCTGTATTTTTCCAGCAAGGAAGAGCTGTTCAAGGCCGCAGTGCGCGAAAACATCGCAGGCCGATTTGCCGAATGGGCGATTGAGCTCGACAGCTTCGAGGGCCACACCGACGACCTGCTGCGCTATTGCTACAAGGTGTGGTGGGAGCGCATCGGCAACACCAAGGCCTCGGGCATCACCAAGCTCATGCTCAGCGAAGCGCACCATTTTCCCGAAATCACCCAGTTCTACCAGCATGAAGTGCTGGTCCCTGGCCAGGCGCTGATCCGCCGCATCCTGCAGCGCGGCGTGGACCGCCAGGAGTTCCGGCCGCTCGACCTGGACTACGCGGTGTATCTGGTCATGGCCCCTATGATTTTTCTCGTGCTGTGCAAGCACTCCATGGGCGCCTGCGTGCCCAAGGCCCTGGATCTGGACCCCGAAAAATACCTGGCCATGCAAGCCGACAACCTTCTGCACGGCCTGCACGGGGCTGCGCCCTCCTCCCCCTCCACCTCCACCGGTCTGACACCATGAAACGCTGGATTGCCTGGGCGCTCGTCGCCATCACGTTGCTGCTGGTGGGGGGCGGTGTCTGGCGCGCCCTGGCCGTGCGGCAGGCGCAGCAAAAGGCGCTGGCCGAAGCCAGTGCGCAAAACAAAGAAACCACGCTCGATCTGGCGCCGGGCGAACGGGTCACGGTGCAGCGGCAAAGGATTGCCCTCGCCGTGCCCGTGTCGGGCGCGCTGCGCGCAGTCGAATCCGCCATGGTCAAGGCCCGCGCGGCCGGCGAGCTGCAGGGCCTGGCCTTGCGCGAGGGGGACCGCGTGCGCGCCGGGCAGGAAATCGCCCGCATTGACAGCACCGAGGCACGCGCCCGCCTGCGCCAGGCCCAGCAACAGGCCGATGCCGCCAAGGCCCAGGTGAACATCAACCAGCGCCAGTTCGCCAACAACCGCGCCCTGGTGGAGCAGGGGTTTATTTCTGCCACGGCCCTGGTCACCTCGCAGGCCAACCTGGAGGCCGCGCAATCGAGCTACCAGGCCGCGCTGGCCGCAGCCGATGTGGCGCGCAAATCGCTCGACGACACCGTGCTGCGCAGCCCGCTGACGGGTCAGGTGTCGCAACGGCTCGCGCAGCCTGGCGAGCGTGTGGCGGTGGACACGCGCATCGTCGAGGTGGTGGACCTGTCCCGCCTCGAACTCGAAGCCCTGCTGAGCCCGGCCGACTCATTGGCCGTGCGCGTGGGACAAAAGGCTCACCTGCGGATCGATGGCGTAGCCGCCCCCATCGAGGCCACGGTGGCACGCATCAACCCCAGCGCTCAGGCCGGCAGCCGCACCGTGCCGGTGTACCTGGACGTCCGTCAGGGCGCAGCCGCCTCGCAGCTGCGCCAGGGCCTGTTTGTGCAGGGCACGCTCGACACGGGCCACGCCGATGTGCTGGCGCTGCCACTCGATGCCGTGCGCACCGACCGGCCGGCGCCCTACGTGCAGGCAGTGCAGAACGGCCGCGTGGTGTACCTGCCCGTAAAGACGGGCCAGCGGGCCGTGGTGGGGGGCGACACCTTGGTGGCGATCGACGGCGCGCCCGATGGCACGCTGGTAGTGGCCGGGCGCATGGGCTTGCTGCGCGAGGGCACTGCGGTGCGCATCCTAGACAACCCGCCTCCAGCCCCGGCCACAGCCGCAAACCCTGCAGCGCGCGCCGCGCCGTAACCAGTCATGTGGTTCACCAAAGTCAGCCTGAAAAACCCGGTGTTCGCCACCATGGTGATGCTCGCCATCGTGGTGCTAGGTCTATTTTCATACCAGCGGCTCAAGGTGGACCAGTTTCCCAACATCGACTTTCCGGTGGTGGTGGTCACGGTGGACTATCCCGGCGCTTCGCCGGAAATCGTGGAAAGCGAAGTCACCAAGAAGATCGAGGAAGGCGTCAACTCGATTGCCGGTATCAACGCCCTCACCTCGCGCAGCTACGAAGGCACGGCGGTGGTGATCATCGAGTTCCAGCTGCACATTGACGGGCGCAAGGCGGCCGAAGACGTGCGCGAAAAGGTGGCCATTGTTCGCCCCACCTTGCGCACCGAGGTCAAAGAGCCGCGCGTGCTGCGCTTTGACCCGGCCAGCCGTGCCGTATGGTCGCTGGCGGTAGTGCCCGACGACAAGGCCGCAACCACGGCGCCGTCCGCTGTCGAGCTGACCACATGGGCCGAGCAGACGCTCAAGAAGCGGCTGGAAAACGTGCGCGGTGTGGGCGCTGTCAACCTGGTGGGCGCTACCAAGCGCGAGATCAACATCTATCTGAACCCGCAGGCACTCGAAGCCTTTGGCGTCACGCCCGACCAGGTGGCCACTGCCGTGCGCAACGAAAACCAGGATCTGCCCGTGGGCGCCATCCGCTCACTGGCGCAGGAACGCGTGGTGCAGATCGATGCGCGCATGCAGCGGCCCGAAGACTTTGGTCGCATCATCGTCACGCGCAAGGGCACAGGAGCCGCCGGCCAAGCCAGCGGGGGCGCACCCGTGCGCGTAGAGCAACTGGCCCGCGTGCAGGACGGCGCGCAAGAGGTCGAGAGCCTGGCGCTGTACAACGGCCAGCGCACACTGCTGCTGTCGGTGCAGAAATCGCAGGGTGAAAACACCATCGAAGTGGTGGACGGCCTGAACGCGGCCGTGGCCGAACTGCGCAACCAGCTGCCGCCTGGCCTGCGCCTGGAAACCATTGGCGACAGCGCCCGCCCCATCCGCGTGGCCGTGAACAACGTGCGCCAGACCCTGATCGAGGGCGCCTTGCTCACGGTGCTGATCGTCTTTCTGTTTTTGAACTCGTGGCGCTCCACGGTCATCACCGGCCTCACGTTGCCTATTGCACTGATCGGCACGTTCTTGTTCATGAACCTGTTCGGTTTCACCATCAACATGATCACACTGATGGCCCTCTCGCTGTGCGTGGGCCTCTTGATTGACGACGCCATCGTGGTGCGCGAGAACATCGTGCGCCATGTGCAGATGGGCAAAAGCGCCTACAACGCGGCCATGGACGGCACTCAGGAGATCGGCCTGGCCGTGCTGGCCACCACGCTGTCCATCGTGGCCGTGTTCATGCCCATCGGTTTCATGGGCGGCATCATCGGCAAGTTCTTCCATGAGTTTGGCATCACCATCGTGGCCGCAGTGCTGATTTCGATGTTCGTCAGCTTCACGCTCGACCCCATGCTGTCGAGCATCTGGCACGACCCCAGCATCCATGCCCATACGCCTGGACAGCCGCGCACCGCGCCCGTCTCGTTCTACGACAAGACCATCGGCCGCGTCACGGGCTGGTTCGACCGCGCCACCGATGCCCTGGCAGAGGCCTACCAGGGCATTCTGCGCTGGTCGCTGGTGCACAAATTAGCCACCCTGGGCATTGCGCTGGCCATCTTTGTCTTGAGCGTTTTCATGGTGCCGCTGCTGGGCACCGAGTTTGTGCCCAAGGCTGATTTTTCTGAAACCACGGTCAACTTCTATACGCCCGTGGGCTCTTCGCTGGAAGCCACCGAGGCCAAGGCACGCCAGGTGGAAGGCATCCTGCGCGAATTTCCCGAGGTGCGCTACACGCTGGCCACCCTCAACACCGGCAGCGCGCAGGGCAAGATGTACGCCAGCATCTATGTGCGCCTGGTGGACCGCAAGGACCGCAGCCGCAGCGTGGACACCCTCTCGGGCGCGCTGCGCACGCGCATGCAACAGGTGCCCGGCATCACCGTCACGCATGTCGGCCTGCTCGACCCCGTGGGCGGCCAAAAGCAGGTGGAATTTTCGCTGCAGGGGCCCGATCTGCAGGAGCTCGAGCGCCTGACGAAAATCGTTTCCGAGAAGGTCCGCGGCATTCCGGGCCTGGTCGACCTCGATACCAGCGCCAAGCCCGACAAGCCCGTGATCGCGCTCGATGTGCAGCGCGACGCGGCCTCGGACCTGGGTATTTCCGTGGCCCAGCTGGCCGCTTCGCTGCGCACCCTGGTGGCCGGCACCACGGTGGGCAACTGGCGCGCCCCCGATGACCAGACCTATGACGTGAATGTGCGCCTGGCGCCCGAGGCCCGCACCGCACCCCAGGACCTGGAGCGCCTGCCCTTTGCCCTGGCGGCGGCCGATGGGGGCACCCGCATCGTGCGCCTGAACCAGGTGGCCCGGGTGACCGAATCCACCGGCGCCAACCAGATCAACCGGCGCAGCCTTACGCGCGAGGTCGCCGTGACGGCCAACGTGGCCGACCGTTCGGCGGGCGAGGTGTCCAGCGACATCAAGAAATCGCTCGACAGCATCGCTTTCCCCCCCGGCTACAGCTACCAGTTCAGCGGCAGCACCAAGAGCATGGCAGAATCGTTTGGCTACGCCATCTCGGCGCTGGTGCTGGCCATCGTCTTCATTTACATGATCCTGGCGAGCCAGTTCAAGAGCTTTTTGCAGCCGCTCGCGCTGATGACGTCGTTGCCGCTCACGCTGATCGGCGTGGTGCTGGCGCTGCTGATGTTCCGCTCCGCCTTGTCGATGTTCTCCATCATCGGCGTGGTCATGCTCATGGGCCTGGTCACCAAGAACGCCATCTTGCTGGTGGACTTTGCCATCCGCGCCCGCGAGGAGCATATCGACGAGGCAGGCCATACCGTGCCCGGCCTGCCCCGGGCCGAGGCCCTGCTGCTGGCCGCCCGCGTGCGGCTGCGCCCCATCCTCATGACCACGCTGGCCATGATCTTTGGGATGGTGCCGCTGGCGTTTGCGCTGTCCGAGGGCTCCGAACAGCGTGCGCCCATGGGCCAGGCCGTGATCGGCGGCGTGATCACCTCGTCGCTGTTGACGCTGGTGGTGGTTCCGGTGGTGTATTGCTACATGGACGACCTGGCCCGCTGGGCACTTGCCCGCCTGGGCCGCGGCCAGCCAGCCACCGTGCCCCCTAAAATCAAGGGTTTGTCCTGACCCGCCTTCCCCTGGAGAGATTCCATGAACATGCCTCTGAACACGTCTGCCAACATCAGCGACCCGATTGAACAGGCCCGCTACAACATGATCGAGCAGCAGATCCGCCCCTGGAATGTGCTGGACGCCGGCGTGCTGGACCTGCTGGCCGATGTGCACCGCGAAGACTTCGTGCCCGCTGCCCACCGCAACCTGGCCTTCATGGATCTTGAGGTGCCCCTGCTGGGCAGCAATGCAGAAGAAGCCGTGCGCCTGGGCCACAGCATGCTGCCGCCCCGGGTCGAGGCCCGCATGCTGCAAGACCTGAAGATTTTGCCGACCGACCGCGTGCTCGAAATCGGTGCAGGTTCGGGTTACATGGCCGCGCTGCTGGCCCGCAAGGCCGCCAGCGTGCTCTCCCTGGAAATCGTGCCCGCCCTGGCCGATCTGGCGCGCACCAACCTGCAGCGCGCCGGCATCACCAACGCCCAGGTGCGCGTGGCCGACGGCGCCCAGGATGCCCTGCCGGAAGGCCCGTTCGATGTGATCGTGCTCAGCGGCTCCGTGGCCGAAGTCCCGAAAACCCTGCTGCCCCAGCTGCGCGAAGGGGGCCGCCTGGGCGCCATCGTGGGCCAGGAACCCGTCATGCGCTTCACCCTGGTGCGCCGCACCGGTGAGCGTTTTGACACCACCCAGCCCTGGGACACCATGGCACCGCGCCTGGTCGGCTTTGCCGAACCCTCGGGCTTTTCTTTCTGATACAGCGCCCAGGAGCTCTGCATGATTGACCATGTCCGACCCGCGCAGCTGTCCGAATGGCTGGCGCAGGCCGCTGCCCAGGGCCGGCCCCTGGTGCTGGATGTGCGCGAGCCCTGGGAACTGCAAACCGCCAGCGTGCGCCCCGACGGCTTTGAGCTGGTGGCGATTCCCATGGGCGAGCTGACCGGCCGGCTGACCGAACTCGACCCCTCGCGGCCGCTGGCCTGCCTGTGTCACCACGGTGCCCGAAGCCTGCGCGTGGCGGCATTCCTGGAGCAGCAGGGTTTTGCCCAGCTGGCCAACATCACGGGCGGCATCGATGCCTGGTCCCGCGAACACGATGCCAGCGTACCGCGGTACTGACAAGCCGAGCTGGCGCCGACCACCGTGCCGGCTCCGCAGGGCGCGCACAACGACCTCAAGGACCTCTCCATGAACCCGCTTCGGCTTCTTCCCCTGACCCTGGCGCTCACCGCCGCCCTGTGCGCGCCAGCGCAGGCCCAGAGCCTATTGCAGCTGGTGGAGGCGGCCAGCGGATACGACACCGTGTGGCAGGCGGCCAAGCTGCAGCTCGATGCGGCCTCCAGCCGCGCCGAGCAGGCCCGTGCGGGCCTGCTGCCCAGTGCCGGCTTGTCGGCCGGCGTCTCCCGCGCCAACACCGAAGTCACGCGCCCGAAACTGGAACTCAACGCCACCACACAAAATGCAGGGTTGAGCGCATCGCAGCCGCTGTACCGCCCGGCCAACCGCATCGGTTTCGAGCAAGGGCAACGCGGCATCGACTTGGCGCGCGCCCAACTCGACGCCGCCACGCAGGACCTGCTGGTGCGCGTGAGCCAGGCATACTTTGACGTGCTGGCCGCCCAGGACACGCGCCACTTTGTGCAGGCGCAAAAGACAGCGGTCTCCGAGCAACTGGCCGCCGCCAAGCGCAATTTCGAGGTGGGCACCTCCACCATCACCGATTCGCGCGAGGCCCAGGCCCGCTACGATCTGGTCATTGCCCAGGAAATCGCCGCCGAGAACGACCTGCGCGTCAAAAATCTGGCACTCGACCAGCTGGTGGGGATGACCGGCACCCAGCCCCTGGCGCTGGCCCAGCCCCTGCAGTTACCCCAGGTTCAGCCCGATGACGTGGCCGCCTGGGTGCAAACGGCGCAAGAGCAGCAGCCAGCCGTGCGCCAGGCGCAGATCGCACTCGATATTGCGCGCCTGGAAACCCGCAAGGCCGGCACCGGGCATCTGCCCACGGTGGACCTGCAGGCGGGCTACAACATCGCACGCAACCCGAATGGCACCGTGCTCATGCCGGGCGTGAGCAACCGCACCAACAGCGCCAGCGTGGGCCTGGTCTTCAACCTGCCTCTTTTTGCTGGTTTTTCCGTGCAAAACCGCATCAAGGAAACGCTGGCCCTCGAAGAAAAGGCCCAGGCCGACCTCGAGACCGCGCGCCGCAACACGGCGCAGGCCACGCGGGCGGCCTTCTTTGGCGTGCAGTCCGGCCAGGGCCAGGTGCGCGCCCTCGAGGCCGCCGAAGCCTCCAGCCAGAGCGCGCTCGATGCCAACAAGCTGGGTTACCAGGTGGGCGTGCGCATCAACATCGATGTGCTCAATGCGCAAAGCCAGCTCTACCAGACCAAGCGCGACCTGGCCCAGGCGCGCTACAACGTACTGCTGGGCACCCTCAAGCTGCGCCAGGCGGCAGGCGCGTTAACGCCAGACAACGTGGCCGCCATCAACCGTTTGCTGGTCCAGCCCTAGCCGCAGCGAGCCCCGAATTGGCGCGTGCGCTTACAGCGCATGGGTGACCAGCCTGAAGTCCGCGTCGTCAGGATAGGGCTTGATGGCAAAGCCCAGGCTGCGCATGAGTTTGAGCATGTTGGGATTGTTGGCCAGCACCATGCCCTCCATCTCTGCCAGGCCCTTGTCGCGTGCCACATCCATGATGCTCAGCATCAGGCGCGAACCCAGGCCCTTGCCATTGAAGTCATCGGCCACCACCAGGGCAAATTCGCAGCTCAACTGGTCCGGGTTGGTGACGTAGCGCGACACCCCCACGATGCGTTCGGTTTCCTTGATGTCGCCTTCGGCGGCCACGGTGCGCTCTCGGAACACGGCCACCAGCGCCATTTCGCGGTCGTAGTCGATCAGGGTGAAGCGCGACAGCATCGAGGCCGGCAGCTCCACCATGGACGAGATGAAACGGAAATACCGGCTTTCAGGCGACAGATTCTGCATCAGTTGCTGGATCATCTGCGCATCGTCGGGATGGATGGGGCGCACCAGGTATTCACCGCCCCCGCGCATCGGCCACAGCTGCTCGTAGCGCGCGGGGTACGGCAGGATGGCCAGGTGGCTGAAGCTGTCGGCCCGCCCGCCCAAGGTGTTGGCCGCGTGGTCGATGGCAATGCGCGCATCCACCGCCACGACGCCCTGCTCATCCACGATGAGCGGGTTGATGTCCATCTCGCGCAGCTGGGGCAAGGCGCACACCATTTCCGACACGCGCAGCAGCACCTGTTCCAGCGCATCGTGGTTGACGGCGCTGGCGCCGCGCCACTCGCCCAGCGTTTCGGCCACGCGCGAGCGCTCGATCAGCCGGCGCGCCAGAAACTGGTTGAGCGGGGGCAGTTCCATCGCCCGGTCGTTGATCAGTTCGATCATGGTGCCGCCCGCACCGAACGTGATCACCGGGCCAAACGGGTCATCGGTTACGAGGCCGATGCAGATCTCGCGCCCGCGCCGAGCGCCGGCCATGTTCTGCACGGTTACGCCGTTGATACGCGCCTGCGGCTGCAGGCGCGCCACGCGCTGCACCATGTCGGTGTAGGCGTCGCGGGCGGCGGTGCCGGTGTGGATGTTCAGCGCCACGCCGCCCACATCGGACTTGTGGCTGATGTCGGGCGAATCGATCTTCAGCGCCACCGGAAAACCCATCTGCGTGGCGATCATCATGGCCTCGTGCGCGCTGCGCGCGAGGATGGTCTTGGTCACCGGGATATGGAAGGCCGCCAGCAGCGTCTTGGACTCCATCTCGGTGAGCACCTTGCGCCGCTCGGCCAGCACGCTTTCGATGACCAGGCGCGCACCTTCAATGTCGGGCTTGGCGAGGGTAGACAGCGGCGGCGGCGTCTGCTGCAGCAGCTGCTGGTTCTGGTAGAACGAAGCGATGTTGCCAAAGGCGCCCACGGCTGCCTCGGGCGTACGAAAGCTCGGGGTGGCGGCATCGAGCAAGATCGCGCGCGCCGACACCACCGAGGCGTCGCCCATCCAGCAGGCCAACAGCGGCTTGCTCATGCTGCGCTTGACTTCGGCCAGCGCGGTCGCCACCGCACAGGCGTCTGCACCCGCCTTGGGGGAATGGATGGCCAAAACGCCATCCACCTGCCGATCCCTGCTGGCCGCCTCGATGGCCAGGCGATAGTGCTCGGGGCCCGCGTCTTCCGACAGATCGATCAGGTCCGACAGCGATGCCAGCGGGGGCAGCTGAGGCGCCAGCGCCGCCGCCGATTCAGGCGACAGCTTGCCCAGGTTCAGCAGGATTTCATTGACCCAGTCGGCCGCCAGCACGCCGGGCCCGCCGCCGTTGGTGACGATGGCCAGGCGCTTGCCCACCGGCCGGTAGCGCGACGCCAGGCATTTGGCGGCCGAGAACAGCTCCACGAACGAGCGCACGCGCACCGCGCCGGCGCGGCGCAGTGCCGAGTCGAACACGTCATCGCTGCCCACGATGGTGCCGCTGTGCGTCTGGGCGGCCTCGTTGCCCGCAGGCTTGCGGCCGGATTTGAGCACCACCACCGGCTTGGCAATGGCGGCCGAGCGCAGCGCACTCATGAAGCGGCGCGCGTTGAAAATGCCTTCCATGTACACGACGATGCTTTGCGTGCGCGCATCGTGGGCCAGGAAATCCAGCACCTGGGCAATGTCCACGTCCGTGTTCGGGCCCAGCGACACCACGGCCGAAAAACCCACGGCATTGTTGCGCGCCCAGTCCAGGATCGACACGGTGAGCGCCCCCGACTGGCACACCAGCGCCAGCGAGCCATCGCGCGCCAGCGGGCCGGCCGCACTCGCATTGAGCTGCAGGTGCGGGCGCTGAAAGCCCAGCGAGTTCGGGCCCAGCAGGTACAGCCCCTCGCGGCGCGCTATTTTCTTGAGCCGGCCGGCCTGGTCGGCATCCATGCCGCTAGATACCACCAGCGCCGCACGGCAGCCGATGCGCCCCGCCACCTCCAGCGCAGCGGGCACCTCGGCCGGTGGCAGCGCGATGATGGCCAGATCGGCCTTTCTTTGCGCCAGATCGGCCAGCGTACCGCAGGTGTCGGTGTCCAGAAACTGCAGGCTGCCGGCAAAGCGCTGGCCCCGCAGGGCGCCATGCAGGGCCTGGGCATAGGCCGTCAGGGTTTCGGGTGCGTCGGCCTTGCCGGCCAGCACCGCAATGGAGGCAGGCGCAAAAAGCGGCGTGAGATAGTGTTTGTCCATGGTTCTCGCAGCAGAGTCAGGCAATCCGTCAAGGATAGAACAGCGGTGGGTTGGGACTGTGGCATGGCCACCAGCGCAGGCACCGAGCGCCAACAGCCCCAGGTGACATTCTGATCGGGAAATCAGCCAAAAAACCGGGTCAGCACGGGCAATGGCGCCAGCACAACGGGCGCAGCCCGCTCAAGGCGCGGCTGGCCGCCCCAGCAGGGCCCCGATGGCGGCGGCAGTGCGTCGCGCTGCGCCGCTGTGCTGCTGCATGAATTCCTGGCCCAGCGCGCGAGCGTCCGCCAATCGGTGGGGGGTAGATGCCAGAGCGCAGGCCAGCGCCACGCCCTGCACCATGTCGGCTACGCGGTGGGCCACGCCCTGCGCACAGGCCAGCGTGGCCGCCTCGGCAAAATTGAAAGTGTGCGGCCCCAGCACCACGGGGCAGCCACAAGCAATGGCCTCGATGAGGTTCTGCCCGCCCAGCGGGGCAAAGCTGCCACCGAGCAGGGCCACATCGGCCAGGCCGTAGTACAGCACCATCTCGCCCAGCGAGTCACCCAGCCAGACATCGGCCGGCTCGGGGGCGCCAGCCCACTGGCTGCGGCTGGAAACGCTCAGGCCAGCACCGCGCAGCTGCTGCTGCACCTCGGCAAAACGCTGGGGGTGGCGCGGCACCACCAGCCACTGCACCGGATAGTCGCCTGAAACTGCCGCACTATTGATAGCAACATGTCCTTTATTTTCAAGGGCTTGAATGCGATTTTGCTTCAATGCATCTAGCCACATCGCCTCTTCGCCCTCGCGGCTGCTGGCCAGCATGACGACGGGCCGCGCCGCCTGCGCGCGCCAGGCATGCCCCTGTGCCAGCTGTGCGGCATCGGGCACCACGTCGAACTTGAGGTTGCCGAACACGCCGCGCACCGGCGCGCCCATGGCGCGCAGGCGCTGGGCATCGGCCTCGGTCTGCGCCCACACGGCTGCAAGGCCGCCATAGGCCGGCCGGGCCAGTGCCGCCAGCCGCTGCGACTTGCGCAGCGAGGCGGCATTGAGGCGCGCGTTGGCCAGCACCAGCGGGATGCCCTGCTGTTGGCAGCCAGCCACCAGGTTGGGCCAGACCTCGGTTTCCATGAGGATGCCGATGGCCGGCCGGAACTGGCGCAGAAAGCGGCGCACCGGGCCCGGCGTGTCCCAGGGCTGCCACACCTGCACATCGCCCGGCAACAGCAGCTTCGCGCCCTCGGCCCGGCCCGTGGCGGTGCCGTGGGTGAGCAGCAGGCGCATGCCGGGCAGCTGGCGACGCAGTTCGGCCAGCAAGATGGCAGCGGCCCGGGTTTCGCCCAGCGATACGGCGTGGATCCAGACAAAGCGGCCCCGCGCATCGCTGCTGCCCGGGGGGGGCAGGCCTTGCTCGGGCTGCGCATAGCGGCCAAAGCGCTCGTCCACCGCGTGGCCATAGCCGGGCTCGGCCACGGCACGGCGGCGCAGCTTGCGCCGCAGCAGCGGCTGGGCGGCCCAGGTCAGGGCCGAATACAGCCAGAGTGCGGCATGTGCCATAGGCGCCAAAAAACCGGGGGCTCAATGCGCCGTGCTGCCCACCTGGGCATCGGGCTTCACGCGGTGCAACAGGGCCAGCATGGCCGCTTCGATGCGCTCCAGCGCCTCGGGCGTGTGGCCCTCGAAACGCAGCACCAGCACCGGCGTGGTGTTGCTGGCGCGGATCAGGCCAAAGCCGTCGGGCCAGTCCACACGCAGGCCATCGATGGTGTTGATTTGCGCCGGCGCGGCAAAGCTGCCCGCCGCCAGGGCCTGCAGCTCGGCCGTGAGGCGGTGCGGCTCGCCTTCGGCACAGGCCACATTGAGCTCGGGGGTGCTGAAGCTGCTGGGCAGGCCGTTGAGCAAGGCGCCCGGGTCGGCGCTGCGCGAGAGGATTTCGAGCAGGCGGCAGCCGGCATAGGTGCCGTCGTCAAAGCCGAACCAGCGCTCTTTGAAGAAGATGTGGCCGCTCATCTCGCCGCCCAGGGGCGAATCAAGCTCTTTCATGCGCGCCTTGATCAGCGAATGCCCGGTCTTGTACATCACCGGTTGGCCACCGGCCGCCGCAATGGCCGGCGCCAGGCGCTGGGTGCATTTCACGTCGAACAGGATGGGCGCGCCCGGTACGCGGCTGAGCACGTCTTGCGCAAACAGCATCATCTGGCGGTCGGGGAAAATGTTGATACCGCCCTTGGTGACGATGCCCAGACGGTCGCCGTCGCCGTCGAAGGCCAGGCCCAGCTCGGCATCGCTGGCCTGCAGGGTGGCAATCAGGTCGCGCAGGTTCTCGGGCTTGCTCGGGTCGGGGTGGTGGTTGGGAAAGTTGCCGTCCACCTCGGAAAACAGCTCGATCACCTCGCAGCCCAGCGCGCGGAAGATGGCCGGGGCCGATGCGCCGGCAATGCCGTTGCCGCAATCGACCACGATCTTCATGGGCCGGGCCAGCTTCACGTCGCCGGTGATGCGCTGCACATAGGCCGGCAGCACATCCACCGAGCGCACACTGCCGCCGGGCAGCAGCTGCCAGCTTTCGGCCTCCATGGTGCTGCGCAGGGCCTGGATTTCATCGCCATAGATGGCGCGGCCGTTCAGCACCATCTTGAATCCGTTGTAGTCCTTGGGGTTGTGGCTGCCGGTGACCTGGATGCCACTGGTGCACAGCGTGCTGGCCGCAAAGTACAAGAGGGGCGTGGTCACCAGACCTACGTCGATCACTTCGATGCCTGCCTCCACCAGCCCCCGGATCAGCGCCGCCGACATGGCGGGGCCCGACAGGCGTCCATCGCGCCCCACCGCCACCTGGGTCTGGCCTTCGGCGCGGGCGGCCGTGCCAAAGGCCCGGCCCAGGCCCAGGGCCACGTCTTCGTTCAGGGTGGACGGCACGATGCCGCGGATGTCATAGGCCTTGAAGATGGCGGGGGTGGGGTGCACGGAAAAGTCTTTCGCAGCGTGGGGGATCAAACGTCGGCGCCATTGTAGGGGCGCACCCGCATCCGCCAACGCGCGCAGGCACAGGTCCGAAAACGGCCAGTGCGGCGGCACCGGCGGCGTACCATCTGGCCCATGACCGCGCCTGCCCTGCCCTTTGCCACACCCTTTGCCACACCCTTTGCCACACCCTTTGCCACACCCTTTGCCACGCCCTTTGCCACGCCCGTCGATAGCGCGACCGACGACGGCTGCTACCGCGCCCTGCAGGCCCGCGATGCGCGCTTTGACGGGCGCTTTTTCACCGGCGTCACCTCCAC
>Ga0116172_10002985_pt1 | contig 14357 bp, 10 predicted proteins | sample AD_UKC083_MetaG_FD_89799 | JGI IMG/M metagenome (GOLD analysis project Ga0116172, IMG submission 89799) | Active sludge microbial communities of municipal wastewater-treating anaerobic digesters from USA - AD_UKC083_MetaG | ecosystem: Engineered > Bioreactor > Anaerobic > Digestate | place: USA...
AACAAATCGTTGATGGCGACCACTTCCAGTTCGTCACCAGCGCGTTCCATAATCGCCTTTAAGACCTGGCGTCCGATACGACCAAAGCCGTTAATACCTACTTGTGTTTTCATAGAAAATCCTCCATGGAATGTTGAATCTTAACAATCAAATTTTACCACCTGCCCGATGGTTTTCAAAATTAATTCTTATTCAGTTCCAAGTCAATCGCTCAGGAAAGCGGTCCGGTGCGTTCCTCAAACAGGTTCACAATGGCGCGGGCAAGCTTTTTGGAATCGTGCCGCCAGGGATAGAGGTCATCCACCAGGTCGGTTTCGTAGACGTGATAATTCTCGTGCAAAGGCACGTCGGCGGTCACCCATTCGATGTCATCCTGCAGCTTGCCGCGGAAAGTGCGGTTGCATATGACCAAATCAAACAGGTCCCGGCCAATATGCTGTTCAATCACTCGCAAATGGTCAGAGGCGTTAAAGCCGTCCGTTTCACCCCGCTGCGTGGCAACGTTGCAGACAAAGTATTTCTGCGCGCGGCTGGCTTCGATGGCATCTGTGAGGCCTGTGACGAGCAGGTTAGGTAGCAGACTGGTGTACAGACTGCCCGGCCCCAGGATAATTAAATCCGCGCTGAGAATGGCCTGCACGGCAGGCGGATAGGCCGGGGTATTGGCCGGGTCCAGCCAGACGCGCTTAATACTACCGGGCGTGTTGGTAAGTTCAGATTCTCCGCTTACGCGGATGATTTGCTGCGTTTCGGGGTCCAGAATTTCGCCTATCAGTTCAACATTGGAGACGGTGGCCGGCAGCACCTGACCGTAGATAGCCAAAACCCGACCTGATTCGGCCACGGCTTCCTCAAAACTGCCGGTAATCTCGCTCAGGGCGGAGATGAAGAGATTTCCAAGCGAATGTCCGGTCAGGCCGGTGCCTGTCTGAAATCGGTACTGGAACACCTGCGAAAGGAGGGCTTCGTCGCTGCTGAGCGCGGAAAGGCAGTTGCGGATGTCTCCGGGAGGGAGGATGCCCAAATCGCGTTTCAGTTCGCCGGAAGAACCGCCGTTATCCGCGACGGTGACAATGGCGGTGATGTTATGCGTGTACTCCTTAAGCCCGCGCAGCAGGGTAGCCAGGCCGTGCCCGCCGCCAATAACCACCACACGCATGCCTTTCTCGCGCCGGCGGTAGGATTGAATTGTGTCTATCAGCGGTCGGCCGGATTTTTCGAAAGGTTTGAGCAGGGAACGGTTGGCGCCCCAAATGCCAACCACAATCATGAACAGCCCCAGGCCGCCAAATAGCACAAAGCGGATGGGGCGGTCCAGCCAGCGCAGGGAGAGAAACGCCAGAATCGGGACCACTGTGGGGTTGGACGCGGAGCGGTAGTAGCCCAAAATCAGCACCGCGAGGCCGAGCCCCAGCAGCATGGAACCCAGTATGGTGAGCAAAATCCAGCGTTTGAAGCCGGTGCCGGGAAGCAGCCAGCGTGCTTCGTCCTTCACCTTTTTCCAAAACCGCCGTTTGCGCTTGTCTTTGCTGCCGGAGTCGTTCATTAATTGGATGATAGCAGGATTTCAGGGAAGCGTCAACATAAGCGGCGCGGTCGGGAAGCGACGCGGGAATGGCCCGGAGAGCAAAAATCGCGAGCAAGGCGCACCTTACGCTGCCACCTATGGTATAATAATTTCATGATTTACTGAAGCAGAACCAGCCACTTCTCACCCGGGTTGGTTCTTTTGTTTAATCGCTTTTTGAAAGGAGATCCAGCTATGCAGCCATTGAACTTACCAGGAGAAAAGGCGCGAGCCTTCATCGAACGGGATAATCAGGTAATTTCGCCTTCTTACCCGCGCGGATATCCCTTCGTCATGGACCATGGACGCGGAACTGAAGTCTGGGATGTGGACGGCAATCGTTTTCTGGATTTTGAGGCCGGCATTGCCGTCGCTTCCACCGGTCACAGCAACCCGCGCGTGGTAAAAGCCATTCAGGAACAGGCGGAAAAGTTCATCCACATTTCTTCAGATTTTTATCACGAGAATTGGATCAGGCTCGCTGAAAAACTTGATTCAATTGCCCCCTGGAGCGGTCCTTCCTGCTGTTTTATGACCAATTCCGGCACCGAATCCGTGGAAGCCGCCATCAAATTGGCGCGGTATCATTCCGGCAGTACGCAGTTTATTGGATTTTTGGGCGCGTTTCACGGGCGCACACTCGGGGCGGTCACCTTCACCGCCAGCAAAGCCAATTACAAAGGCGGGTTTTTCCCGCTCATGAACGGCGTGGTGCACGTGCCCTTCCCCAACCCCTACCGACCGCTGCTTAAGCGCAGGCCCGGCCTGGGGGACGGGGAAACCGTGGTGCATTACATTGAAGATGAAATCCTGGGGCACCTGGTGCCCGGCGATGATGTTGCCGGCATTCTGGTGGAACCGGTGCAAGGGGAAGGCGGTTATATCTTCCCACCCGATGACTTTTTCCCGGCGCTGCGCGCGCTGTGCGACCGGTACGATATCCTCCTGATTGTGGATGAAGTCCAATCGGGCATGGGCAGAACCGGAAAATGGTGGGCGATTGAACACTTTGGGGTGGAACCGGATATTCTGCTGACAGCCAAGGGCATAGCCTCCGGCATGCCGCTGGGCGCGATGGTCACCAAAAAGCATCTGATGGACTGGCCGAAAGGCTCGCACGGTAATACTTACGGCGGGAACCCCATCTCATGTGCGGCCGCCCTGGCCACCATTCAGCTCATCGAGGAAGAATACCTGGAAAATACCCGCGTGGTGGGCGCTTATTGTAAAGACGCCCTGGAAGAACTGCAGGCCAAACATCCCAGCATCGGGGATGTGCGCGGTAAGGGCTTTATGCTGGGGGTGGAGTTTGTGCTGGACCGCGAAAGCAAGCAGCCGGCTGAAAAACTGCGCGATGATATTGTCAATAAAGCTTTCGAGCGCGGGCTGATGACCCTGGGCTGCGGAAAAAGCGTCATTCGCATCACGCCGCCCCTCTCCACCAGCAAATCCGAGGTGGATGAAGCCATGCTCATTCTGGATGAAGCCATTGGCCTGGCGGAAAAAGAGCACGCGCTGGCTTAAGACCAGGCGAGAAACATCACAGCGCGGTGTTAGCAACACCGCGCTGTTTTCTTTTACGAATGCCGTCTGTTTTTTGCTCGTCCTGTAAGGTCTCCTGACCGTGCAAGGGATGTGACCGAGAGGTCTCCAGGCTCTTGACCTGCCTGAAGGAGACCCGCGCTCAGCCATCCCGCGCGGTGAGGGCACCGGTGTGAACGGATAGGCTCATTTTTTAGCAGCAGGGAGATTCTTCGCTTCGCTCAGAATGACAGACTCCTTGTGCTTGCATGGTCTCCTGACCGTGCAAGGTATTTGACCGAAAGGTCTCCAGGCTCTTGACCTGCCTGAAGGAGACCTGCGCTCAGCCATCCCGCGCGGTGAGGGCACCGGCAGGAACAGAGGCGTCGCTCAGAATGACAACCTCTCTGTTATCCTGAACGTAATGAAGGATGTGTTTTTCAGCCCGCCATTGATACAACCGCGCTGAAGAGCCCGGCACAAACAGCGCCTTGCCTTTTATGGTGCTGCGCTAATTGTTTTTTGCGATTAAAATGTAGGCATGCTGCCCGATTATCGCGTGCGTCAAAGAGATTACCTGCTCGAAATTTCCAGAGCCCTCACCGAAGAGCTGGACCTGGACGTGCTCTTGCTGCGCATCCTGCGCATCACGATTGAAATGCTGACCGGACACGCCGGCTTTATCGCGCTTAAGGATGAAAAACGCGGCTGGCACATCGCCGTGCACGAAGGCATTGCCGAAGCGCTGCTGAACTATCTGAAGCGCTGGCTGGAAGCCCAACCGGCGGACTCGACGGAAGACGATGAAGTACATGTGCCGGAAATCAACCGCATGTTGAGCGACATCAGCATGGGGATGCTGACCGGCGTTGGAATCAACATGATTTTCCAAAAGCAGGTGATTGGTCAGATTTATGTTTTCCGCAATTACCGCGGACTCTTTTCCGCCAACGACCGCATGCTGCTGACCAGCTTCGCGAACCAGGCGGCTATCGCCGTACGCAACGCGCGCCTTTACAACGAAACCCGCGAGCAATCTTTGCGCCTGGAAGCTTTGTTAGATTCAGCGGCGGACGGCATTCTCATTCTCACGCCGGATTTGCGTGTGGAGCGGGCAAACAAAGCCCTGCAGCGCCTGCTGAATACCACCGAGGAGCAGTGCGTCGGGAAGCACTTTTCGGAGGTAATCCGCTGGGCTAAACCTCCGCAGGGAGTCACGCTGGAAGAAGCCGTTGCCAATAACTGGTCGCAAAGCGTGCAAAATCTCTTTTACCTGGAAGGCGATATGCTGCGCGAGGGGCTGCGCGAACCACTGCCGGTTGGGATTAGCTACGGACCACTGTTCTCGGCAGAAAACAAGCTGATAAATGTCATCGCGTCCGTCAGGGATATTACCCGCTTTCGAACCGCGGAAGAGATGAAAACCAGTTTTATCTCCGTGGTGAGCCACGAACTCAAGACGCCTATCGCGCTGATAAAAGGCTACGTCAGCACCTTGCGGCGCGATGACGTGGAATGGGACCGCGAGATAGTGTCCGAGAGCCTGGCTGTCATCGAAGAAGAAGCAGACCACCTGACGGAAATGGTGGAAGACCTGCTGGACGCGACCCGACTGCAAGCAGGCGGGCTGACGCTCAAAAAAGTTGAGCTGGAAATTCCCCGTCTGGCGCGCTTTCTGGCAGACCGATACACTTCCCAAACCGAAAAACACAGCTTTGAGGTCGATTTTCCCGCCGATTTTCCCGCGGTCCCGGCCGATGAGGAACGAATCCGGCAGGTGCTTACCAATTTATTGAACAACGCGATTAAGTACAGCCCGACTGGCGAAATTCGCATCAGCGGCAAGGCGCGGCAAAAAGATGTGGTTGTTTGCGTGAGCGACCACGGCCCGGGCATCGACCCGCGCGACCAGCCATTTGTGTTTGACCGTTTTTACCGTTCGGATGAGGTCGCGAAAACGACCAAAGGCACCGGTCTGGGGCTTTACCTGTGCCGGGAAATCATCCGCGCCCATGAGGGCAAAATCTGGGTGGACGAAACTTACAAAGAAGGCTCGCGCATTTGCTTCTCTCTCCCGCGCGAGTAACAGGGCTGGCATGGCTGCAGGGTCCGATGTGCCTCCTTTCAAGGTGATACTCCTCGCCGAAACCAACTCGACCAATGACGACTGCCTGCGGCTGGCAGAAAACGGCGCTCCAGACGGCACCGTGGTGCGCGCGCTGCATCAGACGGCCGGGCGCGGTCGGGAGGGCCGGAGCTGGTTTTCCCGCCCGGACGCGTCGCTGACCTTCAGCGTCCTTTTGCGGCCCGCGGCTCAGGAATATCCGTTTTTGACGCGCTTTACGCTGCTTGGGTGCCTGGCGCTCGCACGCGCGCTTGAAAATCACTTTGGGGTCATTTCCAATATTAAATGGCCAAATGACGTGCTGATAGCCGGGAAAAAGGTCTGCGGGGTGCTGACTGAAACGCTCTGGCAGGGCCAAATTCCCACCGCGGTGGTCATCGGAATGGGCGTCAATCTTTCAAATGCCGCTCTGCCTCCGGCCTCTGAAGCGGTTTTTCCAGCCGGCAGCCTGGAAGGACAGGCCGGCCTTCAACTCAGCCCGCGTGACCTGCTGGAGATGCTCCTGCCTGAGATTTGGCGCGCACGAGAGGAACTGGCTGCCGACAGCCTGATTGACGAAATTAATGCCCGTCTGGCATTCAAGGGGGAGTGGGTGCGCCTGAGGAAAAATGCAGACGCGCCTTTGAAGGCGCGTCCTTTGTGGGTTGAAAAAGACGGATGTTTGTGCGCGGAAGCTGACGACGGCAGAATTGAGCGTTTTTACTCCGCGGAAATCTCCGCCTGAGAATCCGGCAGGCCGGACGTGAGGATGTCCCCGCCTGGGATGCGGGCAACCGCTGCCAGGGTGTCCCCCTCGTCCAATACCATCACTTTGACGCCCTGGGTGGCTCTGCCTTGCACGGAAACATTGGCAGCCTTCATGCGCAGCACGATGCCCGCGGAAGAAATCAGTGTGATTTCATCAGATTCCTGCACGACCAGCGCCTCCGCTATGCTGCCGATTCGCGCCAGAGCGGTCGGGTTTATGGTGGCAACGCCCAGCGTGGCGCGCGATTTTGGCATGTATTCATCCAGCGGCGTGCGCTTGCCGTGCCCTTTTTCCGTCAGGACCAGCAGATAACCGCCCGGTTCCACCACCGCCATGGCTGCCAGCGCGTCTTCGGCGCGCAGGTGGATGCCTGTGACGCCCATGGTGGTGCGGCCTGTGGGGCGGATTTCTTCTTCAGAAAAGCGCAGCGCTTTGCCTCCGCGGGTAATCAACATGATTTCATCCTTGCCGCTGGTCAGGCAAACCCAGCCCAGGCTGTCGCCTTCATCCAGCTTGATGGCAATCAGTCCGGAGGGGCGCATATTGGCAAATTCTGCCAGGGCAATGCGTTTGACGCGCCCGCGCCTGGTGGCCATGGTGCAGTAGTTGGCCTGTTTAAAATCCGGGACGGATAGCAGGGCGGTGACGGTTTCATCGGGTTCCAGGTTGATGATGTTGACCAGCGCGATGCCGCGTCCCTGCCGGCTTTCTTCCGGGAGTTCGAACACGCGCTCGGAATACACCTTGCCTTTATCGGTAAAGAACAGCAGGGTGGCCAGCGTATTGCTGCGGACAAAGAAGAGCACTTCGTCTTCGTCGCGCATGGTCTGGCCCATCACGCCGCGTCCGCCGCGCCCCTGGGCCCGGTACGCGCTGTCGGAAACGCGTTTGATGTAACCGCGCTGGGTGATAGAAACAAAAACAGGAGCGTCCTGCACCAGGGCTTCGTCCGAGAGGTCGTTATCGAGGTCGTACTCAATGCGAGTGCGGCGCTCGTCGCCAAATTTATCTGTGACCTCGTTTAAATCAGCGCGAATAACTTCGAGGATTTTACGGGGATGCGCCAGCAGGTCCTCAAGATGAGCGATTTGCTCCATCAATTCCTTGTGCTCGTCCTCAATCTTCTGACGCTCCAGAGCGGCCAGCCGGCGCAGCTGCAAATCCAGAATTGCCTGCGCCTGAATATCCGTGAGGGCAAAGCGTTCCATCAGGCTTGTCTTGGCTGTGTCTGCATCGGCGGATTTGCGAATTGTTTCGATGACCTCATCCAGATTGGCAAGAGCGATCAGCAGACCATCCAGGATATGGGCGCGTTTTTTGGCCTTGTCCAGGTCGAAGAGCGCGCGCCGGGTGATAACCACCTGGCGGTGTTCCAAATAGTGGAACAAGGCGCGTTTAAGCGAGAGCGTGCGGGGTTCGCCATCCACCAGAGCCAGCAGGTGCACGCCGTAAGTGGACTGCAGCGGGGTGTATTTATACAGTTGATTGAGCACCTTCTTGGGCTGGGTACCGCGTTTTAGTTCAATCACAATGCGCAGCCCGCGCCGGTCAGATTCATCGCGCATATCCGATATCGCGTCCAGTTTGCCTTCCCGCACCAATTCCGCGATGCGTTCAATCAGGTTGGTTTTGTTCAGCTGGTAGGGGATTTCCGTGATGATAATCGCGTACCGCCCGGCCCGGATTTCTTCAATCTCGGCAACGCCGCGCACCGTCAGCTTGCCCCGGCCGGTGCTGTAGGCCTGCCGGATGCCCTCGCCGCCCACAATGATTCCGCCGGTCGGGAAGTCCGGTCCGGAGACGGCCTGCATCAGGTCTTCGACGCTGACTTCATCGATTTCGTCATAGCGGTCTATGAGAATGTTCAGAGCAGCGGTAAGCTCGCGCAGGTTGTGCGGAGGGATATTGGTTGCCATGCCGACCGCGATGCCGTTGGACCCATTCATTAGCAGGTTGGGTAAACGCGCCGGCAGCACTTCCGGTTCCTGCAGCGAGCCGTCGAAGTTATCCACAAAATCGACGGTTTGCTTATCCAGGTCCAGCAGCAGCTCCTCGGCGGTTTTGGCGAGGCGGGCTTCGGTGTAACGCATCGCCGCCGGGGAGTCCCCGTCGATTGAGCCGAAGTTGCCCTGGCCATCCACCAGGGGGTAGCGCATGGAAAAATCCTGGGCCATGCGGGCCATCGCGTCGTAGACGGCAGAATCGCCGTGGGGGTGGTACTTGCCCAGCACTTCGCCCACAATTCTGGCGGATTTTTTGTATGGGGCGGTGGAACGATTGCCCATATCCTGCATGGCGTAGAGGATACGGCGGTGCACGGGTTTGAGGCCGTCGCGCACATCCGGCAGGGCGCGCGCGACAATGACGCTCATGGCGTAATCAAGGTACGCGGTGCGCATTTGGCTGTCGATATCCACATGCTGCAAGTTGCCGGCATTATCGTTTTCCGGCGTTTCGGGGAGTTCGGTTTCTTCGCTCATTGCATATTCCTGGCGCTGCCAGCAGGTGAATGGATGGCTGGCAACCATTCAATTATACCTTAAAAGGCCTGTAATGGCTTTAGAGCCAAAAATTCATAGATTTTTCTAAGGCAACCGTTATTTATGGGAAAACCCTGGAACTAATAAAAACGGCAAAATTTAGCCGGAAATTTGAAAGTACCGCGCTGGAATAAAGAAAAAGAGGCTGATGAACTCATCAGCCTCCTGGGTCTTCAGAAAAGGGCAGGTCAATATATAGGGCAGCCAGGCAGCTGGTTGAAGGTGAGGGCGCACCACCAGGATGCCGGCATGAATATCAGCACCACTCCCACAATCAGCACCAGCGCGAGCAAAATCAACAGCACAATCAGGCACCAGCCCACTTTTTTCTTCTCCCGCACCGGCGTGGGGGCGGGGGCGACGGGCTGCTGGGGTACAGGCGCGGGCACGGGTTGGTAGGCGGCCTGAACCGGGGCTTCCGGGGTGTAGAGGGCGGGCTCCGCCTTGCCAGCGCTGACGCGCAGAGGCTCAGTGGCCGCGCCTTTCACTTCGAAGCTCATCACGGTGTTTTCCGCCAGGGTAATCAGGTCGCCGTCCTTCAGCTGCTGGGGGCCGGCGATGCGCACGCCGTTCAGAAAAGTACCGTTGGTGGAACCGAGGTCTTCGATATAAACAGAATCCCCCCGGCGCAGGAAGCGGGCATGCCGGCGGGATATTTCAGGGTCCGGAACTGGCAAATCGTTCGCCAGGTCGCGGCCCAAAAAGACCTCGTCTTTTTCAATAAAATAGCTTGAGCCGGGAATGGGACCAGACCGCATTACGATAAGAAATTTCTTTTCTGCCATGACTGCTCCTTTAGGTCAGAGGTCGAAGTGCTTAACATTCATAGTTTACTGATTTTGAGCCTTAATGTCAATCATCGGGAGGGGCGCGGCTGTTTTTAACTGGTATCGGTCATCCTTCTTGCTGGTCCTGGATGGCCGCCTGACCAGCCGAAGATTTTGACCGAAAGGTTTCCGCGGTTTTCCGCTTTCGCAAGCCCGGCAGGAACTGCAGTTTTTTCGCCTGCGACTCTGAATGGTAAGCGAACAGGTCGGGATTCTTCGCCAGCGGTCTGGCACGGCAAAACCAGGGGGGCTTCCAGCATCCGCGCCCAAAGAGCCCGGGCAAGCGCCTCGGAAAACAAAAGGCAATACAGTCCATCGCGAGGAAGACTCCTCCAGCAGCGGGATGTTATAATGCCCGGACCGGACCAGAAAGAAGCGTGAACAATGACTTTTGAAATAAACAGCGCCGGCCTGTACCTGATGATTGCTTTGCTGTGGGCTGCAATGCGCGTTATCCGGGGGCTGACGACCAGGCAATTTGACTTCAAGCGCGAGCTGGCGGTCACGCTTTTCTTCGTGTTTCTGTGCCTGCTTTCCTACCGGCTGTTCGAACCCTTCCGCTTTAACCTGGAAAAGACCCTCAAAGCCAATTTTGTGCCCATTGTCAACAGCCTGCTCATGATTCAGAGGGCGGAGGCCACCCGCTACCAGCCGCTCATCCGCATTGTGCAGCTGCTGCTGGTGGGCAATGTGGTGGTTTTCATCCCCGTCGGCTTCTTTCCGGCGGTGCTCTTCCGGGATTTGCGCTCAGGCTGGAAAGTGCTTCTGCTCGGGGCGGGGTTTTCGCTGGTGATAGAAGTGCTGCAGGTGCTGCTGGCCGTGCGCGTGTTTGATGTGGACGATATTCTCTTGAACGCGCTGGGAACCTGGCTTGGTTTCGGTTTTTTCAGGCTGCTTTACGCGCTGCCGCCCCTTCGCGAATTATTCGATGCAATCGCTTCTGCCCAAAGGAAAGACGCTCTGGCATTCTTTGTGTTTACCGGCCTCAGTTTTGGACTGGTCTTTTGGGGGTTTGTCTACTCCGGCTGGCAGGCCGCCCAAAACGCGGGAGAATACATCCTGAGAGAGCAAGAAGGCCGTACGCTGCTGCAGTGGCTGCGGTGGCTGTTCTCCCGCGGGTACGACTGAGACTTTCTCCCATCCTGGAACGGCAGGGCCGGGCAGCGCGGGCGCTAAAAAACTGAGCGCCAGGCGTTTCGCGGGTCTGCTTTTCCTCCGGGTTTGCGAACCTGGCGTTCTCTTCTCACTGGCGGGCGGGTTTCCCGCGGTCAGTCTTTAGGCTTTGCCAAGCAGCCTGTGAATTTTATCCGCCGCCACCTTACCGGTAATCAAGGAAACCGGCAGCCCCGAGGGGCTGTAAGTCCACTGGCCGGCCTGGGAAACATCGGGCAGGATGGTGTTTACAGAATTGGCGATGCGCGCCAGGCGGTACTCGGCCGGCACCGGGTTGTTGCGGAAGGACCAGCCGGTAATCGCGCCGTCGGTGGCGCCAGTGGTTTTTTGAAGGGTGAGCGGGGTCGCGCTGAACGCGCTCGTCAGCGCGGCGGAAAGGCTGGGATAAAGGGTCTTATCCAGGGTTTCCACGATGACATCCGCGGCAAACTGCTTGAATTCCTCATACCAGCCCTGCCCGGCAATTCTCTTGGTCAGATTGAAATCGAACAATATGCTGATGACCAGACCGGTTTTCCCGGGCGGAGCCAGGTTTGGGTCGCGCAGAGCGGGAATGGAGATTTCGTACGTGGTGAGCGACAGGTACTTTCGCAGCCAGCTTTCAATTTCGGCGCGTGAACCATCCAGCGGAAGCGGACCAGCCGTCGACTGGCCCGCGCGGCTGGGTGTGTAGAACACGTGTCCCGTCGCGATGTTTCTGAAGAAGTCCGAGTCCAGGTCTGTGGTCAGGAATAGAGAAAGGATGGAGTCGTTGCCAATCTTATCGGCGAGGAACGCCTGTTTCTCGGTCAGCGCGGCGGCTAAGTCGGGATGCTTTTGGCTGTCCAGGCGGATGCTGTTGTAGAGACGCTTTTGGTCAGCCGTCCAGAGCAAATGGCGATAGGCGATTATCTCGCCCTCCGTTGTCGCGACTGTCTTTGTTATCGGGTCGACCTGCTGGATTTCCGTATTGGTGCGGATAATGCCGCCGTGCTCTTTGATTAACGCGCTCATCTTATCCACGAAAACGCCTGTGCCGCCCTTTGGGTAATAGTATTCCTGAAAAATTCTGAAATAACTGAGCGCGAAGTAGGCGGGGGTCTCCGCGAAGAAATGCTGCGTGATGATATCCACAAGTGCCTGGTTGGAGGTGAATTGGCGCAGGTACGGAATAACCGGTTTGGCCTTGGCCTGAACTTTCCCGACATTCAGCGCGTACTTGATTAACCAGGGAAACACCTTGGTGGCAAAGTATTTCCCGTCCGTTTTGGGGTCCAGAAAGAGGGGATTGTTGATACCGTACTGAATATCCATGGCGCGGCTGATTTGGTGCAGGTCTTTGGTAATCAGCTCGATTTCGGAGGTGGAATCGGGATACAGCTTTTTCAGGACGTTCGCGTAATCGTCAATGCTTTTCTCTGACTCGATGTTGAATATCTGGTCTTCGATTCCCATGGAAACATGGTTCTTCACAAATTCGATTTCCACGCCCAGGTGGCGCAGCATGGTGAAGAAAACGCCCGCGTCTTCCAGGGCGCGGATGCCGCCGTCAAAGGTGAAACCGTCGCGGGTGAACGAGTTAATCAGTCCGCCGCAGTAAGCTTCTTTTTCGCACAATAAGACGCTGTGCCCGTATTTGGCCAGGTATGCCGCCGCTGTCAGGCCGGATGCGCCCGCTCCAACAATGACTGTGTCAAAGCCCATACTGTACTCCTAAATAAGACCGTGCAATTTTTTCACTGTAATCCCAGATTTCCCGCTGCAATCTTTCGTTAATCACGTAGCTGGCGGGTTTCTCTTCAATGGTTCGGTTGTAGTATCTGCCGGTGACCCCTTCCAGTTCCGGGGCGGCGGCAAGATAGTATACGGCTTCCCCGGAAACAAGCGGGTCTCGCAATACCAGGCCCAGGACATAGCGGTTATAGAAACGATAAAGGAAGTTGTTGTTCATGCCGATATTGGTGCGAACGGCTCCGGGGTGCATGATGTACACACTCACTCCGTCATCCTTCAGGCGCTTTGCCAGCTCGAGCCCGGTCAGCAGTTGGGCAATCTTGGCGGCCCCATACGCCTGCAAGGGAATGAACAGTCGCCTGGACCAATCCAGATCGTCCATTCTAAGGCCTCCAAAACGATGGGCTTCGGAATTGACCTCGATGATGCGCGCCGGCGCGGCGGCCTTCAGGTTGGGGATAAGCGCCGCGGTCAGGACAAAGGAAGCAAGATGGATGACGCCAAAAATTTCTTCATTCCCATCGGGGGTCACTCGGCGGCGCTTATTGAACACGCCGGCATTATTAATCAGCACATCAATTTTGGGATATTTTTCCGAGATTTGACCGGCCGCCCGGCTGACTTCCGCGAGCCTGGTCATGTCCGCAAGGAAAATATCCGCTTCCGCGTTAAAGTCTCTGCTCAGTTCAGCCTGAACATTGCGGGCTTTTTCCGTATTGCGGCAGAGCAGGATGAGGCGCGCGCCTGCCTTGGCGAGCTGCCTGGCACTTTGGTAGCCTACCCCCGATGTGGCGCCTGTGATGAGGCAGATTTTGCCGTCCAGGCGCGCGTCCGTTCGGTTCTGTTTTTTCAGGCTGTTCTGGATGTACTGCAGTTCGTCGGGAAGTAATTTCATGGCGGTTTTATCCGAAATGTTTGCGCATAAAGCGGGGATAAGCGCGTTTCATCACCGGGACGTTCGCGAAAATATCCCCCCACAGGTCGTAATAGTCGCGCTGGTGCGATATGAGGCCGGCAGAATTGAGGCTGAGTTTGGTGCAGCCGTAAATGGGGGTGCTGGGCGTCTTGCGGAAAACCATGGTCATCGTCCACTGCATAAAGATGACATTCTCACCGCTGGCGATGGAGGTGATATCCATTTTGAGTTCCTGGCAGCGCCCGGTCAGGCGGTCGCACATTGCCACAAAATCCGCCTTGCCCACCACCTTTTGGATGGGGTCCTGGAAAACGATATCATCGGCATAGTAGGGGAAGATATGGGACCAATCGGGTTTGCCGCTGGTGTTATAGGTTTGCGACCAGAGGCTGAGAACAAGTTCTTCGGTGAGAGGCGGGAGCGGGGTGGGGAGATTTGGCTCGTGTGCGGACATATTACCTGGGTTCATTTTAGATGTAATTTATTAGTAAAGATGTGTAATTATAGCAGGATTGCACGAATTTTCAGACATGGGAATAGAGTCAGTCAGGGTGCGCACCTTGAGCAATTACGGTATGTCAGGTATTTGTGGCTGAGCTGGCAAGCGCTTTGCTCAGAGTCTTCGCTTCGTTCAGAATGACACACGGGCGTCCTGTTCTGACACAACCTTATGACCACTCAAGGGCTTTGACCAAAAGGTCTCCATGAGTTTGAGTAAGTAAAAGGCGACCTGCGGTCGAGTTAATCGCTTGGTCTGAGAACCAGGGAGAGCTTTAGAGGACCCCGCGAATGGCTATCAGGTAGACTCCACAAGGGACGCTTCGCAGTGCCGCGGTCGCTCTGCTCCCTAGCAGTGACGAACCGGTGTTCTTGCATGGTCTCCGGACCATGCAAGGGCATTGACCGAAGGGTTTCCACTAGTTTTGACCAGCGGTCGAGCTAATCGCTTGGTCTGAGAACCAGGGAGAACTTTCGAGAACCTCGCGCCTGGCTATCAGGTAGACTCCACAAGGGACGCTTCGCAGTGCCGCGGTCGCTGCGCTCCCTTGCAGTGACGCATTATGGTCATCCTGAATGCAGAGCATTGTCATCCTGAGCGTCAGTGAAGGAACTATCTTTGAAGAAATGAACCGGATTCTCCGATTTGCTCAGAATGACAAATGAGCGAGCCAGGATTCTTTGGTTTGCAGCCCAGAATGACAAATACGTGAGGTTGGCTCCGCTAAT
>Ga0116172_10002987_pt1 | contig 14354 bp, 13 predicted proteins | sample AD_UKC083_MetaG_FD_89799 | JGI IMG/M metagenome (GOLD analysis project Ga0116172, IMG submission 89799) | Active sludge microbial communities of municipal wastewater-treating anaerobic digesters from USA - AD_UKC083_MetaG | ecosystem: Engineered > Bioreactor > Anaerobic > Digestate | place: USA...
CAATACTTCAACAGGAGTTTTAAAATGACTAACAACACTAACAAATGGATGGAATTCTCAAACGAATACGCTCAGCTCATGAACGAAAATTTTTCGGTTATGAACAAGTTCTGGAACGCTACCATGGAACAGCAGAGCGGCCACACCAGAAAGAACATGGAAATGTTCTTCGAACACATGAATCGCAATGCTGAAATCATGCACGAAATCTACAACAACACCATCAAAGGCAACGACGAAATGAAAGCCGTTTTCAAGACCGGCGTTGAAAAATTCAACACCCGCTTTCAGAAAATTTACGAAGAAACCATGAAGAATCTGACCCCGAAGACCCAGAAGGCTGGTCAGTAAGTTTCTGCAATTCACTGTCAGCGGTTGTAACAGCTTCTGACAGGGATCCTTCCCGACAAAAAAATCAGGTGCCTTCAGACCCGCGCGGTGCGCGGGTCTTTTGCTGTCGGCAAAACCGGATGAGAACTTTCTGAGAGGTGAAAAAGTATGTTAAAATTGTACAGAGCAATGGTGGACGCAAATAATGTTTCAGACACCTGAAGCATCTGTGTTCCGGGTGAAAAAAGTGAAAATAACCAGAAACGAACTGCCGAAAAACTCATACCAGACGAACAAAAACCTGTCTGACAGCATGGCTATGCCAGAAACACCCGGCAGCACACCAATTTCCAGCCCGTTAACAATGCCCGGGCTATCGGATGCGGCAGACAGGCAAAAGCCCGAAGCATCGGACAAAGAAGATTCTGCCAGCAGAATTGCAGGCGGCCGCGCCGGTAAAGACCAGAAGGAAGATGCAAAAGCAGCCCCCGGCGGCCCTGCAAAAGAGCACGACCCCGAAGAACTGGCAGTCATAAATGAGCTAAAACAAACCGATCGCGAGGTGCGCGCCCATGAAGCCGCCCACGTTGCCGCCGGCGGTCAGTATGTCCAGGGCGGCGCCAGCTTTGAATACAAGACCGGGCCTGACGGCAAGCGCTATGCTGTCGGCGGCGAGGTTCAGATAGACACTTCCGAGGTTCCTGATGACCCGCAGGCCACCATCGAAAAAATGGAAGTGGTGAAACGGGCGGCACTGGCCCCCAAAAACCCGTCGTCACAGGACCGCTCCGTTGCCGCAGCCGCCAACCGGGCTCAGGCGCAGGCGCGCATTGAGCTGCAGACCGAAAAAAAAGAAGAATCTGAAGATGGCGGCAGAAAAACTGCCCCGAAAATCGACATCAAAGCCTGAAAAGACACAGGAAGCCAATAAGAACACAATAAGGAGAATCGAATGAGAAAACCTTTCATGGCGCTGGCCCTTGCCGCCTTAATGTTCACCACAAGCCTTAACGCCGCTCAGACCGGCAGATTTCTTGATTCTGAAGGCAATGTCAGAGACAAGCCCGACAGCAAAGCAAAACTTCTCTTTTCTTCGACAGCCGGCGAAGAATTCAAGGTTCTCGAACGCCAGGGCGAAAAATGGCTGAAAGTGCAGCTGAAAGATGGCCGTACCGGCTGGACCAGCGTCATCAATGTGAAACTCGATACCCCGGCCATCCCAAAAGAAGAAAAGAAAAACACCACCGCCTGGCAGGCAAGAAAAGAACCGTTGCCCACTACAGATAAAGACGAATCGGATTCGGACTCGGAACCCAATTCAAGCTCTGAGTCCGGGTCTGATCTTGCAGCAGAAAACTCCCGCCTGAAAGATGAAATAGAAAAACTGCAGCAGGAAAAAATGATGATCGAAAGCAGCACTCTGCAATCGCAGGTACTTATCGACAAACTCAAAAACGACCTGCGCCAGATGACCGCCCTCAAAGAAAAACTCGAAGCCGAAATCCGCCAGCTCAAACAGTCAGCCGGCAAATAAAGCCAGTTTCAGTCGATATCGACCGGGGCGATGTGCAGATCTTCTTTTTCGAGCGGCAGAAACGGCAGCAGCAGGATACCGGGGGTTGCCAGCACCAGGGTTGCAATAAAGAAACCGACATAGCCGGTGCTCTGCTGCACGTAACCGCTGGTAATGCCGGCGGTCATTGCGCCCAGAGCCATCAGGCCGGTTGAAATGGCGTAATGCGCGGTCGGGTATTTCGAATCCTGGGTGATGAACATCAGATAAACCATGTAGGCCGCAAAGCCAAAACCATAGCCGAACTGGTCGCAGCCAACGATCAGTGTCACCCAGATTTTGGCGGGCTGCACGGTTGCGGCCCAGATATAGAGGAGATTCGGCACGTTCATCGCCAGCACCATCGGCCACAATGACTTCTTGATGCCGTATTTCGAAATGACCATGCCGCCGATAATGCCGCCCAGCGTCAGCGCCACTACCCCGACAACGCCGGTCACAAAACCGACCTCAGAAGTGGTCATGCCCAGCCCGCCCTTTTCTACCGTATCGATGAGAAAAGGGTTCGACATCTTGCTGACCATCGACTCGCCAAAGCGATAGAGCAGAATGAAGCCAAGCACGATCGGCAGTTTCGCCTGCGAAAAATATTCGGCAAAAGCCTCTTTAAAGGGAAACGACTCATGCTTGTCAGCGTCTTTGCGCGGCTTCGGCATTGCCAGGTAACCGACAACGATAAAAAACAGGTAGACGAGCGCCGCGACGATCAGCACGTTGCGCCACGCAAGCGGGATCAGGGCACCAGGCATCGCTTCAAAGGTTCCTGCCAGATAAATCAGGCCGCCATTGCAGAAAACGTTGGCAAGTCGATAGGCTGTGCCGCGAATACCGACGAAGTAAGCCTGATCTTCAGGCGAAAGGGCGAGAATATAGAAGCCGTCGGCGGCAATATCATGGGTAGCCGAAAGAAACGCCAGAATCGTCAGAACCACGAGGGTCGGCGTCAGAAAGTTTTCCATGGTAATCGTCATCGAGACGCAGAGCATGGTGATAATGCCGAGTATCTGCGTGCCGACGATCCATTTGCGTTTCGTCGAGGTCGATTCAACCAGGGGGCCCCAGAGCATTTTGAGAATCCAGGGCCAGGTGATAAGGCTTGTCCAGAGGCCGATTTCGGCGTTCGAAATGCCGAGGCGCTTGAACATGGTCACCGAAACGGTGCTGACGATAAAATAAGGTATGCCTTCGAGAAAGAACAGCGATGGCACAAAGAGCCAGGGGTTACCGGTGGTTTTCTTTTCTGCAACGGATCCGTTTTCCATATGGTTCTGCTTTCCTGTAAAACTGTTGACAAATAAAGCGGTAATAGCGGATTAATAGAATGAATATATCAGAAATGACGTTCACCTGGCAGAACAGTTTTGTGGTTTTCAGACGAAAGTCAGGGGGGTGAGTAGGCAATGAATGATAAAGAAATGCACTTTGATGAAAAGCCCGGAACACCCACCCAGATAAAACTTGAGCTTCAGACACCGCTTGAAAAACTATTTTTCTGGCTTCTGGTCGCGGCGGGCTTTGTTCTTTTCAACGGCACAATTGCAATTATTCAAGAGGGAAAAACCGCTTTTTCGATTGCAATGTTCGGCGTTGGCACCATATTCACGCTGCTTTTCTGGAACCTGAAAAAACACACCGATAACTTCTACATTCTCGATCTGCCGACCCGGCGTCTGTTTTATCATTTCAAGTTTTTCTTCATAAAAAGGGTGACAGTCTTCTGTAACTTTTCCGACCTTGCCGCAATAACTGTGAGCGGGCAACATAATCGCAACAAAAGTCGTGTCTGGTGGACATATCAGATTCTCGCTCTCGACAAAAGGGGCAGAGTCTTCGCTCTCAGCGACAATGAAAAAAGTGAAGACCGCCACAGCCTGATCGCATCAGCTGCTAAAATTGCAGATATCACCGGTGCCCGCTTTTTTGACATGCCGGGCGAAAAGATAGCCCGGGTCAGACATGTATACGGAAACTTTGAGTTCGACGCGGTTGAACACCGTGCCATAGACTCATTCATCGATTTTTTCAAAACTTTTGTCGCAGTAATAGTTTTTCTGCTTACCACAACTGCCCTGATCCTGATTTTTCAGGCGGCCGTCAAATGGCTTGGTCTGTAAGCCGCCATCAGTCAGTAAGGCGCTGCTGAAAAGCCTCGAGAAATCTTGCCACGTGCAGGCCGTCGACAAGGCCGTGGTGCACCTGAATTGCAACCGGCAGCAGCAGCTTGCCTTCATCTTCGTAAGTTCTGCCAAAGGTTATTCTTGGCACAGAATCGCTTGAATTGAGGGCTTTGGCAAAAGTCAGCCCCGAAAAGCGATGCCAGGGAATGCTTGAATAATAGACCTGATCAGCCCGATAATCGTTCTCCAGGCACATTCCGGTCGTTGCCATGACCTTTTCAATCTCGGCCGCTGCAACTCTGGCAAATTCGGCAAAATCATCGACGAATTCTATGAAGCAGCACCCGAAGGTCTCATCGGGGCGCATTACCGTCGTTGAAGCATGAACCCGGTCATAGCACACCACTTCTTCACCGACAATGCGCATCCTCAGTTCTTCAACCTGATTAAGGGCCTGCAGTGACCGGTGCAGATAACTGAGAAAAAACGACTGTCCCTTATGTTTGCTGTTCCAGTAGGTTTTGCCGCAGTCGAGCGCGGTCGTAATGCCCCAGTAAGGGTCGGCAAGACCGCAGAAATAATGGTAGTGCTCGCGTCTTTTCCAGGTTGTCAGGTCGATTGTGTGCATTGGGCAACTCTCGCGGTGTTATGTCTGATTCTACTTCAATTCAGCGCCAATGGCAAAACTTCAGAAGTCTCAAACGGTCAGAAAGTCGTGTTAGAATTGTGTTATTCAGATTTTTACGGGAGTCGAATCATTTATGACAAGAATCATGCTGCTCGCTTTTTTGCTTGTATGCTCACTGGCAACCGGGGAAAGCGCCAAGCCGGTCGTCAACCTCAAGAGCATGCGCGACCGCAACGAAGTTGAGAGCCTGATCAAAGGCGCCAAAGGTATGCCACCGCAGCGTCGCATCGAATTCATCTCAAAATATCTGCTCGGCCGCAAATATCACCCCGAAACCAGAACCCGCATCAAAAAGCAGCACGCGCCAAAGCCGGCAAAAAGAGAAGCGAACAACGAAAAGCCGCTGTCGGTAGAGTTTTTAAGATCAAACCTGACTTACCTCGACTGTATGACCTATGTCGAGCACGTTCTCGCCATGGCTGCCTCCCAGAAAGCTTCTTACACAGAATTTCTGCTGCGGCTCATCGACGTGATGTTCGATGCCGGCGGCAAACCCCTGATGAACCATCACCGCAATCACTTCACGTCATACTGGGGCGTCGTGAACGAGCGCAAGGGCTACCTCACCGATATCGCCAGGCACCACCCCAAGGCCCTCAGCCGCGGTCTCTATCTCAACCGGGTCGGCAATAACCGCACCTACTACATCGAAGACCGCTTCATGATTGCTGCCGAACCAAGTCTGATGTGGTATTTCCCGGTGGCCGCAGTGCTCGATGGCTCGGCACCGCTTCAGTCAGGCGATATTGTGGCCATGGTGACCGACAAAGAAGGTCTCGACGTCACCCACATGGGTTTCTATATCGAACAGAACCAGAAACGCTGGCTGCGCCACGCTTCACTCAAGCTCAACCGGGTCACCGATCAGGATCTTGCCGAATATCTGCGTGCCGGCAAAAATATCAAAGGCCTGATGGCATTCCGACCCCTGCTTAAAACGGCCCCACCAGCTCTTTATCGTTTTCGCAATCTCGCCGAATAGCCCGGCGGATTTCGGCCATCAGATCGACCGCATAACAAAAATCTTGACTTACGAACTATAATTCGTGTATTTTATATCGCGTAAAATTTTTCAGGTCAGGAAGCCGCAATGGTCGAAAAAAGCGAACAAACCCATAAATGGACCTTTCTCACCAACCATGCCCACGTAATCGTTTGCCTGAGCATAAATCCGGCAATGCGCATGCGCGACATCGCAGACCGTGTCGGTATTACCGAGAGAGCGGTTCAAAAAATCATTGCCGACCTGACACACGAGGGCTATCTCGAAATTGACCGGCGCGGGCGTTGTAACAGCTATCGCCTCAACAGCGCGCTTCACCTGAGACACCCGATCGAATCGGGGCACACTATCGGGGAACTGCTGCTGCTCCTGCTCAAAGGAGCACCAGAAATTCACAGTATACAGACAAAGCCCGGGCTCAGCCCGGAGTCAGACAAACAGGACTAAACAATGGAAAAATGGCTGGTTCTTGCCGCCGGTTTCGTCATTCAGACGGTGATGGGCGGAATCTATGCCTGGAGCGAATTTGCTGTAAAGCTGCACCAGAACTACAACCTTTCCCGTGGCGAATGTGGTGCCATTTTTGGCCTGACCATCGCCATTTTTACCCTGGCCATGGTCTACGCCGGCAGAAAACTGCACACCTGGGGTCCCAAGATGACAGCATCAATCGGGGCCCTTTTTTTTATCGCGGGTTATCTGACCGCTTCTTTCTCACAGGGAAATTTCGCCCTGCTGCTCGGTTTCGCCCTGCTTACCGGTGCCGGCACTGGCTTTGCATACGTCTGCCCGCTGACTGTCGGAATGAAATGGTTTCCTGACAACCGCGGGCTGGTCACCGGCTTTTCGGTGGCAGGCTTCGGCGGCGGTGCGATTGTGCTCAGCGCGGTCAGTGAATACCTGATCCACGATCTTGGCTATAACCTGATGGTGACTTTTCGCATGATCTCATTCATTTTTGGTGGCTGTGCACTGATTGCCGCCAGTTTTCTCAGTGAACCCTCTTCAGATGAAGAAAAACATCATGCGCATACCTGCAATATACCTCTGCATGAACTGATTCTGACGAAAAACTTTGCGCTGACAGCGTTCGGAATGTTTTCAGGCACCTTTGCCGGGCTTCTTATCATCAGCAATCTCAAATCAATCATGCTGGCTGCAGACTTCAGCGAATACTGGGCTACGATTTCGATAAGCCTCTTTGCGGCCGGCAATATTACCGGTCGTATTTTGTGGGGCCAGATTCACGACCGTATTGGTTCACGCAAAACTATTATAGCCGGAAATTTTCTCTTCATTATCTCGCTGCTGCCGCTCCTTTCTGAAGATCTCTCAACCTGGTCGCTGCCGGCTATCCCTTTAATAGGAATGGTTTTTGGCAGTTGCTTTGTCATTTATGCCTCGACCGTCGTCGAAATTTTCGGGCACCGCAAATTTGCCGGCCTATACCCGTTCTGTTTCCTCGCCTACGGCTTTGCAGCCCTTACCGGGCCGGCCCTCGGCGGCCTGATTGCTGACCAGACCGGCTCTTTCAGCTATGGCATCATCACCGGCCTGGTCGCTCTGGCGATAAATCTGTTGCTTTTTGCCGTCGGATTCGGCAGAACGGAAACTTCCGCGCAGCCAGACAGCCCCGAAGAAAGCACTGTCGCGTGGTATAAGCCCGGCTGGACCATACTGCGACGTTTCTGGCTCCAGAAACAGGATTCCTGATCTTTAGCTTTTCGTGGCAGAAAGCAAAAACTTCCGGCCATTTTTCGGGTATAATTCTGGTATTACTTCGCAGATTAAGCAGGGAGTATATTCCTATGAAAAAAACTTTCAGCCGGCTTATCAATGCAACTGCGCTCGCGCTGGTCATGACCGCCGGCTTTTCGGCCGATCTGGCCGCACAAAATACGCAGCAAAGCAACCCTTTCCAGGTCAACAATGTCTACATTTCTGCAGGCAAAAGCTTCGACATCAGTCAGATCAACGCCAGCGCTTCAGTAGACCTTACCGAAGAAGAACAGAAATTTCTCGACATGCAGCTGCTGCCTTACTACTACCCGGTTCTCAAAAGATGCGCCGAAGGCAAAGAGCCGTTCACCGGCAAAGACGGCGGACTGACGGCGGCCAAGAATCTCTGCAAAAGTTTCTACCCGCAGGGCAAGGGAAACTATTCGCGCGACTTCGGCAACCCGGTCAGAATGCTCGACTGGGCAAAGCGCTGGCATAAAGACGAAAAGATGGTAAAAATGGTCACCTCGGCAAAACGGGGCGATATTTTCCTTAACGGCCCAAAAGACAAGCAGGAAATCGACAAAAACTTCATCTGCCTGATGACCAAGGGCCCCTACTATCACGCGACAATGGTGGTAGACAGTGTCCCACCCATCATCATCGAAGCGGTCGGCATCACCGCCAACAAATCAGATACGACCAGCGACAAGGTACGTATGAGTACCTGGTATGAAGAATTGGGTGGCTGGTGCAACTACCGCCTTGTCAGGCCAACGCACGGCCTGCCGGCGTCACAGGCCAACGCCATCATCGAAAAGGCAATCGGCTACGCTGAAGCGCAACTTGGCAAGCCTTACGATTACTCATTCTCGAACAGCGACGGTGACCGCGCCTTTTACTGCAGCGAGCTTGTCAGCAAAGCCTATTTCGACGGCGCCGGTTTCAAGGGCAATATCGCCCAGAAAGACCCTGAACGCGACAAGATCATCGTCGCCCTGCACTCGGTAATCGACGGCCTCGAACCGAAAAACAAGTATCAGCTCGCCGACAAGGTGATGAACTTTGCGGTTGCCTACAGCCACAGCCCCGATATCAACAAACTGCAGGAATTCATCATCAACGATCTGGTTCCTGACTGCAAAACTCTCGATAAGGCCTTTCCGGGCCCTGAAGGACGGGCGAAGCTGAATAAGGTATTCAATAAAATCAAGAGCAACGAAGGCTTTAAAAGCTTTACCGCCGCCAACAAGTCATACGAAGACGATAAAAAAGCCGGAAAATTCAATGCCGGCTGGGGTATCGGCAAACTGCGCGAGCTGAAAAGCAAGGCCAGCGTCGGGCTGTCGCTGCTGAAAGACATCGACAGGCTCGGCAAAGAAACCGGCGCCAGCCGCAAAGACCTGACCATGGTCGTCATGAAGCTTTTCATACCCGTGTATCAGAATCTCGGCACTTTCGGTGAAGTACTCGGCGGCATGGACAAAACCGATCAGGTCAGCCTGCCCGAAGGCGTCAAAACCGTGCTGAAAATCGTCGACTGGGGCGTCAGCAAACGTGAAAGCGTCAAAAACTGGCCGGTCATCGGCGGCACTCTTGCGAAACTCATGCCCGGCAACGGCGACGGCAAAATCTTTACTGACCTGACCAGTCCGAGTGACCTGGCCCAGGCCAGCCCCGGCTTCACCATCGACTACCCCTGAGACAAAATCAGGGCGGCAGCAGTCACAAGTTCCCCGCCTGTTTTCGGTCCGGGCACAAACGCGGGGTGCCACAGCAGAGTCTGGCAGTTATCTGCCAAAATAGTATAAAAAGACTTTAACGACAACACCCCGCACTGCTGCGGGGTGTTGTGTCTTTGTGCGGCTGTGCTTAATACTTTATTTGCGGCGGCCGATAAAGAGGCGCAGCGGCAGATGTATTCTCTGCTTCCAGGAGGCTTCAGAATGGCTGCCACCCGAAAATTCGCGATAAACCAGGCCTTTGAAGGCCGGGCATTTCTGTTTTACGGTTTCGGCGAGCTGACGACTGAATCTTATCGCCTCTTCGCCTTCGCGCGTGCCCATATCGGCCCAGATCTTGCCCTGCCATGACGCCAGATCATTCTGCAGCAGCCATTCTATTATGCCGCCATTGGCCCACCAGATCGAAGGCGACATGGCGATGATCCCCGAAAACACCTCTGGCCGCGAAACCCCGATGTAAAGTGATATCAGGCCACCGAGTGAAGAACCGCCGACGAAGGTATTGCGGCGATCTTTGAGAGTCCTGAAACTGCGATCAACAAGGGGCTTGAGCTCTTCGACAAGAAAACGGGCATATTTTTCACCATTGCCACCCTTGTGCTTCGGGTCCGGAAAAGGCGTATACTCGCTCATGCGGTCAGCGGTGTTGCCGATTCCGACAACAATGGCATCGTTCAGTTCACCACGGGCGATGCCTTCGTCCATGGCCTCGTCGATACCCCAGTCGACGCCGCCGAAAGAGGTGCCCGGGTCGAAGAGATTGCCACCGTCGTGCATGTAAATAACCGGGTAACGACGACTCGAACTGCCTGGCTTGTCATAGGAAGGCGGCAGCCAGACGATCACATCACGCGCCGGCGCCAGAAATGCCGATTTCACCTGGCGAAGAATTTTATAGTTTCCGGTTATCATTGGCGGCTGGTTTGCAGCACCGCTGCCGGCCTGATCTGACCAGGCTTCGACCACGGCACGCTCGACCATTTTGTCGCCCTTGACCAGCAGGCGGCGATTCGGTCTTTCGAGCCCCTGCGCCGTCTTTTCGACAGTGGCGAAGCTGCCGCGGGTAAACTTGAATTCGAGCACCGTTCCCGCGGGGATCTCGCCACGAAACTGGTGCAGCCCGGGGCCGGTTTCTTTCAGAGGCACGCCGGCGCCCGCCCATTCGGAAAGAAGCTCATGATTGCCGGTAATGCAGACCTTTTCGGCATCGGGGGTGACAGCCGGAACATTGACGACAATCGTCAATTCTGTTGCCAGAGCGGCCGATGCCGACATGAACAGAACCGCAAGCGCCAGATTTTTCAGGTGTTTCATCATTTCAGGTTTCCTTGTGCAATAATCACTGCGTGGCATCGAGAATAAAGGTTTCAACACGCCTCAGAAGCTTGGTGGCCGCTTCGTCGTTGTCATGCACCACGCGGTGCTTGAGTGCATCGCGCATTGGCTTGAGATTGCCCGAAACAGAAAGAATGAACGGGCGCCAGCGTTTCGTGAAGCTTTCTATTTTGGCAATGGCCATTTCAGCCCGCTGGTATTCACCGCCGCTGATTCCCTCACAGACGATCTTCTGCACCTTGTTTACCGCCATTCTGAAAATATTGGCCTGATTTTTCTGCTGAGTCGAATTCAGGCTTCCCTTCATGGCTTCGAGAGAGTTGTGCAGCAATTCAGTGTAATCGAGAAGACGGGTGAAATCTTCGATCTTTTCAGGGTTGAAAACCCATACGGTCGGATTGTTGCGCAGGGTCACGAACCTGTCGGAACCACCACGTTCTGACACAGAGACCAGGACTGCATATTTCCCGGCAATTTCGGGGGCGGGAATCTGATTAAAGCGCAGCGACAAGCTTGATTTTGCCCCATTGCCCTGCAGGCCGGCGGTTTCGAGAATGAAGCCGTTACGGAAAAACCTGATTTTTTCGTCTTCGGTAGTATTGCGCTTGCCACGCAGCACTTCGACCGCACCGCGGCCAAGCCCGTCAACTTTCCAGCGAGCCGGATATTCGACTTTGATCTGGTCGATGTCGCGGCCATTGGCAAAAAAGTGCAGCTCGCCCATCGAGATCGGCTCGCCGGCAAAGGGCAGATCGGCAATTTGCATGAACGCGGCCGCATCGCTGAATTTTCCGAAGTATTCGGTGAATTCTTCGCGAAACATGCCGGCAATTTTTTTTGAGTGCAGAACCATGATGTTTTCGTCATTGGCGCGGTTACCGTTGGTTGAGGCGTTCTCCGAGCCGAGAACCACGCGCGGGTCCTTACCGTTGGAGTCGACCACAAAAACCTTGTGGTGAAATTTGCCTTCGTTTGGGTAGATTCTGACCGGAATACCGACCTCGGTCAGGTGTGAAAACTCGCCGAACGGGCCGGTACTACGGTAGAGCATACGATCGAAAATACCCTTAACATCGCAACCCGCTTTGAATTTTTTGATCAGCAGATCGCGAAGATCGTCGGCAGTGAAGGCAAACTGCATAAAGAACACTTCTTTTTCGGCTTCAGAAATGGCCTCGGCAATGCGGGCATTCGGGTTATCTTCGGGTGCGAAAAATACTTCGATGTTGGTATCATCGACTTTGACCATCTGACGCTCGGCATGGCGTGGCGAACTCGGGCCAAATGAGCGGTCGAAGAACATTTCTTTAAATTCGGCCGAGTAAATGGCGGCCAGCTCTTTAGACTTAACCTGAATGGCGTTGTTCGGGTTTTTGTAACTGCAGGTATCGGTGAGATTGAAGCTGCCGGTCCAGACAGATTCGCCATCGCGAATACCGAATTTGTTGTGCATCAGGCTGGAGCGGTTGTTGTCATCTAAGACTTCAACGCCGGCAGCCAGAAGTCTGGCAATAAAAGGGTTGAGTTCAGGTTGAACCGGCTGAGCGCCATTGCGACGGGCCGGAGCCTTTATCGGGTGCGGTGTCAGCGAATCGACATCGTCCTGGGTTGCCGGATCGGGCGGCAGAAAGTAGTAGTTGTTGTCAACGACCAGCTTAACGTCAACGCCGCGTTTCTTCGCGCGAATGAAGGCATCGACAACCGAATCGAGACGAATTTCGAAAAAAGCTCCGTGCAGAGTTTTTCTGGCGCCATCGACGAATTTGATAAACTCAGTATCCAGGCCGGTTTCACCCTGTATTGAAGGGCCAAAGCCGATTCTGATATTGGGAGAAACCTGTGTCATTGGCCCTGCCAGAACATCAGAAGGAGCAAAGCAGCCTGCAAGCGCCAGCGAAAGAGCAAGAAAATATCTGCGCATAAAAGCCTCCACCCCAGAATACTACCCGAGCTATTAATTATACTGACAGGGAAAAATTGCGCAATCGGCAGTCGCATGAAGCGGGCCAAGCCCACTCAAACGCCTTAATATTGGCAATTGGGGCAAAAGATACATGCCATAAGCATCAGCGGGGTATTTTAACGGTCACCATCGTCAGGTCATCAAAAAATGGGCCCGGAACGACGAAACGGCGGTAATCTTCGAGCAGTGACTCGACGAACTGCCGGGCATCGCAATCAGCCAGACGAGAGACGCAGCGCATCAGCTCGGCCTCACCGAACGATTCTTTTGCGGCATTGCGGCCATCCCAGAGGCCGTCAGAATAAAACAGAATAATATCACCCGGCGCAAAAGTCAGACAGCTCTGCTCGAAAGGCCGCCTGAACGGCAGGCCGACCGGGCCGCCATTTCCTTTAACCTCACGCCAGACCTTTTCTGCGGCAGAATACCAAAGAACCGGCGCATGCCCGGCATCGACGAAGGTCATCAGTTGCTGCGACATATCAAAGCTGGCATACATCATGGTGATAAATTTCTGAACCTGATTCAGCCCTGATTCCATTACATGCCTGAAAGAATTCATTATTTTAGCCGGCTCAAGGTCACGGGTTTCATCACGCAATGAAAGCTGCCAGAGCACCCGGGCCAGCTGGTTGCGGGCACCGGCCCCGACCATGGCAGCGTGCAGACCCTTGCCCATGACATCGCCGACCACCAGGTCGAAGCGATTATCGTTGAACCTGAAAAAATCGATAAAATCGCCATCGACATCTTTTGAAGGCACGGTAACCGCTGCAATATCGAGCCCGTTGACTTCAGCCGGCACCTTTTCCATCAGCAGTGTACTCTGAATTTCGCCGGCAATGACAAGCTCCTGCTGATGCGCTTCTTTTTCGAGCTGCTGCAGGCGGTACTGCCGGTAGGCTTCATGCAACAGGCGATTGAGCTGCTCAAGCGGGCAGGGCTTGGTAATAAAACGAAAAATATTGCCCTCGTTCACCGCTTTGGTGGCAATATGAAAGTCACCTTCACCGGTCAGCATCATGCGCACGCTTTCTGGCGACAACGCAATAGTTCGGGCAAGAAAAGCGATACCATCCATGCGCGGCATATTAAAATCAGCGACGATAACGGGAAACGGGCCATGCTGTTCGACAGCCCGCAAAGCTTCTTCACCGCTCAGAGCGGTTACCAGCTCCCAGTCTTTGCGCAGCCCGCGGCTGTAAGAGTGAATGATATTGGGTTCGTCGTCAACAAAGAGAACTTTTGGCTTCATCAGGCTGTTTCCCTGCTGCTTTCAAGATAGAGAACTCCGGCCCGCTTTTTCCAGGCATCGAAAAGTCTTTTTACGTGCACGTCGGCGGCGATACCAGGGTCAATGACCGCTGTCTCGCCCGCTGCCATGCATAAAAAGACATTTGCCAGGTGGGTAGCGACCAGCACGGTCGATTTTTCGAGCTTCAGCTGGCCGGGCCGGTGGTGGCAGGCGACGGCTTCGACAACCGGATCGGGCAGACCCAAGAGGCCAAGAAGGTAGGCCCCGATCTCTGCGTGAGAGATGCCGAAGGTTTTGTATTCAGCTTCAGAAAATTCTTTTTCGGAATTACCCGACATCGGCTGCAGCACCCGGCTAAAATAGCGCGGATGATCGAGCAGCAGCAGTTTGCCGACGTCGTGCAGCATGCCGGCAAGGAAGGCGTCTTCCTGGACACTGGGCGGGGAATTCAGATTGGTGGCGATTTCGCGACTCAGGCGCGCCGTCAGAGAGCTGTGCATCCAGAGCTTATCGAGTGACAGGCCGGGCATGATGATGTCGGGGGCCGCAAAAAAGAGCTTCACATAGCATACAAGCGATTTGATGACGTTGATGCCGAGAAGAACCACCGCTGTCTGCGGGTTTGA
>Ga0116172_10002989_pt1 | contig 14351 bp, 9 predicted proteins | sample AD_UKC083_MetaG_FD_89799 | JGI IMG/M metagenome (GOLD analysis project Ga0116172, IMG submission 89799) | Active sludge microbial communities of municipal wastewater-treating anaerobic digesters from USA - AD_UKC083_MetaG | ecosystem: Engineered > Bioreactor > Anaerobic > Digestate | place: USA...
CTCGAAGTCCACCCCCCAGACCTTGGCGAAGTGCTTCCATGAGCCTTCGACAATACCGTAGTAGCCGGGCAGTGAATCGGGGTTGGGGCCCACATCGGTCGCGCCCTGTACGTTGTCGTGGCCGCGGAAAATGTTGGTGCCGCCACCCGATTTGCCCACATTGCCCAGCGCCAGTTGCAGAATGCACGAGGCACGCACCATGGCGTTGCCAATCGTGTGCTGGGTCTGGCCCATGCACCACACCAGCGTGCTGGGGCGGTTGTCGCTCATCATCTTGGCGACCTTGAAGACCTGATCCTCTTTCACGCCACAGGCTTCTTCCACCTTGTCAGGTGTCCACTTGGCCAGGACTTCTTCCTTGACTTTTTCCATGCCAAAGACGCGGTCGTTGATGTACTGCTTGTCTTCCCAGTTGTTCTTGAATACGTGGTACAGCACACCGAACAGGAAAGGAATGTCCGAGCCAGAGCGGATACGCACAAACTCGTCCGCCTTGGCCGCGGTGCGGGTAAAACGCGGGTCCACCACGATCATCTTGGTGCCGGTTTCCTTGGCGTGCAGCATGTGCAGCATGCTGACCGGATGCGCCTCGGCCGCATTGGAGCCAATGTACATGGCGCACTTGCTGTTCTGCATGTCGTTGTACGAATTGGTCATCGCACCGTAGCCCCAGGTGTTGGCTACACCGGCCACCGTGGTGGAGTGGCAGATGCGCGCCTGGTGATCGCAGTTGTTGCTACCCCAGAAACTCACGAACTTGCGCATCAGATACGCCTGTTCGTTGTTGTGCTTGGAGGAACCAATCCAGTAAATCGAATCGGGGCCGCTGGCTTTTTTCAGCTCCAGCAATTTGGCACTGATTTCGGACAGCGCAGTCTCCCAACTGATGCGGACATAAGCTCCGTTGACCAGCTTCATCGGGTAACGCAGGCGGTACTCACCGTGACCGTGCTCACGCAGCGCTGCGCCCTTTGCGCAGTGCGCTCCCAGATTGATCGGCGAGTCAAACACCGGCTCCTGGCGAACCCACACACCGTTTTCAACCACCGCATCCACTGCGCAACCCACCGAGCAGTGTGTACACACCGTGCGCTTGACTTCGACCTTGCCCTTGCCAACCGCCACATCACCCACAGCAGCCTGCGCCTTCTTCACCAGGGTGAGCTGCGAGGCCGCAAGGCCAACACCCACACCGAGGCCAGAACGACGCAAGAATGCGCGCCGGTCCATGGTGGGCAGCGCTTGTGCCAGACCCCGGCGCAGGCTGTGCACGAAGGGTGAGCGTTGGTTTGCAACCTGCGATTCAGATTTTTTGGTAAGCAACATAAGAGTCCCCGAAAGCCGTATTGGGTTGCGAAATCAGACCAAAGTCGTTTTGTAGTACTGCTTGACATGCGCACTGAGCTCATATCCGCCACCACGCAGCGGCTTTGGCTTGGGCACGGGCACTTGCGCGATTTGCTGCGAAGCCGGCAGCACACCCACAGCGGCCGCCAAAGCACCCACGGTACCCGCGCCGGCAAACAGGGTGCGGCGCGTCAGTTTGGAAGGGGATGAAGACATGAACAGACTCCTCGTGTGGTTCTTTCGTATGCACAGGTATGCATACCTTGGTTGCCGTGGAATCTATCAACAAGTGCGCGAATCAACAAGTGAGCAAACCCTCGCGACACCTGCCACACGGCGCTGTGCAAAACATCGTCCGCGGTAAGCAGTGCGTAGGGCGCCCGGCTTCACGCGGCGGCAAAGCAGCTTCCATGCCAGACAATCTTTCAGACACAGGGCGTGCGCACAGAGTGTGTACCCTGACAACGATGACAAAAAATGGAAGCCTGAAAATCGCGGGCGCGCCAAACTGCGCAGGCTTGCGCGACAAGTTGTCGCAAAAACAGGGAATGCCTCCCGGCAGTCATTTGTAAGCTCACACCAAGGTCGCTGAAAAGCGCGTGCGATTTATATTTTTACCTGACTAAATTACTCAGGTCTATCGATAGAATTCACACGCCTTATGACCACCCCCGTTAAGCCAAATTCACCTGACACCCCACCCGTACGCCCCATTGAAGGGTGGCCGGACTGGTCCATATTGATCGTGGACGACGAACCCGGTATGCGCAACTTCTTGGTCAAGACGCTGGTGCCGCGCTGCCGCACCGTGCACAGCGCGGGTAGCGCCGAAGAGGGTGCGCAATACCTGCAGGCGCAGCACTTTGACCTGATCATTCTGGACATTACCCTTCCTGGTCTTAGTGGAGTGGGCTGGCTCAAAGCCCTGCGCGAAAGTGGCTACCGGGGCCACGTGATTTTGATCACCGCATTTGCTGATCTGGACTCGGCCATCGAGGCGCTGCGTGCGGGCGCGTCAGACTTTATCCTCAAGCCGTTTCGGGTGCCGCAAATGCTCAACGCCATCAAGCATTGCTTCGAGTCCTCACGCCTGCAACGCGAGAATTTCGTGCTGCGCCACACGCTTTCACGCCAGACGGGTAGTGCTTCCGGATTGATTGGCAACTCGGCCTATATGCGGGGTCTGCGCGAAACACTGACCCGCGTCGCGGCTGTTGACAGTACGGTTTTGCTGCAGGGCGAGTCCGGCACCGGCAAGGAACTGGTGGCCCGTGCCCTGCACGCCCTGAGCCCACGCGCTGCGGGACAGTTTGTGCCGGTCAACTGCGCCTCCATGTCGCCCGAGCACATGGAGAGCACCCTGTTCGGTCACGCCAAGGGCGCGTTCGCGGGAGCCTCTGCCGCGCGCGACGGCTTGTTCTATTACGCACAGGGTGGCACGCTGTTTCTGGATGAAGTGGCCGAACTGCCGCTTGCTCTGCAGGCCGCCTTGCTGCGCGCTGTGGAAGACCTGTGCGTGCGCCCTGTAGGCAGCACCCAATTGGTTCCGGTGAACGTGCGCATCATGGCGGCCACCAACCGATCGCTGCAGCACGAAGTGGAGGCGGGGCGCTTTCGCAAGGACCTTTACTACCGTCTGCAGGTCGTCGACATAGCGCTCAGCCCCTTGCGTGAACACAAGGAAGACATCGCCGACCTGGTACAGCACTTCATGGCGCATCTGGTGCCCGGCAAGGGCGTTGCGCCGCTGGAGATCACCGGCACGCAAATGGCGTACCTGATGCAATACGCATGGCCGGGTAATGCACGTGAGCTGCGCAACCTGATCGAGCGTTCTCTGATATTGGGTGAGCTCAATGTGTCGGCCCTGTACGGCACTGCGCCCTCTCACGCTGGACCTGCGGGGCCCGCAGCCACCAACCTGCAGTCATTGGAGAAGCAGCACATCCAGTCGGTACTGGACTCGGTGCAGGGCGACAAAACGCGAGCGGCCGAATTGCTGGGCATTTCGCGTCGCACGCTGGAGCGGCGCTGCGCCGAGTGGTCGGCGCCATGAGTGCTTCGTTCGTGTCACGTCGGCTGTGGCACGACCTGTCGGTTCGCCACAAACTGATGGTGTTATCGCTCTTGCCACTGGTGGTGGTCTTGCCACTCTTGTTGGCTGCCTTGGTCATCTGGGGCAACTCGGCGTATGACCGCTTGCTCATCACCAAAGTGCGCAGTGACCTGGCAGTGGCCCATGGCTATTTCGGTCGCGTTCAAAACGAGGTTGGCACAGGTACTGAGGCTATCGCCGGGTCGCATGCCTTGATCCTGGCACTTGCCAACAAAAACAACCCGGCGCTGAAAACCCAGCTCACGCAAGCCCAACAGCGTTTGGGGTTTGACTTCATCAACCTCTACAACCCCCAGGGTCAATTGATTACCGCCAGTTGGGAGGCTGGTGGCGGTGCGAGCGTGGCACCAGTGAAACTGCCTGACTCCAATGGGACTGACAGCACATTCGCACACATTCAACGCCTGAGTCAACGCGATTTGTTGGCCATGGCACCGCATCTGAGCCAACGTCTGGGCATACCCATCATTCCCACAGCGGGTGCCGTACCCGGTATCCGTACCCAGGAGGACCGTGCGCTGGTTATGCTGTCCTGCGCGCCCGTGCGCGATGCCGCCGGTCACACGGTGGCATGGCTGCGTGGCGGTGTGCTGCTCAACCAGAACCTGCCACTGATCGACCACATCAACACCATCGTGTACCCCGATGGCTCGCTGCCATTGGGTAGCGTGGGAACTGCCACTCTCTTTCTGGATGATGTGCGCATCACCACCAACGTGCGCCTGTTTCAGGACAAGCGTGCCATTGGTACCCGCGTGTCGCAGGCCGTGCACGACGCGGTGCTGGTGCGCGGCGAAACCTGGCTGGACCGCGCCTTTGTAGTCAACGACTGGTATGTCTCGGGCTATGAGCCCCTGATCGACAGTTCCGGTCAACGCGTGGGCATGCTCTATGTGGGCTACCTGGAGACGCCCTACCGCATGACGAAGTACGGCATTCTGGCGCTGATCGTGGGCATCTTTGCTGCTGCCGTGATTCTGGCGGCGTGGTTCTCCATGCGACGGGCACGCAGTATTTTTCAACCGGTGGAGCGCATGAACGACACCATGCGTCGCGTGGAAGAAGGCGAACCCGACGCCCGCGTAGGAGCCGTTGTGGCGCATGACGAACTGGGTGCATTGGCCAACCACCTGGACCAGCTTCTGGATGTAATCGCAGAAAAGACGGTCACCCTGAGGCGCTGGGGCGAAGAGCTCGACGCCAAAGTGGCCGAACGCACACAGGAGCTGTCGCTCAGCAACCAATCTTTGCAGCTGGCGCAGGCACAACTGGTCAAGTCCGAAAAGCTGGCTGCCATCGGCCAGCTGACTGCCAGCGTGGCCCACGAAATCAACAACCCGATTGCGGTGATGCAGGGCAACCTGGACCTGGTGCGCGAAATTCTGGGGGAGTATGCCGAGCCAGTGCACACCGAACTCAAGCTGATGGACCAGCAGGTGGACCGCATGCGTCTAATCGTGACCCAGCTGTTGCAACACGCCCGGCCCAACGACTACGCCGGTTATGTGGACGCGGTGAATGTCAACGAAGCTCTGAGCAGTTCGCTGGTACTGGTGGAGCATTTGCTGGCGCGCACCAAAATCCGGGTGGAGCGACAATTTGGCGCTACGCTTCACACCCCGATCAACCAGCAGGAACTGCAACAGGTGCTGATCAATCTGATGATTAACGCCCTACAGGCCATGCCAGACGGCGGCACCCTGACACTGCGCACTGTGGACTTGGCCGACGCCAAAGACCGCCAAGGCGTGCTGATTCAGGTTGGTGACACGGGAGCGGGGTTGAGCGACGCTATCTGTGAGCGACTGTTCAGCCCGTTTTTCACCACCAAAAACGACGGCAACGGCCTGGGACTGTGGATCAGCGTCGGGCTGGTAGAGCGCTACGGTGGAACCATCCGGGCTGCCAACCGCAGCGACACCGTCGGTGGTGCCAATGGAGCTGTGTTTGAGGTATGGTTGCCCTTTGAAATCGCTGGGCAAGCATAGAGTGACCAGTCAATCGCGCAAGTTGCCGCAAAGGCAGTCTGCTTGCATCCATCAAGCGTTCGTAGAACGGAGAAAGTCCAACGTGACATACCCAATGCGATAACATCAGTTTTCAACCGCTTGGGTCCAAATCTATTCATGACGATTCACAGACATTTTGGGGCTGTTTGCCTTTGACCCCGTGGCAATAAAAAAGCACCTTGAAAAATCGCTGGATATGCTTGTGGCCGTCGTGCTGCCGACGCTGCTGGTTGCGATTGTGGGATGCATACTGTTGCTACGTATGATGCAAGTCGACGCCGCGGCGATCTCAGACTTGCCGATCCGCGTTTGGATGCAAGACAAGGCGCAATCTTCGCCAGACCGCCAAGCTGTCCTGAGCATTCTGCAGGCCATTGAACCCGCCACCGTTGTAAAGACCCAGCTTTCCACAAATGATTTCTGGTTTGTGTTCGATGTGGGGGGCCGTTTTGATGGCGCGACACAGGTGATTGATCTTCCCTCACGCCACTCTTCATCCGTGGCATGCTGGGATGCAAATACCGACACGTCATTGGGAGCGGCTGATCGAACCAGCGTGCAAGGTCAGCTCGTCAGCAGCCGCAGTGGATACTCGCTGGTAGCACGACCAGGCATTGCACTGTCCAAGGTTCTGTGCAAGGCGGCTTTTCGGGGTCCGGGGAGAATATCGGCTCAAGTCTGGTCAATCGACGCGCTTCGGAATGCCCAGTTACACCACCGAAATTCGGGAGCAATGATCGAGGCAGGCATAGGCGTGCTGGCACTCTTCATGCTTTTGACTGCCTGGGTGAATCGCAGCGCACTCTATTGGACATTCGTGGGTTGGTTGCTGATCAACATGCGCATGGCTGCATTGTCAGCAGGAACCGATTGGGAACTCTTTGGCATCCCGATAGCACCATCCATAGTGATTGACATGCGGCAGTGGACGGTCTGCCTCTACTTTTCAATGACCGTGGCAATGTTCAGCCAACTCTTCAAGAAGGAGCTTCAGGCTCTGCGTGCTGGATGGGCTCTGGCTGTTCTACAGACATTGGCGTTGGTCTTTGCTGTGTTGCCGCTCATACTCACATTTGAAAGAACGCTTGCCGCGATCTGGCCATGCACGGCACTTGGCACCACCATCATTGTTTGGTATCTCTTCAAGATCCTGAGGAAAACCCACTCCCGTGTGGCGGGCTGGTATGCAGCATCCATCGCCATAGCTGCTTTGGGTAGCCTTTCAGAAGTGATTGCAGCGGTCGCGGGCCAGTTCAGCTTGCTGGCCAGCTTCAATCATGTCACTGCAGGCATTGCGTCTTCCTTGCTGGCGTCTCTGGCTTTGGCCGAGCACATGCGCGCCGACCGACAGAAGAAAATCGAGGCACAAAAAACCCTGCGCGCGGCCTATACAGACTCCCCAATCGGCCTCTTCACAGTGGGCGATGGCGGACGGCTCATCAAGACGAATCCTGCTTTTCAATCCATGATCATGGGCATGGTCTATGGCACACCGGCATTTCTGGCGGAAGTTTTCGAGTTGGAAGTTGCTTCTGCCATTACTCAACTTCAAACAACCCGCGCGCACAGCGCAGTCGAGCTGCAGACCCGCGCCAGAAACACTGAGACGCAGCAGGACCATTGGTTTTCAATCAAGGCGTCAACCAGCGATGGAGCGATCGTTGAATGCACGCTGCAAGACATCACCGATCGGGTTCAGGCCAGCGAGCGCCTTGAATTTTTGGTCAACCACGACTCTCTTACCAAGAGTCTGAATTTGAGCGGTCTTTCGCGCCAGTTCGAACGGCTTGAGCGACAACCCGCTGCGTTGGCGTACCTGGACCTGGACCGCTTCAAGTTAATCAACGACCTCTACGGGCATACGGTTGGAGACATCGTACTCAAACAGGTCTGCGAACGAATCAAGCGCAACGTTGGACCAACGGACATGGTGGCCCGAATGGGGGGCGATGAGTTCGTCGTGGCCTTTTCCCGCGCCAGCATGGAAGCCGCGACCCGCATTTGCCGGGCGATTGTCAAAGAAATTTCAACAGGCAGTTACCAGGTCGAAGCGCAGAGCTTTACATTGAGTGTTTCTGGCGGATTGGTCAGTACCAGCCGATTTACCCGATCACCTTTGAAAGAAGTGATTTCTGCAGCCGACACCCTGTGCCGTGTTGCCAAAAAGCGCAGCGATGAGCGACTGGTGATCATGGAGTCCGGCGACCAATTCTTCCAACTGCACAAAGAAGAACTTGAACTCATTGCGGCACTCGAGCGGGGCGAGACGCCGGCGGGTCTGTTCCTGGTCATGCAGCCCGAGATCTCTCTCAATGCGCCACATGACTCACTGAACTTTGAGGTACTGCTGCGATTGCGCAAGGCAGACGGACAGATTCTGCCAGCGAACATCATCATCGAGGCCGCCGAAGCCCACGCCAAGACGGCGATCATTGACCGCTGGGTCGTGAACACGGCCATCAACTGGCTGGAGACCCATGCGGCCTCACTGGGCAATACGCGCTTTGTCGGCATCAACCTCTCGGGCGGCTCGCTCAATGACGAAGCATTTACGGAAGAACTGTTCGCGTTATTTGAGCGTCATCCGGTGGCTCTATCGATGATTTGCCTGGAAATCACCGAGACAGTTGCACTGACCGACATGCAAAAAATGCAGCGCTTCATTGACCGCGTGCGAAGTATCGGTGCCAAGGTAGGGTTGGACGATTTTGGTGCTGGCTATTCGTCCTTCGGTTACCTCAAAGGGCTTTCCGTGGATGCCTTGAAGCTCGACGGCTCGCTTGTCAAGGACGCCGCCCACAGCCTGTCCGGTATGGCCATTGTTGAATCCATAGCCAGTTTGGTAACCAAGCTGGGCATGAAATCCATTGGCGAATTCGCTGAGGATCTTGCCACCATCAAGGTATTGTCGGAAGCGGGTGTGGACTACGCCCAGGGTTACGGGATCAGCAAACCTGTGATGCCAGAGCGCATCCTGGCTGCACGCAGCGGTGCCGATTTCATTGAAAATCCTGAAATATTGGCGTTCATCAATAGCTTGCAGGAAAGCATGTCTGGCACCATGCCGCTTTTTGAAATCGAAGGGCCATTGTCGATCTACTGAGACAACCCCTTTTGCAGCCTATGCCGTGAGCGCCATGGGGCGCGATGCCTGGTAATGCGTGCCGGGCCGTGGCACAAGTCTGCGCTCTGGCAGATAGGTGACGTTTGAGCCGCGATCGGGGCACTGCCAGTCAAAATTCAAATCCTGAGCCATCGAGAGATCTATGTCGGAGTGATGGGACTCAAACATGAACCTGTATAGCGGGTGCCGATGGCTGCGCCAAAGCTGCTGGGCATTGGTTGGTGAAAAACTCAACACGCGATGGGGAACCCCGCCAGCGTGCGCCATAGGGTAATACACACGGGGTTCTTTGACATCTTCAAACAACAGGCTGTCGTGTATCTTGTCTACCGGACGACGGGCTGCAGCCATCATCCAGTCCACATTCTGCTCAAGGCAATACAAATGCAGCGCTTTAAACAACGCGCTACGCACGGTCGATGCACCGGGGCTGCCCTTGACACACAATCGGGTCGTCTCCACCATGCGGGTATTGCGAAATCGTTCTGGCAAGTCCAGCGATGCTTGTAGCGGCAATGGGTTGAACACGTTGGAATGGGTCCGCAGCGTGCCCAGCAGACTGTCATCGAATTTGGACTTGGCCACAAAGACCTCGCACCCACGGGCGAAATCCGCAGGTTCTGGACAGCTCAGTGTTTCTGCCAGTGCGGGCAGATGTTTGCCGTAAGTCGCAACTCTCAAACTGGCGACGTCTTGCAAATGTTGCCTCGACGCTATTTCCACCCGAAAGGGCAGCGTCTCCTCAAATTGCATCGCTGGATTGGCGCGGTCTGCAGACAACATGGCGGCCCCCTGAATTGGATTGAGTTCCAATTTTGGGGTTGCGTCTGCGCAAGCGATCTTCGGAAAAGTGTCAGGTTTCACCTGCAATTTTGCATTTCAGCGAGGCGATGTCCCCCCTATAGACACCCGCCAAAGAACTCTCCTATAGACCGTGGAATCAGAAATTGATTGCCTGAAATGCGTCCCGTAGAGACCAGTAAGGCTGCATCGGTTGGTATGATGCCCGATAATTTGCTATCACCTTGATAGCTATTTGCGTATATTCCACGAGGGCTGGAGGCACTTTTTATGCTTGATTTTCCAACATGTCAAACCCCTGCGCCTCGACCGCCACAAAGGCGCGGGTCAGCCCGGCCACCGCCGCGTAGAACCGGGCTTTGGGATGCGCCTGCAGGGCATCGCACATCCGCAGCACCCACGGTTGCACATGGGCCGCAAAGAATGCCTGCTGGCGGGTGAGATTGGCCACCGCCACATCGTCGCCGGCAATCAGGTAGCGCATCACCTCGCACAGGTAGGCGAAGTGGTCTTCAGTTTCCGACATGGCGTCGTCGCGCGCCAGGCCCAGTTCCGCAATGTCGGCGCGCAGTGCAGCCAGCGGCTTTTCATTCAGAAAGCCGCTCAGGTAAAACGAGCCAAACAGATAGACCTCGGGCTTGCCGACACCACCAAACAGGGTGATGTACTCGGCAGCGATGCTGGCGTCATCAATCTCACGGGCTGCACCCACCAGCGCGCGCCAGGGCTCTTCCAGAAATCCTCCGGCTGCGGGAGCCTCGGTCACCGCTACCCGCAGCTGCGCCATCAGCTCTTCGGTGGGCGGCGCGTAGTACAGGGCGGCCAGCAGGCCGTACAGCTCGGCACGTGCGGTTTCTTCGTCCAGGCCAGCACTGGAAATGGGGGCTTGTGTCATGGTGCGCTTCGTTGTTTCTTATCGGATGTCGGTGATCTTGACTTCATTCTCGGCGGAGTGGATGTCGATCACCCGGCAGTCGCCGCACATCTTCAGCCGGTCGGCCGCCGCGCCCTGAAACATGGCGTGCCCGGCCAGCTTGCCCAGCATGGCTTCGATGCCTTTGAGTGTGCCAAAGGGTTTGCTGCAGCGAATGCACACATAGGGCTGCATGGCGTTCAGCACCACGGCTTCTTTGCGCTGCGGACCCAAGTTGAGCTGGGGTTTGAGCGCCAACGCATTCTCAGGGCAAGTGGTGACGCATAAACCGCACTGCACGCAGTTCTTCTCGATGAGCTTGAGTTGCGGCTCCAGCGGGTTGTCCTGCAGGGCAGCCGAGGGACAGGCGTTGATGCAGCTCAGACACAACGTGCAGGCATCCTTGTTGATGGCCAGCGCGCCCAGGGGAGAGCCCTTGGCGGGCAGGGCGATCGTGGCGGGCTTCAACGGTGCCTGCGCAATCAGGTGGTCCAGCGCCAACTCCAGTGTGGTGCGCTTGTCTGCTTGCACCGCAAAGCCGCCAGCGTGCGCCACGCCTTGTGCGGGAGCGGCCTGCAAATCAGCGTCCAGCGCGGCCAGATCGCGTGCATCACGGGCGTGCAAGAGGCGCAAGTGCGTGCCACCGTAGCCCAGGCCGGTCAGGATGGCCTGCGCCACATCCATCTGGGTTTGCAGGGCCTCGCGATACTGAGGAGCATCCTCATCAGTCAGCAGCACCCAGACCTGCGAAGCGCCATAGGCTACAGCACTCAACCACATGTCCACACCCAGCGATGCGCTGTGGTGCAAGGCCAATGGCAGCACACGGGCAGGCACGCCCCGGGTGGCAGGGTCGATACGGGCGGCACGGCCCAGGTCTCCGATCAAACGTGCGCCACGTTCATGGCTGTGCAGCAGCACGGCAGCGTTTTTGCCACCTGAGCGCGCATAGGTCGACAACAAGGTCTTGAGCGCTACGCCCTGCTCATTGGCGCGCGGATAGGCATAGGTCAAGGCTCCGCTGGGGCAGACGGTGGTACAGGTGCCGCAGCCCACGCACAGGCTGGGGTTGACCACAATCTGCTGGGCCTTGATGTCTGAGCGGATGGCCGATGCTGAGCACACGTCAATACACGCAGTGCAACCAACCTGCGTATTGCGGGTGTGGGCGCACAGCTTTTGTTTGTAGACAAAGAAGCGTGGCTTCTCGAAATCGCCCACCAGACCACGCAGGCGAACCACGGCGGTCATCAGGTCGGTGCGCCCCGGGGCGCTGCTGCCGACTGAAAAATAGCCTTGCGGCAGGGCGTGCTGGGTAAATGCAGGCGTTGTACGCAGGTCCAGCACCAGGTCAAAAGCTTCCGTGTGCGACTGCGGTGCGCGGCTGAAGTCAATCGCACCCGCAACGCCGCAGGCCTTCACGCAGGACCGGTGCGATTTGCACAGCGCGTTGTCAATCTGGTAGTCAAACCCAATGGCGTCTTCCGGGCAAGCGGCCAGGCAGGCATTGCAGCGGGTACACAGGTCCAGGTCAATGGCATTGCTCTGGGTCCAGGTGAGCTCAAACGCACCCAGCCAACCGGTGATGCGGTCCAGCTTGCCGGTCAGCACCGGGTAGCGGCGCTCCTGCGCCCCACCGTTTTCTCCCGCACCCAGGCTGAACAGAGTCACGTCCAGCGTGTCGGCCAACAGTGCTGCAGCTTGCTCGGCAGCATCCAGCGCGCCAATGACGAGCACCCGCCCCGCGCTCTGGTAGCTGACAGTGGCCACCGGCTCAGGTGCAGGCAAATGGGCTGCGGCCAACAGGGCTGCAATCTTGGGGCTGGCCTGGGCCGCGTCCTTGCTCCATCCACCGGTTTCGCGGATGTTCACAAAGCGAATGGGGACGCCCGCCGCGCCTTCGGTCTGCTGGGCAATCTCCTGGAACAGTCGGCTCTCCTGCGTGCAGGCCACTACCACGTCGTCTCCCGAGGCCAGCGATTGCTGGAACGCGCCGGCTTCGCGGCGGCACAGGGTGCTGTGCAGGGTCAGTTTTTCATTCAGCGCCGCGCCCAGGGTCTGGCTCGACAGGGGCATGGTCTGGTTGCAGTCGCAAATCAGTGTGGGCATGGTCTTCTTGTCTCGTTGTCGCGTTTGTTATGGGTGCGGCCTCGGCCGCAGCAGGCCCGGGGTTCGCTGGCTCTTCTTCGACCAGGTTGAGAAACTGCGCACTGGCCATTTTGCGCAGCATGGAAAGCGGCAGCGGGTCGGCTTGTGTGTAATCGTCGATATAGATATCCAGCCGATCCATCACGTTGTAGTGCGGGTCGGTGAACAGCTTTTTCATGGCCGCATTGCGTACGGCGGGGTCCACACCGCGGGCAATGAAGGGTTTGAAGTCGGAGTCCTGCACCAGCGCCTGGGCGTCCTGCAGGGTCAGTGGCGGCGACTGCATGACCGCTTCGGCGTCGGTGGGCCTTCGGGTATCGGGTTCGGACGGGTTCGGCGCACCAACCCATCCGGTCGCTGCGGGGGGCAACGGAGCAGGCGCGGGCTGCTGATTGACCGGCAACTCCGGCTCAACCAGGGGCTTGCCCTGGCGCGCATCGGCCTTGCGCTGCGCCCAGCGGCCCAAAAAACCGTCAGCCATGGCGCTGTTTGCCCTTGCAGCCACCTTGGCCTGAGCCAGCACCGCTGCCGTCTCCCGGTCCGTGTTTCTTGATCGTGGTGATGGAGGCCGGATTGCCAAAGCGATCGGTCAACGACTTGAAGCTCTCGGGCCGCTTGGGGCGTTTGACTTCAGGTTGGTAAAACTCGGCAATAAAGGCCCTAAGCCATTCGACCACATCAGCTGGTGCAGGCAACTGCTCCACCGTCTCCTGCGCATCCAGCCAGCGGCTGGCGTCGTGGTAGCTCAGGCTCACCACCACCGGGCGCGCAATGGGCTCATCCGCCACGCTGGCTTCTTCTTCCATGCGCCAGAGCACAAACCAGCCGGGGCTCGGCGTGGTGGCGTTGAGCTGGTAGCCCTCGGTGTCGTCTTCAAACAGTTCGACCCGCAAGCCCCCGTGCATCCAGCGTTCCCCGCTATCGTCCTTGTAAAGAAGACGCGGCTCGGAGCCAAAACCGGGTTCCTGCCGAACCACATCGTCGAGCACCCAACGCCAGGTTTGCCAACGGCTCATGGCGCCTTCAATGCGCTCCTTGCGCAGAATGACGGCAACTTCGATGGCAGGACGTTGGGCGTTCATGAACGGCAGAACTCAGGTGCCCTTGCTGATGGTGATCGTAGGGAACTTACTGGAGAAATCCTTGTTGCGCGCGGCAATGGATACCGCCACCTGGCGCGCCACGGCCTTGTAGATGCCAGCCACTTCGCCATCGGGATCCGACACCACGGTGGGCTTGCCGCTGTCGGCCTGCAAGCGAATCTGCATGTTCAGTGGCAAGGCGCCCAGGTAGTCCATGCTGTATTCGGCTGCCATCTTCTTGCCACCCTCAGAGCCAAAAATATGCTCCACATGGCCGCAGTTGGTGCACACGTGTACGGCCATGTTTTCGACAATGCCCAGAATCGGAACGCCCACCTTCTCGAACATCTTGATGCCCTTCTTGGCGTCCAGCAACGCAATGTCCTGCGGCGTGGTGACGATGACCGCGCCGGTCATGGGGACACGCTGGCTCAGCGTCAACTGGATGTCGCCCGTGCCCGGGGGCATATCGACCACCAGATAGTCCAGATCTTTCCAGTTGGTCTGGCGCAGCAGCTGCTCCAGCGCTTGAGTGGCCATGGGACCGCGCCAAATCATGGCTTCATCCTGCGCCACCAGAAAGCCGATGGACATGACCTGCACGCCATAGTTTTCCAGCGGGTCCATGGTTTGGCCGTCATCGGATTCGGGGCGCCCTTCAATGCCCATCATCATGGGCAGACTGGGGCCATAGATATCCGCGTCCAGCAGGCCCACGCGTGCACCTTCGGCCGCCAGTGCCAGCGCCAGGTTGACAGCCGTGGTGCTCTTGCCCACACCGCCTTTGCCGGATGCAACGGCCACAATATTC
>Ga0116172_10002994_pt1 | contig 14336 bp, 13 predicted proteins | sample AD_UKC083_MetaG_FD_89799 | JGI IMG/M metagenome (GOLD analysis project Ga0116172, IMG submission 89799) | Active sludge microbial communities of municipal wastewater-treating anaerobic digesters from USA - AD_UKC083_MetaG | ecosystem: Engineered > Bioreactor > Anaerobic > Digestate | place: USA...
AAAAATATGGGAAAAATAATTGGAATTGATTTAGGAACAACATTTTCAGCGGTGGCATTTGTGGAAGGAGGAGAGCCAAAGATAATAGAAAATTCTGAGGGTTCTCGAACAACCCCTTCCGTTGTTGCTCTTAGTAAAAATGGAGAAAGGATTGTTGGAATTGTTGCCAGAAGACAACAAATTACAAATATTGAAAATACAATATTTGCAGTAAAACGTCTTATTGGTAGGAAGTATTCCGACAAAGAAGTTCAAGAGAGCAAAAAGATTCTTCCTTATGCAATTAGGAGTGCTGCTGATGGAAGTGTTGAGGTTAAAATGGGAGATAAATGGTATCGTCCAGCTGAAATATCAGCAATGATTATTAGAAAACTAAAGAAAGATGCTGAGAGTAAGTTGGGCGAAGAAATCAAAGAAGCTATTATTACTTGTCCAGCATATTTTGACGATGCTCAAAGAAAAGAAACGAAGATTGCTGGAGAAATTGCAGGATTAAATGTTAGAAGAGTTATTAACGAGCCGACTGCCGCAGCGCTAGCTTATGGTCTTACTAAAAAGAAAGATCAGCAAGTTGTTGTATATGATTTTGGTGGTGGAACATTTGATGTTTCAGTTTTGGATATTGGAGAAGATACAGTAGAAGTAAAGGCTACTGGTGGAGATACTCATCTTGGAGGAGAGGATTTTGATAACAGAATTGTCTCTTGGATTATTGAAGAATTTAAAAAAGATCAAGGAATAGATTTATCTCAAGATAAATTAGCCTTACAGAGATTAAAAGAATCTGCCGAGAAGGCAAAAATAGAATTATCAACTTCACTTGAAACAGAGATTAATATTCCTTTTATCACATCAGATGCCACAGGACCAAAACACTTATTATTGAAACTTACTCGAGCTACACTAGAGAATCTAGTTAAAGATTATCTTGATAAATCTTTTAAAATAGTGATTGATGTTTTGAAAGAAGCCAAAATTAAACCAGAGGAAGTAGATGCTGTAGTGTTAGTTGGTGGGCAGACAAGGATGCCTAAAATTCAGTCAGAAGTTAAAAAAATATTTGGCAAAGAGCCTAATAAAGAAATTAATCCAGACGAAGTAGTTGCAATTGGAGCTGCTATTGAATCGGGAATATTGCAAGGAGACGTAAAAGATGTTTTATTACTTGATGTTACTCCTCTTTCTTTGGGTATTGAAACTTTCGGAGAAGTTAATACTATTTTAATTCCCAAAAACACAACTGTTCCTACATCTAAAACTCAAGTTTTCTCCACTGCTTCAGACAATCAGCCATCAGTAGATATCCATGTAATTCAAGGCGAGAGACCTATGGCAAAAGACAACAAAACTCTTGGCCGATTTATGCTAGATGGTATTCCACCTGCACCAAGAGGTATTCCTCAAATAGAAGTTTCTTTTGATATTGATGCTAATGGAATACTTAGTGTTTCGGCAAAAGATAAAGCAACTGGTAAATCTCAATCAATAAGGATAGAAAGCGCTGCCAATATCTCAAAAGAAGAGATTGAGAGAATGAAAAAAGATGCCGAAGCTCATGCTGAAGAAGATAAGAAAAACCAAGACCTTATTGAAGCAAGAAATTTAGCCGATAATACAATTTATTTATCCGAAAAAACGATAAAAGATGCTGGTGATAAAATTGATGAAACATCTAAGAAAGAAGTTCAGGATAAAATTGAAGAGTTGAAAAAAGTTAAAGATGGTGATAGTATAGAGGACATTAAGGGCAAAACATCTGAGCTCTCTGATTTAATCCAAAAGATTGGAGCTAAAATGTATGAAAGCAAAGATGGTCAGAGAGAAGAAAAAAAAGACAATCAGCCCGAAGAAGGTAAGTATAAAGAAGAATAATGAAAGATTATTATAAAATTTTAGGAGTTTCTCGTGGTGCCTCTAAAGATGAAATAAAGAAAGCATATCGTAAGTTGGCTCATAAGTATCATCCTGATAAAAAAGAAGGAGATGAGGCAAAGTTTAAGGAAGTAAACGAGGCCTATCAAGCTCTTTCCGATGATCAAAAAAGACAACAATACGATCAGTTTGGAAAAACTTTTGAGGGAGATGCTTCAGGTTTTAATTTTAATCAAACTGGATTTGAGGGAGGGTTTGAATTTAGTGATTTTAGCGATATATTTGAAGAAATGTTTCGGGGCTCTAGTAGGGCAAGCAATGTTGACGTAAATAGAGGGGAAGATATTGAGGTGAGCATAGAAATGTCTCTAGAAGATATTTTACAGGATCAAGAGAAGAAGTTTAGAATTAAAAAATTTGCTACTTGTAGCAGATGTCATGGAGATGGCGCTGAACCAGGAACTTTAAGAAACCAATGTTCTGCTTGTCGCGGGACAGGAAGAGTTCAAGAAATAAAAAGAAGCATTTTTGGGACATATACTAGAGAAACAATTTGTCCTGAATGTTGGGGAGAAGGACAAAAACCTGGTAAGGTTTGTAATGTTTGTGGTGGAGAAGGAAGGGTGAAAAAAGAAGAAGAAATAGATGTTATTATCCCTGCAGGAGTAGATGTTGATCAAGTGCTTAAGGTTCCTAATAAGGGGAATGCAGGCAAGAAGGGTGGACGAAATGGTAATTTATATGTTAGGGTGTTTATTAAGGAACATCCTGTGTTTGAGAGAAAGGGAGATAATCTTCATGCAGTTAAATCAATTCCTTTTTCTTTGGCGGCAATGGGAGGCGAGATAGAATTAAAAAGTATTCAGGGTAAAAAGCTTTTAATAGAAATCCCAGCGGGAATACCATCAGGAAAAATATTAAGAGTGTCGGGTAAAGGAATTCCACATTTTTCCAGAACAGGTGTTGGTGATTTATTTTTGAAGATAATGATAGATGTTCCAAAGAAGTTAAGTAGTAGGCAAAGAGATTTGTTGAAAGAATTGTCAAAAGAGGGTCTTTAATGCCCCGCTAACTCAATGGTAGAGTAACGGCCTTTTAAGCCGGTGGTTGTAGGTTCAAATCCTACGCGGGGCACATATTATGAAAACAAAAAAGATATTATTTTATTTCTTAGTATTGTTAATTGTTATATCTATTAGCTTTACTCTAGGATATCATACTAAAAAGAATTATATCTTTGGACTCAATGAAACTGATTTCAAATTAATTGATGAGGCTTATCAGTTAATTATTAACAATTTTATTGGAGCTAATGATATTAATCATGCCACCATAATTCATGGTGCAATAGACGGTATGGTTAATTCTTTGGGCGATCCTTATTCTAATTTTTTTGATTTAGAAGATACTAAAATGTTTTTAGAAGATACCGAAGGTAAGTTTGAGGGAGTTGGTATGGAGATTGGAGTAAGAGATGGTTTCTTTCAAGTTATATCTCCACTAAAGGGAACTCCAGCTTATAATGCTGGAATTTTAAGTGGCGATAGAGTATTAAAAATTGATGACGTTGATACAAGAGATATTTCTTTAGAAGATGGAGTGGCGTTAATTAGGGGTCCGAAAGGAACCGAAGTTACTTTGTCTATTTTACGAGAGGGATGGTCTGAGCCAAAAGATTTTAAAATTACAAGAGATGTTATTTCTGTAGCCTCGGTAGAATGGGAATTAATTGATGATAATATTGCACATATAAGTCTATATCATTTTTATAAAAATGCCGACAGTGATTTTAAAAATGTTGCGCTAGAGGTAATCAATAGTCCTGCCGAAGCAATTATATTAGATATGAGAGGTAATTCTGGTGGTTATCTTGATGTTTCGCAAGAAATTGCTGGATGGTTTTTAGAAAAAGGAGATGTTTTTGTAATAGAGGATTCTTATAATAGACAAAGAGAAGAGAAAATTAAAGGAGTTGGAAGGCTATTAGAATATCCATTAGTTGTTTTAATAGATCAAGGTTCGGCTTCAGCTTCAGAAATTGTTGCTGGCGCGCTAAGAGATAATAGAGATATTTTATTAATAGGAGAGACTTCTTATGGCAAAGGTTCTATCCAGAAACTTGAATACTTAAGCGATGGTTCTTCAATCAAAATTACAGTAGCTCATTGGCTCACTCCTAATGGTGATTTGGTTTCTGAAAAAGGGCTTGAGCCTGATATTAGGGTTGAATTTAATTTAGAAGAATATGAGGCTGGAAACGATGTTCAATTAAAAAAGGCACTTGAAGTTATTCAAGGAATGATATAGAATGGTTTAACAATTAAAATAATAAAAATATGAAAGTGATACTTTTAGAAGATGTAGAAAAATTAGGTAAGAGGTTAGATATTAAAAATGTAAAGAAGGGTCATGCTAGAAATTTTCTTTTACCGAAAAATCTAGCTAGGGTAGCAACTAAAGAAGCTTTAAAGTGGAGAGATGTTCAAATAGAAATTAAGAAGAGCGTAGATGATACCAAACTAAAAGAGGTTCAATCAGTTGTTAGCAAAATGGATGGGTTAGAGTTGTTTTTCAAAGTTAAGATCGGAGAAAAAGGTCAATTATTTGAATCGCTTAGCGCTCAAAAGATAAAAGATAAGTTAGAAGAAGCTGGGTTTAATGTTTCTAAGAATCAAATAGATTTAGCTGAGCCGATAAAAGAATTGGGTGAGTTTCCGGTGAAGGTGAAATTTGATCATAATTTAGAAAGTATTGTTAAAATTATAATAATGGAAGAGAAGTAGGGCTGATTGGAGTCTTCTATAATTGATGGCTTCACAATCCTATTGCTATTTTTATTTCTAATGTCAAGAATAATTTTTGTAGGAGGTGGAGTTATGTCAGGCGTAGGCAAGGGTATTGCTACCTCTAGTATTGGTAAGATACTGCAAGGAAGGGGTTTTAAGGTTACTGCAATTAAAATAGATCCTTATGTTAATATTGATGCAGGGACGATGAATCCCATTGAACATGGAGAAGTTTTTGTTACTAACGATGCTTTGGAGTGTGATCAAGATATTGGCAATTACGAAAGGTTTTTATCTGAAGAATTTACTCAAGACAATTATATGACCACCGGTCGTGTTTATTTAGAAGTAATTAAGAAAGAAAGAAACTTAGAGTATGGTGGTAAATGTGTAGAGGTCGTGCCTCATATTCCTAACGAGGTAATAGCTCGAATAAAAAGAGCTGGTAGAAGAACTAAGGCAGATTTTGTTTTAGTAGAAATTGGCGGAACAGTAGGGGAATATCAAAATTTAATATTCTTAGAAGCAGCTCGAATGATGTGCTTGAAAAACCCAAACAAGGTTCTTTTTGTAATGGTAACATATTTGCCAGTTCCAAAGTCTATTGGAGAAATGAAAACCAAACCAACGCAGAATGCGGTCAGAATTCTTAATGAAGCTGGTATTCAGCCAGATATTATAATTGGAAGATCAGAGTTTCCTTTAGATGAGCCACGTAAGAAAAAAATATCTGTTTTTTGTAATATTGATCCTAAAGATGTTGTTTCTTCACCTGACACTGAGTTTTTATACGAGATACCATTAAATTTTGAAAAAGAGGGCTTGAGTACAAGAATATTGAATAAATTTAATATGAGGCCCAAGAAAAAAGATCTTAAAGATTGGGAGAGTATGGTGAACAGAATGAAGAATTCTAAAAAACCAGTTAAAGTTGCTATTGTTGGGAAGTATTTTCAAACAGGAGACTTTGTTCTCACTGATTCTTATCTTTCAGTGATAGAGGCAATTAAGCATGCGTCTTGGAATAATATGCTAAAACCTGAAATTGAATGGTTTTCTGCTGAAGAATACGAAAAAAATCCTAGTAAGGTAAAAGAGTTAAAAGATTACGATGGTATTATTATCCCTGGTGGTTTTGGGTCACGAGGAATTGAAGGCAAGATAAAAGTAATAGAGTTTTGCAGAGAGAATAATATTCCTTTCTTGGGTTTGTGTTTAGGTATGCAAATGGCGGTTATAGAATTTGCAAGAAATATTTGTGGAATTAAAGATGCCAACTCTTCAGAAATAGATCCTAAATGTTCTAATCCAGTAATAACGTTAATTGGAGATCAAGTTGATTTGATTAATAATAAAAAATATGGGGCAACTATGAGGTTGGGTGCTTATCCTTGTATCCTAAAAGATTATACTATTAGCTATAGTGCTTATAAAACAAAAGAGATATCCGAAAGACATAGGCATCGCTATGAGCTTAATAATGATTATAGAACATTGTTAGAATCAAAAGGATTGATTATGGCCGGAATTAACCCTGAAAGAGATTTAGTTGAGATTATAGAATTAAAAAATCACCCATTTTTTGTGGGCACTCAGTTTCATCCTGAATTTAAGTCTACGCCTTTAGTTCCTCATCCTTTGTTCAATTCTTTTATTCTTGCTTGTAAGAAACGAGCCAATTAATTTTGGCTCGTTTCTACATTTACAACTTTGACTAATTTTTTTCTACCATTAAAACAAGTTTTTTTAGTAGTAGAAAAAGACACTATCCCGCTTTTTAGGGCAAATAATGTGTCGTCGTTACCTCGGCCAACATTTTTGCCAGGGATAAATTTTGTTCCCCTTTGGCGAATAATGATTGACCCAGTCTTTGCTCTTTGTCCGGCATAAAGTTTTACTCCCAAGTATTTTGGTCGTGAATCTCTACCCAGACTAGTTGTTCCTGCCGCTTTGGTTGTTGCCATTTCTTCTTTTTTATCTTATAATAGTGCTATGATACCAAAAATTATTCAATTTGTCAAAAATAATAACAAGGAAATATTACTTTTTTTAGGGGTAATGCTCATATCCTCTCTTTCTTTTACTTTTGGCTATATCACCGGAAAATCAGAACAAAAGACTCCACTTCAATTTGAAAATTATTTAATAGAACAAAATGAAAATTCCTAATCATATCGGTGTAATCTTAGATGGAAATAGAAGATGGGCTGAAGAAAATGGTTTACCTGCTACTCGGGGTCATTTAGAGGGTGTTAAAAGAGCCAAGGAACTAGTTTCTTTTGCCAAAGAAAATGGGATAAAAAATTTAACACTCTTTGTTTTTTCTACGGAGAATTGGAAGAGAAGCGAAAAAGAGGTTAATTTTTTAATGAAATTAATAGAGGTGTTTTTTAAAGAAGAAATAACTAAAAATGATTTATTAAAAGATGTTCGGGTTTTAATTGTTGGAGAGAGAGAAAGGCTATCTGAGAGAATAAGAAAAGTAGTAGAGGCAATTGAAGAGAAAACAAAAGATAATAAATTAATGACATTAAACATTGCTCTTAGTTATGGAGGAAGAGGAGAGATTGTTTCAGCTATTAAAAATATTATTAAAAAGAATATACCTGTTGATGATATTAATGAACAAGTAATGCGAGAAAACTTGTCTATACCTGATTTAGATTTTATCATCAGAACTGGTAAAGAGCAGAGAATATCTAATTTCTTTTTATGGCAAGCAGCTTATGCTGAGTTATATTTTCCAAATAAATATTGGCCTGAATTTACGAACAAAGATTTATTAGAAGCGCTAAATGAGTATGATAGGAGAAAAAGGCGTTTTGGTCTTTAAGAAAAAAAGAAAATTTTGTATTTATTAACGACAGTAAGCAGGGATTTAATTCCTTGCTTTTAAAAAATGAAAGATATTAAAATAGTTAAAGCGAAAAGAAAAAACATTAAAAGTTTTTCTAAGGTTTTATTTAAATCTTTTAAAAAAGAGTCCGGAACAAGATATATTTTCAATTATTCTGACAAAGAATCTAGAATGTTTCTTTTCAAAGCCTTTTTATTAAGAAATACATTAAGATTTAGAAGTGGTCAAGTTTTTTTGGCGAAGAGTAATAATAAAATAGTTGGTGGGGCAGTTTTGTATAAGGATAGCCATCATTTATCTATTAAAAAAATAGTATTGTTTTTGCCAGAGGTGATAAAGATTATTCCCAAGATAAGTGTTTTGAAAGTTATATCAATATTAAGACTTAGATGGCTTGATAAACAAATTAATCAAGAATATTACACATTAGAGGTTTTGGCAGTGGATAGTAATTATCAAAGAAGGGGAATTGGTAGTAAGATATTATCTAAGGTAGTGAGTGTTGCCGAAAAAAGATCTATGGGTATTTATTTAACCACAGCTAGTAAGAAAAACGAAAGATTTTACAAGAAGTTTGGGTTTAAAACAATTCAGAGAAAAGTGGGAGAGGGGATTGTTATATATCATATGTATAAGAAGTTTTATGGCATTGATTTTCTTTCAAAAAAATGTAAACTAAACCATAATGCGAAAAGTTAAATTGCAATTATTAGTTCTCTTGTTTTTTTTGTTGCCAATAAGTGGTAGCGCTTTTGATGTTGGAGATGTAGAGAGTTTTAATATTGAGTCATCTTATGAGGCCAAAAATCAAAATGAAGTTTCTGCAGTTTTGGTAAAAATCAGTAATGAACTTCTTTTCTATATTGATCAAGATTGGTGGGAAAGTTTAGATCAAGAAAATCAAGAAAGAGTAGGCTCTATTATATACGATCTAGGGGTTGAATTTGAGAATCATATTTATCCTAAAATGACTAGTACTTTCGGAAAAGAACCTGTTCACACGGTAGATAAAAGTGGCAGAACCACAGTGATCTTTCATAATATGGCTAGAGGTGTTGGAGGGTATTTTAATTCGGGGGATCAGTATTCAGTCTATCAAAATACAAGATCTAACGAAAGAAATATGATATATATTTCAACTTCATATCTTGAAAGCCCATTTCTTTCTGGCTTTTTAGCTCACGAATTTATGCACTTGATTACTTTTAATCAAAAAGAAAGAAGGCATAAGGTAGTAGAAGAGGTTTGGCTTAACGAAGCTAGAGCTGAATATATTCCAACATTTCTTGGTTATGAGAATAATAATGATAACTTAGAAAGAAGAATGAATTCTTTTCTTAAAGATCCAAATACATCTCTTACAGAGTGGGAAGGTGGAGAAAAAAACTATGGTGTAATAAATATGTTTACTCATTATTTAGTTGACCATTATGGTGTAGAAATTTTAATTGATTCTTTGTTCTCTAAAAATGTTGGTATAAAAAGTATCAATGATGCATTAAAAAAGAATGGATATTCTGAAACATTTGCCGATATTTTTACCGATTGGACGATTGCTATCGTGTTAAACGATTGTAATTATGGTGACAAATATTGCTATTTAAATCCTAAATTTGAAGGCTTAAAGGTGTTGCCTGATATTCGCGATATTCCATCTACTCATAGCAGTTCTTTTTCTCAAAGAGTTCCTACTAAGAATTGGCTTGGGCGCTGGTATAAAATAGTGGGAGGTAAAGATGATTTAGTCTTTGAGTTTGATGGAGAATCAGGATTAAATTATCAAGTACCATATATCTTATGTGACTACAAAGATAAATGCATTATTGATTTTATTGAATTAGATGAAAATAATAATGGAAAAATTGTTATTGAGGGTTTTAATGATTATAGTGAGTTTATTTTCATACCATCGTTGCAATCTAAAATTGCTGGTTTTAATGGAAAAGAAAAAGAATATTATTTTAGTTATAAAATAGCTACTGATTCAGTAGCAGAAGAAGAAAAATATCGTGAGTTTTTGTTAAATGAGATAAGAAAATTGCAAGCAGAAATTGAACGATTACAATCACAAAATGTTTGTCGTATAGAGCAAAATCTTTCAGTAGGTTCTTCCGGAGAAAGCGTTGTTTGTCTTCAAGAATTTTTAAAGAAAGAAGGAAGTGATATTTATCCCGAAGGTTTAGTTACTGGTAATTTTTTTAATTTAACTAAAAATGCAGTGATTCGTTTTCAAGAAAAATATGCTTCTGAGATATTAGCTCCCTTAGGATTAACAAATGGTACTGGTTTTGTAGATAGTGTTACTAGAGCTAAGATAAATTCAATGATTAGGTAATGTTAAATAAAAAACAAAAACTGATTTATTTTATAGGGGATCTTTGTTTGTTTGTTATTGCTCTTTGGATTACTCTTTTTTTAAGACATTTTGCGATACCTTCATTTTATCTTTTTTATTCTCACATTGTTCCTTTTTCTATCCTTTTTATAGCTTGGTTCTTTGTTTTTTATATCTTTGGATTATATGATAAACCAAAGGTATTAATTGAAGAAAAAGTTTTAAGTAGAGTGTTGGTAGTTAGCGCTATAATTGGAATTGTATTTTTTTACCTTATTCCTATTTTTAGTATAACCCCCAAGACAAATCTTTTAATATACTTTATAGTTTTATTTTCTCTTATCTTTTTGTGGAGGTCAATTATTGATTATTTCTTTGAGCAAAACAAAAACGCTGTTCTTCTTATTGGGAGTAGTCAAGAGTCCGAGGAGTTATTGCTAGAATTAGATAAGAACTGTTCTTTTAGAATTGATAGGTATTCTAGTGATTCATCGCTAAGCGATTATTCAATTATTATTGTTGACCTAGAAGATGAAAAAGTCAAACCAATTGTTTCAAGACTATATAACCTTATCTTTTCTGGAGTTTTGATAATTGATATTTCAAAATTATATGAAGATGTTTTTAAAAGAGTGTCATTGTCTTATTTAGATCATCGCTGGTTTTTAAAAAATATTTCTAGTTATTCTAGAGTAGTTTATGATCCACTTAAAAGAATAATAGATATTTCTATTTCTCTTGTATTAGGTGTTATCTCGTTACCATTATATCCTTTTATTTGCCTGGCGATTAAATTAAACGATGGTGGAAGTTGCTTTATAGTTCAAAAGAGAATTGGGCAAAAAGGAAAAATCATTAACGTTATTAAATTTAGAACTATGAAAGTTAACGATAGTGGTGTTTGGGTTAAGGAGAACGATGATCGTATAACTTCTGTAGGTAAGTTTCTCAGAAAGAGTCGTCTTGACGAATTACCTCAACTGTTAAATATTTTAAAAGGAGATATGTCCTTAGTTGGCCCTAGACCTGACATTTATGGTCTATTGAGTAAGTTAGAAGAAGAAATACCTTACTATAATATTAGAACGGCTATAAGGCCAGGATTGTCTGGTTGGGCTCAGGTTAATCAAGAAAAACCACCTCAATCGGTAGAGGAGACAAAAACAAGGTTAATGTATGATTTATATTATATTAAAAATCGTTCTTTGTGGTTAGATTTAAAAATTATTTTAAAAACAATAGTAATTATTGCTTCACGAAATGGAGTATAAAATTATGAATATATTTATTACTGGATCAGCAGGTTATGTCGGAAGATTGTTAGCAGATTCTTTTTCTAAAAAAGAGAATGTTTCTTCAATTATTTGCTTAGATAAAGAATCTATACCTGAAATACTTAAAAACAATCCTAAAGTTGTTTGGATTAATGCTAATACATCTGATAATGATTGGCAAGAAAAAGTTAAAGAAAAGTCTCCTGAGGTGATTATTCATTGTGCTTGGCAGATAAGACAAATGTATGGACAAGAAGAGACTCAAAAGAAGTGGAATATATTAGGGACTGATAATGTTTTTGACTTTGCTTTTGAAAATAGTTTTGTTAAAAAATTAATTTATTTTTCTAGCGCTGCAGTGTATGGAGCAAGAGAAGAAAACTCAATTGACTATTTTTTCAATGAACAAGATCCTGCTAGAGAAAACGATTATCTATATGGTAAAGAAAAGAGAATATCAGAAGAACACTTAAAAGAAAAATATAGCAATGCTAGTCATCGCCCTCAGGTTTTTGTAGTTCGACCATCTTCTTTAACAGGACCATATAATAATCATAAAGTTAAGAAGTTTGGACTTCAAAGTGTTTTGAGAAATGTTTTGCCAGTAGTTCCAATTGCTAGCGATAATTGGTGCAGGCAGTTTATACACGAAGATGATGTTATTGATATTATTAGTATGTTGAGCCTTAAAGAATTAGTAGGGGATTATGAAATACTAAATATTACTCCTAATACACTATTAACTGGTCAAGAAATTGCGCAGGTATTGGGTAAGAAAACTGTTAAAATTCCAGTATTTTTAATTAAAATTATGTTCTTTTTTGCTTGGCATTTGACCAGAGGCGCTATTCCAACTGCGCCAGGTAGTTGGAAGACTTATTCTTATCCAATAGTTATGGATGGGTCTAAGATTACTAAGAAATATGGCTATAACTATCAATATCAATCTAGAGAAGCCTTTGAGATTGATGATGGTAGGTATAAGATGAAATAATGGAACCAAGAATTCTTCTATACTTAAATATCTTAATATTCATATTGTCTGGATTTTCACTTTTCTTTTTTTATGAAAAATGGGAACCAGTTATTTTTGAGAGTGAAAAAGAGAGTTCGGCGATAATTCAAAGTCCGACCAAACCAATATTTGTTGAAGAAGTTGAGGAGTTAAAAACAATAACTCAAAAAAAGGTTTCAATAGGTGAAGATTTTGTTATACCTATTGGAGTTGAAGGATTGGAAAGTAATCTCTCTTCGGCGTTTATTAAATTATCTTTTGATCCATCTAAGATAAAAGTATCTGAGATTAAAAAAGGAAATATATTTATCGGAGATGATTATTCTTCAGAATTCAATTATGATATTGATAATAAATTAGGTATAGTTATTGTTGGAATTGATGTTTTAACGTCAATAGCTTCCGACAAAAATGGAAATATTGTTGAAATTACTGCACAGGCTATAAAAGAAGGGGAGTCGCTTATTGAATTTAAAGATGTTGCAATATTTGATTTTAGTGGAGAAAAAGTGAATTATTCCATTAATCCAATAGAATTAATAATTAATTAATGTATTATTACGACTTACATTGTCATACTAATTTATCAGAAGATTCTTTTACAGATATAAAGGATGCTGTTAATGTTGCTAAAAAAAGAGGTCTTGATGGAATAGCGCCTACTAATCATAATAAAAAGTATGATGGATCACTACTAATTGATGGAATACAAATAATACCAGCCATTGAGGTAACGGTTGAGGGCGAGTCTCATCTTTTAGCATATTTTGTAAAAGAAGATATTTCAAAAAGAGATAACTTTGAAAACATAATAAAGAATATTAAAAATCAGGGTGGGTATGCTGTATTAGCCCATCCTTACAGAAATAGTCATGGATGGTTTAAAAAAGATAATTTAGATGATATTTTATCTGTTGTAGATGGAGTTGAGGTTGGTAATGCTCTAGATTCTAAAGAGCAAAGAGATTTGGCTTCAAAATTATTAAACAATGATTTGGTTGGAACGGCAGGTTCTGATGCTCATATGTCAGGGCAAGTTGGATTTGCTGTTGTGGGTGTTAAAGAGAGGTTGAATAAAGAGAATTTCAAAGAAGTATTAAAAGATGCAAAAATTATTATTGCTCCAGAATCAGATAATTTTAAGATGTTTTGGCATTTAAAAAATATTATTGGTCGTGTTAAGAACTCTATTAATGGTTTTAGACCATTGAAGTTTATTTTTTATAATGTTATAATGAAATTGTATTTTACAATAAAGAACAGAAGTCTATTAAAAATTAATTTTAATTACAAAAATGAAAAAAACATTTAATTTGCGGGAAATATTTTGGTCTTCTTTTTCAAAAGTAAAACAAAAGTTATTATTTTTTGTAGGCTTTACTTTATTTATCATCTTCGTATCTTTGTTTGTAACATTGCCATTAAATATTTATTCAGAATCTATTAAAGACACTAATCTCTTTGGATATACAATAATCATACTAATTTCTTTTCTCTTAAGTTTTTTAATTAGCGCAATAATATCTCCAGGGATAGTAACAATATCTCTTAAAGCGTCTAGAGGGGAATCAGTTTCTTTTAATGACTTTTTAGGCAAGACAAAATATGTTGTTCGTATTATGGTAGCAAATGTCATCTATTTTATACTAATAACTATTGGGTTTTTGTTATTAATTGTTCCAGGATTATTTGTTTTAATTAGGTTGCAGTTTATTCCATATTTAATAGTGGATAAGAATATGGGAGCGATAGAGGCAATTAAAGAAAGTTATCAGATTACTAAAGGCAACACCCTTAAACTTTTTGTTCTTAATTTGATTGTTGTCCCAGCATTAGTAATTTTAGGTTTCTTGCTATTAGTAGTCGGTGTATTATTTGCTATTCCGATGGTCTATCTTATGTATGCTATGGTTTATGACAAGCTACAACAATTATATTTTGATAAAAAACTTATTGACAAAACCAACCCTAATATAGTAAACTAATATATCAAGATTAAATAAATTAAAATAAATATATGAAAAACAACAAAAGTGGTTTCACATTAATAGAGTTATTAATAGTAATAGGTATCATAGCTATACTAGCGGTCTCTATCATTATTGCAATAAATCCTGGTCAACAGTTTGCCCAAGCCAGAGATGCCACCAGACAAGGACATATTAATTCATTAAACCAAGCCATACTCTCATATATG
>Ga0116172_10002998_pt1 | contig 14320 bp, 9 predicted proteins | sample AD_UKC083_MetaG_FD_89799 | JGI IMG/M metagenome (GOLD analysis project Ga0116172, IMG submission 89799) | Active sludge microbial communities of municipal wastewater-treating anaerobic digesters from USA - AD_UKC083_MetaG | ecosystem: Engineered > Bioreactor > Anaerobic > Digestate | place: USA...
AATCACCACCGAACCCGACGTCGACCCGCGCCAACTCCTCCCCGACCGCTGGAACGCCGCCCTGAAATCCTGACACCCGTTCCCTGCGCGCCGTCAACCACCTGTGCTTCACCGGACGCTTACACAACAAATGCGGGCGGTCGGAAACGGCCGCCCATGCATTTCACAATTCCTTTTGACGCACCCGCGTGACACCGTTCCAATCTCGTTCGGGTTTTCTTCTTCTACAACTCCATTTTTGACAGACTGATCCACAACGCCCACACCATCACCCTCAAAGGAGAATCCATGCGAAAAAGAAACACCCACTTGACATCCCAGGGCCAGTCCAACTACAAACACAAACAACAGTTGAAACACCCGCGTCGCTACGCTCCGATTCGCTCGGTACAAAAGGGCCGATTCACCCGGAACACGTGGCCGCAATCACTCGGAACATGACCTGCCCCAAATCCTTCGGAACGACCGGGCGGATTCACTGGAATACGCACCAAATCAAGAGCAGGCTATTCGAGATAGACAGCTGGCGCCTCGGCCTCAACCCCCAAATGGAAAGCGCCCGGTTATTTCGGAGTTATCGGATCACGGATTTCGTATTAATCCATCCACCTGTTCCGGAGGCTATCACCCGTCGGAGCAAAGCGACGCCGGACATGGGTTTATGGACACCTCCTCAAGTCCGCAGTGAACGGCGCTTGCTTTACTTATAAAGGTTTACCTATTTATCTGTCTTGGAGCGGTCGTCTTTCCCATGGCTCTTGACTATGAGAACCAGACCCGCGAGCACAAAGGTGGCCCCTCCTGCGTATGCAAGATAACCAGGGGTCATGTTTGTCTTGAGGTCGTTTGGCGCCGACTCCCCCGACAGCTCCTCAAGAAAACCTACTACTCTGTCTGCTGTGGTGGGTTGTGTCTTATGGTTGCCAACCACGAAGAGAAGTATGCCAATCAGGGCCAAGACACACCCTGCGGCTATTAACTCAGGGCGTAACATCTCTTTTAATCCTCCTATGATCAGGAACCAGAGGCGACCATAAACGGTGCTCGTTTCACTTGTTGAGAATCCCCCTGCTTGATGCTTACCTCGCATTCATATGTGCCGTCAGGAAAATCGGCCGGTACCGCGATGTTCTTTTCAAACTCACTTCTTCCTGTATTGGTAATCTCCAGTGGCGACGTTGCCACTTGCGCGTCATCTTTTAAGAGTCGAAACGTCCCTTCAGGCTTTGGTGCATCCGCACCAATCGCAGTATAACGCCCTTGTACGGACACCGTTTCGCCGGGGCGCACGCTTTGCGGTAATGTCTGAAGTGCTTCAATCTCCACTTGTGGCTCTGTAGATACATCAACCCCCTTTGCTCGGAATTCCTGCTCAACCTCTGCGCGGGTTGCAAGCTGTCTTTCCCTTGCTTTGTGAATAACGGCGCCCGATAAACCGCCGATCAATGCACCAATTGCGGCGCCCTCGACGGCATGTCCGCTCTGGTGCCCGATAATCGCACCGGCTGCGCCAGCGAGTAATGAACCCATGGTGGCACTTCCGCCGGTTGTCTGGCAGGACACTGCCGATAGGCTAATGATTACGCATACGACAAGGCATTTCTTGGTGGTTCTAGACGTCCATCTCGTTCTCATGGCCCTGACCTCCTGTTTAGTGCACAACTTCCTTAGCGATGATTGAAACCCGTCTGTTGCACTGTATTGTCATGATTGTCCTCAGACAATGGCATCCAAGACTACCGAATAATGGGAGCCTCGGGTGGCTTCGCCTGATTGAATCGCTCTCTCGATCTCTCAGCAAGACCTTGAGCAGAGGTAAAATCGCCCCGCTTTGCCGCGGCTGCCGCCTCTTGCAGAATCTTCTCTGCCTCCAGATATGTCTTGCTCGCGTTTTGTGTGTAATTCTGCGCCTCGAATCGTGCGACCGCGCTCTGCTTCGCCGCCGTGGCTTCGCCCAGCGCTTGTATGGCCAATTCAGTGGCGAGGCGCCGATTCTCTTCAGCAGCTTTATCCGCCCGATCGTTCTCCGCGGCTCTTCCAGGTGCGTTTTGGGTAGGGGCCTTAGAAGCTGGTGTCCGAGCAGTTACAGACGCGGGCTCCGGCTCAGGCTCAGGTTGTGGCTTTGGTACTGGTTCTGGTTGTGAAGCTTGAACCAAAGGAGCAGGACGTGCCTGATCAAAGCATCTTCTCGCTGACAGGAAGCACTCTGAAGCCTTTGAATAGTCACCGGCGTTGAGCGCGGCGCGTCCGCTCGCAAGTTTTGAATTGCCTTGTGTGAAATTGGCATTTTCACTGATGCTCTTCTGTGCTTCGTCAAATGCGCTCTTGGCTGCTTGCTCCGCTGCTTCCGCACTGGAAAGCGCTTCCGTTGCCTTTAACTCAAGATCTTCAAGACGTTTCTCTGCGTTCTTGACAGCGGTGGAATAGCAGAGGGAGGCCTTTTCGTAGTCTGAAAGCGCAGCTTGGGGTTCGCCCCTGGCTGTGGCAGCCTCCGCTCTCACCAACAACTCTTCTCCCTGGCGGTAATCGTTGTCAGCATGCGGGGTTTCTCTGATGCGCGCAAACTCATCTTCCGCCCGCTTCTTAGCGTCCCGGACTTCGCGCCGCGCTTGCTGAAGTTCAAGGCTCTCTTCCCCATCGGGATCCTGCTCTGATGCCTGCACCTCGTCTGAACGTGTTACAGATACATCCGGGTGTTCTTTTGTTGAACTATCTGGAGCAGAGACGGTATCAAGCGTCTCTTTCTTCTCCGGTCCGGTTCGTCGGCCTAAAAGAAGAAACCCGGAACCTCCAATAAACACAACGGCCAAGACAAGAAGCCCGACTAGAAGCGGGCGCTGATGTCCGGAATGCTGCGGTGAAGACTGCTGAGCATGCATTGAACCCGGGTACGGCCCAGGAAGGACTGCCCCTCTGCCCTCAACAAATGCCTTGATCTCGGCCAGGAACGCTTCCGCCGATGGGAAGCGCTCTGAGGGAGTCTTCCGAAGGGAGCGCTGCAACAGCTGGATGATCATCGGGGAAAGTGTTCCAGAGTGCGCGGCAGGATCTGGAGGTTCGATGTTTGTGTGAGCGTGAAGAAGCTCCGTGTAAGAACCTTTGAACGGAAGGTGGCATGTAAGCAGCTCGAACAACATCACGCCGAAACTGTACAAGTCCGCTTGGGGTCCAACCGTACCAAAGCGCAATGGGTCAATTTGTTCAGGGGCCATGTACGCTGGAGTGCCTGGTCCGGGGCCGCCCGCAAGGGTCAATGACGTTAATTGGGCCTCGGGCTCCCAGCTTTCGTCGCCATCGTCGAGCAACTTACCGATACCGAAATCCATCAGTTTGGCCTCAATACGGCCGTTATGGTCAACGGAAATCATGACGTTACTGGGTTTTATGTCTCGATGAACGACATATTTACTGTGTGCGAAGGCCAGTGCGTTAAGGCACTGGATTGCAATCTCGAGGACGGTTGTGGTGTCAAGCACCACTTGTGGCAGGTTCCCACCGAAGATTCTTGTCTCACGCTTTCCTGTATCCGTATCGAGCTCTTTTCTTCTGGTATCGAGCAACTTATCGAGGGATTTTCCCTTGACATACTCCATGACGAGGACCGCATTCCCCTCGTGCTCAAGCCGATCAAACAGCGTGACGATATGCGGATGAGGTCCCAGCCGCGCCATGATTCGGCACTCATGCTCGAGTCGCTTACGGACTTCCACGCGTTGAAGCCATTCTCGCCGCAACACTTTCAACGCCACGCGGCGGTGCAGTTGCAGATCATCGGCCAGGTAGACACTGCCCATCGCGCCCTCGCCGATACACTCCAGCACCCGGTAACGGTTGCCAATCGCCGTGTCTACAAGGCCCGTATCGTCTTTATTCTCGCCGTGCATAGCCATTCTCACCGGCCCGCAAACTCAAAGTGAGTTGTTTATGGTGGACAATAGAACTGCTCTGTTAAATGCGCAAAGGTATTACAGTGTATCATAGCGCCTCAGGCTTACGCAGGTGGCTATAAAATAACCCAGTCCCAACAGAAGCAAGGCCAGCCCATTCGTGAAGTAAACATCTGGGCCAAAGCGGAATCCCATTCCCCCCTCGGTCGTCCGCGTGATAAGACCCCCTGCCCAGTCGGTTTCCCGATAGAAAGTGGTGAGCAGTAATTCAAACCCCCAGCGTGAGGGAAATAGAGATGCAATTGTCTGCGTCATCCTTCCCATGCCGCCCCAGAAATTTGGCGCCATTGCCCCCGAAAACAGTAATTGCGGCAGCACCACAATAACCGCAAGAACGACGGAGTTATGACCAGATGTAGGATCCAGGCTAGATATGAACAGACCTATAAGGCAGGATACCCAAGCGACTCCGACCGTGGTCAATAACAGCGCCAGAACATTGACGTTCGATGCGCGAATTGAAAACATCGACAGAAGGATATAGATGAAACATTGGACGCTCGACAGGAGAAAAAGAACAGGAAGTTTGCTGGCCAAGTACACGGGGATGGAGAGGTTTACCGAACGCTCCCGGAGATAGACCGGACGTTCGCCCGAGATTTCAAGGCATGCTGATAGAGTCCCCATGAAAACTGCCGTCATAACCATGATCAGAGGAATGCTTATAGGGATGCCAAGATTTGGGAATCCCTCAAAACGCATCCTCATGAACTCGTCACTCGAAATCAGGCCCGTTTGATTCAAGAGTGAAAGCCCGCTCTGATGATCCGTAAGATATTCTTGTCTCTCTCTGTCCAAGCTGCCCTGATTTTGAACAGACACAGTCAAAATCAGAAGAGCAAGAAGCACAGGCATCAGCAATGGCATGGCTAGTCGAGAAGGAAACGAAAACCGGAGATCAAATGTCCGCCTGACCAGAATCAGCAACTGGCGGGTATCCAATAAAGACTGCAGGGCGCGAGAGAAAGCTCTCAAACGAGGCCCAATACCGCGCATGAGGGGTGCTTTTGCAGCCGCAAGCTCAACGTGTGCATTAGTTTCCTTCGAAGCATCAAGCCTTTGGACCACATATTGTTGATACAGCCCCGACTCACGGTACTTCCGTTCATAATACTCTGCCCTTTCTTCACGCACCTCGGGGTCCGGAGTCTCGGGTTCGAGCAGGTCGAATACCTGTATTGGCCGTTCAACGGGCACATCAGGTGTGCTGAAATACGAACAGACCTCGGCTACGGGTCCGAAATAGACAAGTCTACCCCGGGCAAGCAAGACAACGAGATCAAGTAGTCCCAGGTTATACAGGATGTGCGTGGTCAAGATGACCGTTTGGCCCTGCTCCGCCATGAGGCGAAAATGCTTCATGAGCTTTTCTTCAGTGCTTGGATCAAGTCCAGATGTAGGCTCATCAAGGAACACCAAGCTAGGACGAGTCAACAGCTCGCAGCCAATTGATACGCGTTTTCGTTGCCCCCCGCTGAGTTGCGTGACGTAATTTTCCCTGACGTGGGTAAGTCCAAGCGTTTCGATGACACTTGTCACGTGTTGCGACAGCTGTTCCTGAGTCGTATCCCTCGGCAGCCGCAATTGCGCGGTGTAGAACAGGGAGCGCTCCACCGTGAGCTCCTTGTGAATGATGTCATCTTGGGGAACATACCCGATGGCATTGCGAAACAGGTCATAAGTCGAGTAAAGCGGAAGGCCATTAAGCAGAACATTGCCCGAATCTGCTGGAACAAATCCATTCAACGCATTCAGCAGAGTTGACTTTCCGGCGCCGCTCGGACCAAGAACTCCCACAAATTCGCCTGGTTCAATGACGAGATCAATGTCGCGCAACAGATGTCTTCCACGATGTACGCGACATATGTTTCGGGATTCGAGACGTATTTGGTTCTGCTTCTTTCTGCACCGCACATGCAGTCCCTCTGTGGTGAGGGCAAACGCGAGTTCCGTGGAACCGATTTGAATCGTGTCATCAGGCGATATGCGTGTATTGGAAACTAGGAGGCTATTGCAGAACGTGCCGTTTGAACTGCCGAGATCGTCAATGAAAAGCGTTCCGTTGACATTGCGCAGGCGCGCGTGAAAACTGGATACGGTCAGATCCGTAACGAGCGGAAGATCGTTGCTCGAATCACGTCCGATCCGGTAAACGTTCTGGGGGGGAAGAACATAGGTCCGCGCGTTTGAAGGCGGCGACTCTGAGAAAACGAAGTGCGGCGGGGATGGACGCCCGCAACTTATGTGATCACCGTGACTCAGAACGCAGCGTTTGATACGTTCCCTATTAACGAATGTTCCGTTCGATGAATCAAGGTCGACAAGCTCAATGGTACGATCCCGTTCACATAGTATGGCGCAGTGGCGTCGGGAGACGAATTCATTGGATGCAATGACCTCACATATGTCAGAGTCCCGCCCAATGGTGGTGCCTTCAGGAAAGACGGGGTACTGTGGTTGGATGAGCAACGGATCCAAAGCCACGAGATAGCCGCGTGCCACTCTCCGGGTCATAACTTCATATCCTCACTGCATCAATCCAAGAACACTGCGACTTGATACTGTGCCGAGGCGGCAACCAGGACCCGGCCAGATCAATCGGCGGGCCAGCCATGCTTGCGAATCCGATGCAAAACTGGATGAACCCAGGATGATCGACATCGCAGACGTTGGGTATTCACACACCATTAACGCAGCTCTCCCTACGCTCATCAATGGTTCCTCATCCACATATGGGGCGCAACTAGAATTCGCCGCGTGGAAGCAAGAGCGGTCATCGCGTTCGGTCTTGGGGATCCACAGACGTAATGGGTCGCGTTTTTGTATCGGACTCGACGGCGCCGTGCGTGGGGGATTTCCAAGCGGAACTATCATGAGAAGACGAGGGTGTGGTACTCCTTGAGGCGGGTGCCGAGGCAGATTTCCCAGTGGACTTCACCCACAGCACAATGAACCCAAGCAGAGCCAGAATACCGGCACCGGCACCTATCAGCGGGATATTCTCCTTCAACCAGGCTAGAACGCCTTGGTCGTCATCACTATCACTTCCTTCACGTTCCGCAGCATCAACCTGTTCGATTGCCTGTTCTGTAGTGACCTGTGCTGTTGCATCCGAAAGATTGCCGTCCGGCATCGTTTCCATGGCCTCTTGGCTGAGCGTGGCGCCCGTCGGCGCCGGGGCCAACCCGGCACCAGCAAACGGAGTACCGGGCAGTTCGGGATATGCTGCCATCAACTGTGCATAGCGATCGCGAAGCGCAGTATTGAAAACAGCGGGAGAATCGATAGCTTCAAGCGACGCCGAAGAATAGAGCAAATGCCCGCTTCCAGATGGGTACTCTACACCGATTCGGAAAGGATGTAAGCCGCCGTCCACGGGCACGTAGGAACGGAATGTCACCACATAATCCGCACGATTGATGCGATGGATTTCCTGCATAACTCTAGAAATCTGCTTGGTATCCTCCGTATCCCAATACCGTCCGAAAGAGGCTCTGCTTATCGCCTCCATGTTCTTGAGAGATTGGCGGCTATCCGTCTTGGTAAATGCGATACAGTGGATCGGTATGGGGATTTCCATCATTCCAATTCTGTTGATCAGCTCATCGCGAGAGATAGCACTGCCTTCATCGTTTCCATCAGACAGAACAACGACGGTGCTAAGGACAGCATATTCAAGAGAAGCCATGTCACCACTGAAGGCGGTGCCACACATCTCAAGCGCTGCGCCGACTGAATCGTTTAGCCGCGTCTGCATGCCGTCACATTTAATGTCTCGGATGCGTTGGTAAAGAAGCGTGGCGTTCGCCTCGAACTGTGACACCACTTCATATCCCTGGGGCTGATCGCGGACTGCAATTACGGCCACCTGATCTACAGGCCTCTTGGCTTCAACAAAACCATTAAGGGCATTCAGGGCGTCGGCGAAGGGCTCTCCCTGCATTGACCCGCTGGCATCCAGCACGATTACAGTCCGGAAGCCCTCGGCCCGGCGCTCAATGGTCTCGATAGAATACTGATGCTGCTGTGCGCTTATGTGGGGATCGTAATTACGACCCTTCACCTGCAAACCAATATTGGCGATGTTCAGGTTTTCCAGCGGTTCTCGTTCACTATCCCATGTGCGAAGATATGCCTGCACAATTGGATAGAAACCGTAATTGACATGATAGATCTTGAGGGAATAGGTTCCCGACCCTATGGGCGCCTGAGCCGTAGATTGAAACGGGAAAAGCATAATCAGGAAAAGGAGGCAGGAGACAACTCCAGGAAAAGTAAACAAAAACGCACTCTTTTGTTTCTGCATTCTGATATCCCCCATATCTTGCTAGGCTACATACAATGACAACTGCACTTTAGAATCACTTGTCCCGCCATCCACATTCCCGATTATCGAGTTTAGCAGAAAGAGCAACTCAAGTCAACACGTTAACACGGTGGGACCCGCGTCTTGTTTGTGGGATTTGGCTCCGTTCTTTTGTTTTGTTGCGCTTATTGTAGAGAAGTGCTGGCGCGTCGAAGAGACCATCCGCTGCGTCAAAACCTGCTACGACTTGTAGAATGTCCGCGTCCTCAATTACCAAGTCCAGCAGAACCTGATGCCGCTGGTGTTGGCGGCCATGTTCTTTGCTGCCTGCGTACTCGACCACGATGCCCGCCTTCGCATCATGGCCGGCTACGTAGAAAAGGCCGCAAAACGCCTGTTCGGCGTACCCGATTTCAAATACTACGCACTGGCCGACGGACTGCGCGCCCTGCTGACCCGCCACCCAGGACGCTCTGTAACGCATTCCAAGCCCAAAACCGACTATCAGATGGGCTCCTCTTTGACTTCAAACCCACATAAGGCTGTCCGGCTATCAAATCTTGGGGGATGTCCTGGTTAACACAGCAATCATCACGGTTGCGGTAAAGACGGCTAATCAGCAGAGCACGCGCTTTATCACATAGCGAGACTTCCTCTATGGGATCCGTTTCCAAATCGCGCACAGGCTCGAAAATATCTATTAAAACCATAATAGTAATAGAATCTAATTTATCACATCCACATCTTGACATGAGTATCACATCTGTTTATCGTGTTGCATGCAAATGCATGCGGAACAGATGCCTATAAGCATTGAACGCATATCACAGGGTGCAAGAATTGGGGGAATGCCGTCGTGAGTCATTCATTTCATGGTCGCTATTGGATGCTCGTTGTTGCCGTAGTTTTTAGCGCCTCCTCTCTGATGGGCTGTCCGACCTCTCGCGAAAACGGCAGGGATGACGATCCTCCGTCGGACAATCGAGTTGCGGTTCCAGACGTGGTCGGCACGATTCAGGCTGTGGCACAAAGCGCCATCACGAATGCGGGCCTCATGGTTGGGGCAATTACCGAAGAGTACAGTGACACGGTCGACGCTGAGTACGTTATCAGCCAAACTCCGGCTGGGGGGGCAAGAGTAGGCTCCGGCAGTCTCGTACACCTCGTAGTGTCGAGAGGCATTCCGCCGGAAGATCATGTGACGGTCCCCGACGTCGTAGGCATGACGCAGTCTGGCGCGGAGGAGGAAATCATATCCTCTGGCCTGACGCTTGGGACCGTTACCGAGGAAAACAGTGATAGCGTCGATACGGGCCGTGTCATCCGGCAGCAACCTGCAGCCGGGGCCAGCGTGAACCCTGGGGATACAGTGAACCTCGTGGTGTCAAGGGGCGTTGAGACCGATACAGAGGTTCCGAACGTCGTAGGCATGCCTCTTTCAGACGCCGAAGTGGTTCTTGATGCCGTGGGCTTGACTGTCGGCACCGTCACCGAAGGATACAGCGACTCGGTCCCGCTGGACCATGTTATCAGCCAAGAACCGCTGCCCGGGGCAAATGTTGCGAGAGGTTCGGCAGTCCAGTTTGTAGTGTCTCTGGGCGTCGCCCCGGAGGACACGCTGAATTCGGTAGGAGCCATCACTCTTTTCTATAACCCTCCCAATACAGGGCAGTCAGGGTTCATCGGGGTCGGTTCAATTGCGCGTTTTGGTTTTACGTACGTGGACTCGGGGGATTTTCTTTCGAGTTTTGAGCCGGATACTTGCCATACCGATTTCATTGAATTTCCCACTGTTATTGATACGCCTCTTGATCCCGGTGAGCCGGGAGAACTTTCAATCGGAACGAATCGCGCGTATCTATGGAAGTACATGTACACGTCGCCTGACGAATCCTACATGCAGATTGACTATCTACAAGACCCTGAGTATATCGGGGGGGGACCGGGAGATCTCGTCAATATCTTCTGGCCAGGCGGGGTCGACATCAAAACGTTCTCGCATTCAACCCTGGTCATCCACGACCCAGTATTTCTGCAACCGCAGCTTCCCTCCGCCACGGCGCCATCAATTGATTTCGACCAGAATCTTCCATTGATCTGGGAGACCCATGGTGACGATACCTATATGATCTTCTCAATCATAACGGTTAACGCTTCGGAGTCCTCAGCGTGCATGTGTATGTTGCGTGACGACGGTAGTTTTACCCTGCCCAGGTACTATCTGCAGGCAATTAAGCCCGATGGCGAGTTTATGTATGTGGTCATGGGTAATCGGCAAAAAGCCGAACACACCACCGTGGAACTTAGGGACGGAACTTCGGGGCGACTTTATATCATCTGGGATTCTTCGGTCCAGGGGACCGGATATTGCGAAGAGTAGCGAGTTACTTGGCAAGCGATAAATCCTGAACGAGTCTTCGCGCAGCGAAGGCAAAAGCGAGGAAGTGGCATGTTGCGCTTGAGGCACCCAAACATCAGCCTTCTGACAGTATTACTGGCACTGGGATTCCTTTCAATCGGGTGCCCATTCGGGGCGCAATCGAGCTCCAAGGTCACAGTTCCGGACGTGATCGGGAAAACTCAGGCTGCGGCGCAAAGTGCCATCACGAACGCAAACCTCCAGATCGGCACAGTAACCGAGCGTTTCCACGAGACGGTTGCGACAGGCAACGTCATCAGCCAAAGTCCAACTGCGGGGACAATCGTCAGTAAAGGCGGTAAGGTAAGCATAGTGGTTTCAAGAGGTTCTGAGCCCCCGCAGGACGTTATGGCCCCCGACGTGGTCGGTCTGACCCAATCTGCCGCAGAGGCGGCACTTACTGGCGCAGATCTCATCGTCGGGGCTGTGACCGGGGCGTACCACACCACCGCAGCCGTGGGCGAGGTCATCAGCCAGAATCCGGTGGCGGGCACTTCTGTCAGTGCCGGCAGTGCGGTGGACTTCGTGGTATCACAGGGTCCTGAGCCTGGGCCAGAAGTCATCGTTGACTTCTCCGCGACACCAACCCAAGGAATCTCTCCTGTTAGGGTGAAGTTCATAGACGCCTCTGTACCGGGGCAATCTTTCGCTGCCCAAGTAGATGCTTTGGAATGGCACTGGGAATTCGGCGATGGCGAGACCAGTAACGAGGAGAATCCGCTCCACGTTTATGCAGCACCTGGCGTGTACACTGTAAGCCTGACTATCAGCATCAATGATATTCACTACAGCCACCGCAAGGTGGATTATATCAAGGTGATGACTGGCTCGTCAGCAATCCTCGACGAAACCGGGGGAGCGGTGGCCAGTGTCAGAGAATGCACGGCGTCGATTGCGGAAGGCATTCTGCCCGGGTGGGTCGAGGTGCGGATTGCCGATACGCCCGATGACGCGATCAGAGACACTTTGGCTGAGGAGGTCCCGATTGCGGGCTCGGTCACGGTCGAGTTGGATGAGACGAACGCATCGCTTAAAGCAGATGTCACTCATGATTTCGAGATGACGGTGACAATCGTCTTGGACACACCTCTTCCGCCAGGCACCGAACTTGACGTTTACCGAAAAGGCGAAATCGAAGGGTCGTGGATTCAGCTTGATACGATAGCCGAAGTGGACAGCAACGGCACCGCAGCCACTTTTCAGACGAGAGATATCGGAGTATTCATTGTGCGAGAACGAGATGAATACTCGACCCCCGTCATCGATCTGGATGCACTCGTTGCCGAAACTGAAAAGGGCTTGCCCCCGCCTGCACAGGCCAGTCTAAGCAAGATCGCCGGGTCTGGCCCTGTGCCTATAGTCCTCATCCACGGCGCGGGCTCTTACAAAAAGCCACAGTATGCCCGATGGGACCGTTTTGTCGAATGGGCCCAAAATGGCGGATTGGATCTCGAGGACCGTTATCAGCTCTGGTGGTTTCTTCACGATTCCGATGGAAGGCCAGTGGGCTATGACTTCGGCCGGCCGGGAGAAAACACGGCGAACAACACAAGAGAATTTGTCGATCAGCTTAAAGCGAGACGCGCCGAGAGTGACCCCGCCAAGCGGTTCCCCCCTTCGACACAACAGTTTCTGATAATCGCCCACAGTCGGGGCGGTCTTGTCGCGCGTATGTTTACAGAAAACTACCCCGATGAAGTGATGGCGGTGCTCACCCTCGCGACTCCGCATCACGGCTCTCCGTATGCGGTGCCTGATTGGTTCTTTCATTTAATTAGACGAAACTTCAACTTTCTGAAGCCTCATCAAAATCGGGCCGCAGAGCAAGTCCTTCTGCTTGTATACAGGTCGCCGTGGGGATTCGACTGGTGGGAGCCGGGCCAAGCAGACCTGGCTTGGGACGATTTCGATGGCACGGGCTATGGCTACGGAATACCTTACCGTAGATTCGACCTGCTGACTGTTTTCTCAGGCGGCAGTACGCTCTTGCATACCTTGAGTGCAAATGACGCGGGCCGTCCGTACAATCCGCTGATAAAGGACACGGACTTGCATCTGCCCGGGCTTTATGCGGGAGGGCGTCAACCCGGAACAACCCTCTGGGATATTGCCCAGAAATCGCCCGAATCTACGCAAATGCACAAATTCATCCTGTACGGCGGGTACGGAGCAGGAGGCAACACAAATATTAACCCATTCTCTGAGACCTTTCGGGAAACAACCTTTTGGGAGTGGGGGGAAAGTGGTATTCTCGCCGCTCTGGCCGCCATCATGGAGAGTTTCGAGACAGAAGGCGAGTGCGTGTCTCATTTCGCCGCGAACGACGGCATGGTTCCACTCCAGAGCGCGCTGTGCCTGAAGGGATCCCCCACGGAGCCGATTTATCAGACCTATCGTTTTCTCGGGTTGTTTGACCGCATAAAGGACCCCCTTGTTTTGGATGGCGTCCAAGCGCGCTTGCCCATTCCTGTGGCGCGAGTACACTACCAAGAGTTTGAAGGATATAATCACCTGGACATGGTCACCGGGCGTTTGAGCAACATGTGGACAGAGGACGATTCTGTGCTTTTCACCTACATCGGGGCCGACCTCTTGAGTACAATTGCTTCCGTGCCTGTCGCAGCGTTGGCCATCGAGAATTCATCAGAATTGAGTGTGGCGCTTAACGTTTCGGACTCGCGTGATCGTAACACAGGTCTGTGGCCCGCGAGTTCTCTCGAATACCAAGTAGACTGGGGTGATGGGCAAATCTATGACTGGAACTCCACGGCGCCCACGAGCCACACCTATTTATCGCTGGGCGACTACACGATCACCTTGCGCGTGCGCGACCGTGACGGGATGATCGGGTTCGCTTCCACCAACGTGAACATGACTGGATTGGCCCCGTCCGTCAACTCGTTTGCGATCAACGGCGGTGCCGCTTCGACCGCGTCGCGCACGGTGACGCTGAACAACACCTGCACGGGCAGCCCGACCCATTACATGGCGTCGGAGTCCTCGAGTTTCACCGGGGCCAGTTGGCAGTCCTACAGCACGGCCCCGTCGTTCACGTTGTCGTCGGGCGATGGAACGAAGACCGTGTACTTTAAGGTGAACAACGCCACGGGGGAATCAAGCCCCGTATCTAACTCGATAGACCTTAATGAAGCGGACGAAGTGATCAACGCTGCGATCAACACTTGGAGCGTCACTCCGGGCACGGTGACCGTAGGAAACAGTGTCACGTTAAGCATGACGTTTACCAACACTGGCAACGTGACGCACACGTTCATCGCGGGCGCGAGCCTCTGGAAGCCGAACGGGGGGGTGGTGGATTTCCAACGATTCTTGACGTTGAGTCCGGGACAATCTACGACAACGATCTGGAATCAGACTATAGACGAAGCCGGCAGTTGGTACGGGCAGTTTGCTGTGTGGAAGCAGTCGCCGTTTATTGCAGAAAATCTGCTGGTCAAGGCGCCCTCTCCCAGTCAGCATGTCGTCACCGCTCAGGCGGCACTTTCATCCCCATCGATCAGCAGTGTGAGCCCGTCTTCGATGCCAGCGTCGTCGAGCTTGCAGACGCTGACGATCAATGGGAGCAATTTCCAGAACGGGGCGACGCTGCTGTTTGACCCGCCCTCGGGGTCGAACCTCGCCAGCAGG
>Ga0116172_10003000_pt1 | contig 14316 bp, 13 predicted proteins | sample AD_UKC083_MetaG_FD_89799 | JGI IMG/M metagenome (GOLD analysis project Ga0116172, IMG submission 89799) | Active sludge microbial communities of municipal wastewater-treating anaerobic digesters from USA - AD_UKC083_MetaG | ecosystem: Engineered > Bioreactor > Anaerobic > Digestate | place: USA...
CACCTGCCTGAATTACAAGACGAAAAAATGTTTTTCCTGTTTGGGTAGAGCTTGCACAGAAGTTACTACTAAATTTCTGGAAGATAATGGCTGTGTGAAAACCGTGGGATGCTTTAATTATATACCTATAGAATAAGTTCTTTATCAGGAGCCGGTTAAAAACCGGCTCTTTTTTAATTAAAAAAAGATGCAAACTATTGCATCTTTTTTTAGTTGCGGGACTCGGACTTGAACCGAGAACCTCCAGGTTATGGGCCTGGCGAGCTGCCAATTGCTCTATCCCGCGATGTTGTTGGACTTCGGTCTTCGGACTTCTGACTAAACATATAGACTTCGGACTACAGTCTACGGACTTCAAACCACTGACGGACGAGACCCGTAGTCTGAAGACTGGAGACTAACCGACCAACTTGAGCGGTAGACCGGATTCGAACCGGCGACCTTCTCCTTGGCAAGGAGACATTCTAGCCAACTGAACTACTACCGCATTTTGTAAAATGATTATAATAATTTTTTCTTACTTTGTCAAGCCAATAAAAAAGCTCGCCCCGATTAAGGACGAGCGCGATATTTCTTGTAAAAATGTGGGTGAATACAATCTTTACAAAAGAATTTTTCTTTAGCGGCCGCAAAAGCTCGTTCCAATCTCCAAAATTTTCTTGGCAAAGCTGTAGCAAGCAATCCCTGGTAAATCGGATTTTCATAAAGAGCATATTTCTCCGGTGACAATAATCTGCATCTGATATCTACGATCTGAATTTCCACCTTTTCTTTTTCCACAAAAACAATTAACTCATACCCATCTTTGAAAGAAAAAAAGGCATGGGCTTTTTCTTTTTTTTGTTCATGCGGAATAAAAAAAGACATCAACTGGTTTCCCATTTTGTCGGCAAAAATATGAGACATTTCTTTTTTGCCATTTGTAAAATCAACACGCTCCGCACCTTCTACAAAAACCTTCGGTTTTAGATCAAACTCTAAAATGTTTTCCGGGATCAAAAAAAGTCTGCCGTTTTGTTTTTCAAGTTCCTCGTTGGGTTCTTCCAAAAGGTAAAATTTTACCCCGCCGTCTTTTCTCTTGTGAAACTGTCCGCCGTAGCTAAGGATGATTTTGCACATCTTATCTATCTGAGCAATAGGCGGATAAAACATCCCGGCCAAAATAGTCTCTAGACTTCCGTCTTTCCTAAAAAATCCCATGGTATCCTCCATTGTTAAAGTACTATTATCTCTAAAATAAGGCAAAAAATGGTTTTTGTCAATGGTATGAACTTAGATTAGGAAATAAATATAAAACCTTGTCACGCCCCCGCTGAGCGTGGCTTTACCGGCGCTCAGCGCCGGGGTTGACAAAAAGGCTAAATGTGCTATAATTATCTGTTTTGTACCTTTTAACAACAACTACGAGGAGGTCCATCATGGTCAGAAATCTTCGCACTCAGATTCTCCGCAACGAGGAACTTGTGGAAAAAACTATGGGCAAAATCACCATGGACGACAAAATCGTTCTGGAGATCGCCCTTGGTGACAAGAACAAATATGTTTTTGTCGTGAACTACGAGAAAAACATCACTGTGCTCACCCCGACCAGGACGCTGAAAACCGGTGAAAGTGTCTATCGCCTGGAAATCGAGACTCATCTCGGAAGAGTGGGCGAAAGAAACTTCGTCTACACCAAGTATCCGCAGAATGGATTGCGGATATTGGAAAGAAGAGGTTTCAACATTCTCGTCACCGAGGTTTCGGTAATTTCCCAGTTTGGGGAACTGTTCATTGCCGAGCAAGAAACTCAGTATGAAGAAATCGCTCGGGAAAATGGAAAAATATCCGTTCCCAACCTCAAGTGGGCGGCTCTGGACAGTCTCCTCAACGAGGATCTGCAAGAACGCCGTCTCAAAATCGAGCCGGGACTGTTGCGTCGTCCCGGATTTGTTCCGCCTCGGAAAAAACTGATTGTTCCCGAACTTGGGGAAAATCAGGGCTTCGTACTCTGGTATAACCGAGCGATGGGAAGCGGATGCGTAGCTACCCAGCAGGGTCAGGCTCGTATCTGGTGGCCCAATACTCCCAAAGACGAAAATGGCATGAGAAGTCTGTCCGAGGGTCAACTTATCGCTTTTTCCCGTCTCAAAGAGCTCAATCGCACCGATACGAATTTTCGACTGGAGATAATCGGCGAGACTCGGCTTGTTGACTTTTCGGAGGTAAAAACCAAGACCGTTCCTCCAGTCCTGGTAAACTCTCCAGAAAAATCAACCGGGGCCACGGCCTAAATTTTATTCGTTCTTTCTGCCCCTGCATTCGCGGGGGCTTTTTTTATTCCAAAATTAATATTTTTTCTTCAAAAATTTACCCTTTACGAAAGACTTTTTTTGCGGTAGTATAAAAAAGCTAAAAACATCAAAAATGAAAGAAAAAATCGGCAACATTTTCAATCTAAGCTGGCATCTGGCCAAGGTAAATTTCAAACTCAGAAACGAAGGCAGTTATTTGGGTATTTTTTGGTATTTACTTGATCCGCTTTTGATGTTTTTGGTGCTTTATGCCGTTTTTTCCCAAAACATTGGTTTACAGATAAACCACTACCCTCTTTATCTTTTGGCCGGTTTGATAATTTTTAATTTTTTTTCTAGTGTCACCAGCGAGTCCGCTTCAATAATAAGCTCCAATTCTCATTTTATAAAATCTATAAACATACCGGCTGAATCATTGATTTTTTCTTTGCTTTTCCGCAACATCTTTTCTCACTTATTTGAAATAATTATTTTTTGTCTTTTCTTGGCTTATTTTAAACTTTCCGTTTTAGGAATTATCTTTTATCTTCCTTTGTTTTTATTACTATTTTTATTCACCGCAGGTATATCTTTTATCTTGGCGACACTCGGGGTTTATGCCAACGACTTGAACAATGTTTGGCGTTTTATTTTGCAAGTTTTATTTTTTTCTTCCGCAATTTTTTATCAATATGACCCAAGTATCACTATCTTAAAATACAACCCTTTGGCGATTTTTATAAACTTAAACAGGCAAGCTTTTATTTCTTTGCAAAAACCGGAAATATCCTGGCTTTTTTTAATTCTTGTTTCTTCGGTTTTTTTAATCGGTTATGCTATTTTTACAAAAAACAAACAAAAATTCGCCGAAAGAATTTAATTTATGTTTGAACCAAAACCGCAAATAACTTTACAAAAGGCGGGGAAAAAATTCAATCTCAATTTAGCTCGCAAAGAAAGCGCTCTTTTTCGTTGTTTGAATTTTTTTTCTTCAAAAGATAGGAACAAAGACGAGTTTTGGGCTTTGAGAAACATTACTCTCAATCCTCGCAAAGGCAGCATCGTCGGGCTTATAGGTAAAAACGGCTCTGGAAAATCTACTCTACTCAAAATGATCGCCGGTATTTACCAACCGGACGAGGGAATGATAAAAACCGAAGGAGAAATAGTTTACCTTACCGGTTTTGGACAAGGTATTATGCCCAAATTGACCATGAAAGAAAATATTTATCTCATCGGAACGTTGCTCGGGCTAAACAAAAAAGAAATAGATGAAAAATACGAAGAAATTGTTGAATTTTCCGAATTAAAAAATTATGAAAATTCCAAAATTTATCAATTTTCATCCGGTATGGTTTCACGCCTGAGTTTTTCCACCACCATTTTGTGTCTCAAGAGAAAAAATCCGGAAATACTTTTGATTGATGAAGCGTTGGATGCCGGGGCTGATTTAAGTTTCAAAAACAAAGCTTTAGAAAAAATAGAAGAGCTGATCAAGGGTGGCGCTACGGTAATAATGGCCAGCCATGATCTAGCGACGATTGAAAAATATTGCGACATGGTTTTATGGCTTGAAAAAGGAGAGGTTGTCAAAAAAAGTTTACCGGCTGAGGTTATTCCCGAATATATCAAAGAAAGTCAAAAAAACTATTAACACGTTTTATGGAAAATGAGAAAAAAAACAATATCTCGGAAAAAAAAACAACTATCATAGTTCCGGTTTATAACGGTTGGGATGTTTTGGAAAAATGTATTGAAAGCCTTGAGAAATTTACCGATAAAAGACATTCCATACTCATTGTGGATGATTGTAGCCCGGATCAAACGATACAGGGAAATATTTTAAACAAAATTAAAAACCTTGCCAATTTTTCTTATATACGAAACGAAGCTAATTTGGGTTTTGTCAAAACTTGCAATAAATCGGCGTTTGAATACGACAAAACCGAAAATGATATTTTACTATTAAATTCCGACACCGAAGTTACGGAAAATTTTTTAGAAGAAATGCTTGCTGTTTTATACGATCACGATAAGCACGCCGCCGTCTGTCCGCGTTCCAATAATGCCACTCTCCTGACCGTTCCGATAGAAAACACCATCAATGGAACGGCAAAATTTTTTGATCCTCAAAAATCATACGATCTCTGGCAAAAAATAAAAGATTATCTACCCCGCTACAATGTCATACCGACAGCCATGGGCTATTGCATGTTAATCAAAAGAAGTGTAATCAAAAATTTCGGATTATTTGATGAAATATATTCACCGGGTTACAACGAAGAAAATGATTTTATTTGTCGTATCAACAAATACGGTTATAGTCCCGTCCAAGCTAACAGAGCTTTTGTTTATCACAAAGAAGGCGTTTCTTTTGGTAACAAAAGAAAAATTTTGGAAGAAAAAAATGCCAAAATATTGAGTTCTCGCTACATAGAATATCCGCGAAAAATAAAGGAATATTTTCAAGAATATTTAAATCCTATAGAACATTTTGCCCCTGTTTTTTTGTCGGAAAAACCGAAATTTTTGTATTATCTATCCGATTTATCACCCATTTACAACGGCACATCAATCGGAGCGGTTAAGCTTTGGCGACATTTATCAAATAAACTTCAAGAAAAATTTAACATCTATCTTTATATCCCAAGGCATACCTACAAATTTTTTAAACAAGATTTTGGCGACATACAAAACATCATTTTTGCCGGAGAAGAAGTCAAAGAAAAATTTGATTTAACTTACAAGCCTTATCAAATCTTTACTCTTGAAGACTTGCGGTTAATAAATAAAATTTCTTTGAAATTTGTTTTTGATATTTTGGATATTATCAGTTTAAGATGCGAATATTTAAAAGAAAAAAATAGATTCGAGATCGTTAAAAAATCAATTCTTCTGTCAGATGGCATCGTTTGCAACAGCGACTATGTAAAAAAAGATGCTGAAAAATTTTTTGGGTTAGGCATAAACGCCAAAACTATTTTTCCTTACGCCAATGAAGAAAAAAACAACCTTATAAAAAAACCGGGCGACAAAATACTTGTCATCGGCAACGCTTTTTCACATAAATTGATCCCGGAAACTTTAGCTGTGCTGGATAAATATGCAAAAAATCACAACATTTGCGTACTTGGCGCAATGCCGGAAAAAAAATACCCTCAAATAAAATTCTACCAAAGCGGAATCCTAACATCAAAAGAAATAGAAAGCTTATATGCTTCGGCAGAAATTATTGTTTTTCCTTCACAATATGAAGGGTTTGGAATCCCTCTTTTGGAAGCCTCGGCATATGGTAAACCGATAATCGCCCATAACAATCCGTGTACTCAAGAAGTGGTTGATAAATTGAAACTGAACAATGTTTATTTTTATGAATTGCTTGAAGAAATACCTGGTTTGTTGGAAAAAATAAATAAAGAAACAAATCCCGGTCAAAATGAAAACGGATATACTTGGGAAAAAATATCCGGCGAGCTTTTTGATTATCTTCTTGAAATTCATCTAACGCCTTTGGATGTTAAAAAGCTTGATTTTCGTTTTGATTCGCTCAGGACAGCTGAGCCTGGCATTCCGGAAATAACTACGGAAAATGAATCGGCAAAAAACATCTCCGAGCAAGGAAATTTGTCCGGTTCTTGGTTTCTAATCTTGGATAAAATAATCAAAACATTCTACGTAATTTTTCATTATCCAAAATATATAGTTAAAAAACCGATTCTTTTAAAATCTTTTTTCAAAACCATAACTAAGTCCGGTTTTTATAAAGCTTTTCAAAACGCCTACGATTTTCTACAATTACAAAAAATTCACGACCAAAAAAACAACACTCTCCAAAAAAAATTATCACTCGCCAAAAAAACCGATTTAAAATACCATCAATTTATCACCCAAAGAGAAAAAGAATTAACAGAAAATATCAATTTAAAAAAAGAGGCTGAACTTTTAAAAAATTTCGGCAAAATAACCGTTCTGACCGCAATTGAAGAAGATAATTTTAAAAATTTTATTTTTTCTTTAGAGTCGATAAAAAATCAAATTTTTGAAAATTGGGAATGGATTGTCGGTTTAAACGTTAAATCCGAAAGAATGCTTAATTTGGTAAAAAATGCAACTCAAAAAGATTCTCGGATAAAAATTCTACTTTTAAAAAGCGACGACCGCTATAATCAATTGTTAAAAGAATCAACCGGTGAATATTTATGCCTGCTAAATTCCGGAGATTCATTTTCACCGGATACTTTATTTGAAGCTGCTAAAAAAATCAATGAAAAAGGGGCCGACCTTGTTTATTCCGACGAAGACAGGGTTTCCGCCGACCTACATTATGCGCTTCCTTTTTTTAAACCGGACTGGTCGCCGGACCTACACCTATCTTTCAACTATATTAACCGTTTCGCTTTATACAAAAAAACCGTCTTATTTGAAAACGGAGGTTTTGAAAAAAATTTTGATAAATTTCCCGATTATGATTTAAGTCTGAAAATAACCGAAAAAACAAAAAATATTTTTCATATACCGCAAGTCCTCTATCATCGTTTTTCAGTAGATACTCTAAACTATTTTGAGCCGAATAACGACGAGCTTTATTTTGTTGAAAAAAAATCTCTACAAAACGCGATAAAAAGGAGGGGTATCCCCGGCTTTTTAACGGAAAAATCCGGTCCGCCGTATTATTTACGCTATAATCTGGATAAAAATAAATCAGTAAGCATAATTATCCCTACCAAAGATAAAGTTGACTTACTAAAAAATTGTATTAGGAGCATTTTGGAAAAAACCGACTACCAAAATTATGAAATCATAATCGTAGATAATAATTCCAAAGAACCTGGAACTTTTTTCTACTATGAACAACTCAAAAAATTCGGAAGCGAAAAAATAGTTTTACTTGATTATAAACAGCCTTTTAATTTTTCCGCTATAAATAACTTTGCCGCCAAAACCGCCAAAGGAGAATTCATTGTTTTTTTAAACAATGATACGGAAGTTATAAACGAAGGGTGGCTTACAGCTCTGATTGAACAAGCTCAACGCCCCGAAGTCGGCGCAGTCGGTTGCAAACTTTATTATCCGGACGGTTCCTTGCAACACGCCGGAGTTATCGACTGGTCCAAACACGCTTTTGTAAAAAAATCGGATATTGGAAGTTATTTTGAATTGGCTAATGCTATAACTAATTACAGAAATTTAACCGGCGCTTGTTTGGCTATCAAAAAAAGCCTATTTGAGAAAATGGGTGGTTTTAACGAAATCTATAAAGTTCCGTTTAGCGACACCGAACTTTGTTTACAGTTATGGTTACAAGGATATTTGAATATTTTTACACCCTTAGCAAGATTATACCATTTTGAAGCAGCTACCCGAGGGGTTGATAACTGGCCGGAAGAAACTGCTATCTTTCGCAGTCGCTGGAAAGACATAGTGGACAACCCCGATCCTTATTACAATCCAAATTTAAACACTGTTCAAGAAAAAAGTTTTGAATGGCGCGGTTATTAACTTTTGGAAGTATTTATTATCTCCTTAATTTTCTCCAAAAAAACTTCTGTTCCAAATTTTTTCGCCTGTTCCTCGCAGGCATTTTTATATTTTTCAACATCAAGATCTAATTGCTTAACTGCTTCTACTAATTTATCAACATCAATATTTTCTATCAACCTTCCGGTTATCCCATCAACAACCGTTTCTTTGTAGCCGCCTTCACACGGGGCTATTACCGGTTTACCAGAAGCCATAGCCTCTACAACGGTTAAACCAAAATCCTCATCTTTGGCAGTAGTGATAAAACCACGACAATTTGCATACAAATCGATTAATTCTTTTTGCTCCGCCCAGTTTATAATTTTCACATTTGGCGGACAATTATTCTGTATTTCTTTGGCATATTTTTTGAAATGTCTGGATTGTTCGAAACTTCCGACAATTACTAATTTTTTATCCGGCATTTTAGCAAAAGCTTGGAGTTGCATTTCTACCCGCTTGTGACTTATCAACCTGTTGACGCTAAGCCAGTAATCTTTTGCCTCTTCATAATGGTATTTTGACAAGTCCGTCGGAGGATGAATAACTTGCGCTTCTTTGCTCAAAAATTTTAATAGCCGATTTTTGGTATTGTCTGAATTACAAACTAAATTATCTACTTCTTTTATATATTTTTTATTTAACCTCCTATTTATCCAAACCCAAATATCAAAAACCGGTCTCAGAATCCAGGGCACGGTATTTTCTCTGGTGTATTCATACAAATCCCAAATTTCTCTTATCGGCGAATGAACATACCATAAATTTGGTTTATTATTGACCGCTCCGCTCATCGCCCAATCTCCGCTAATGATGAAAAAATCGTATTTATTTTTCAAATTTAAAAACCGAAAACGCAACAGGGCCGACTGTTGGCGAAAAGGCGCGTTAAGCGGAACTTTGCCAATAGAAAAAATATTGATATTGGAAAAGCCCATTTTTTTTATCTTTTCTTTATCAATATTGGTGGTATAAATATCAGCTTTCAGTTCTCTGGCCAAAATCAAACTAACCATTTCCGCTCCGCCGATATTATCCAAAAAATTGTGAAATATTGCTATTTTCATTTTTCTTTTATTCCTAAAATACTGAGCATAAAAGCCGAAAATATGGTTTGAAAACCTACAACAGCCAAGGTTAATGCCAAAACAGATCTTTTTACTTCTTGCAGTTCTCCAAGCCCCGAGTTTAACCACTTATAAAAAATCATAATATAAATTACGATCCCGGCAATAGCCAACAAAAGCCCCATGATGCCGGCTTTTTCAATAGTTATATGTTTATGCAAAAAATCCAAAGACTTACTCTTTTCCCCCAGATGGGTATGGGCGTATGTTTTGGCAAAAAAAGCAAAGATTATCAACTGATATCCCAAAATTACCAAAAGGGAAGCCAAGAAAATAGGATGATATTGAAAATTAATACTCCAAAAAGAAAACGAGCCGGTTAATAATAAAACAAATATTACCAAACCGACAAAAAACAAAAATACACCCGGCCAAAAAAATAAAAACATCGGGCTATATAAAAGCATAAATCGCAAATGTCGCCAACCGTCAGTCATGGTTTTTAGTTTGGAAGTTCCCTGGCGACAAAAGTAATTTATCGGTAATTCTTTTATTTTTAACCCTTGTTTCATGGTCTTTATCATCATTTCCGAAGCGAATTCCATGCCGGTTGTTTTGAGATTTAGGTTTTCCGCCGTTTCTTTGCGCATCGCCCGCATGCCACAATGTATATCCCCTAATTTAAAACCAAAAAATATTTTTATAAACATTTTAAAAATCCACCTTCCCAGATAACGATGCGTCCATGGCATGGCGCCTTGCTCTATCTTACCCTCAAAACGATTACCGATAACCAAATCAGCTCCTTGCTCCAAAGCTTTTAAAAATACAGGTATTTCTCCAAAATCATAGGTACCGTCAGCATCAGCCAAAAACAGATATTTCCCTTTGGCAGTTTTAAATCCTTCCAAATAAGCGTTACCATAACCTTCTTTGTCGTGTTTAACCAAAACAACTCCCGCTTCTTTGGCTATTTGCGGAGATCTATCGCTTGATGAATCAGACACTATTATCTCACTGTCAATATTAAAATCAGCCAGTATTTTTTTAACACTATTTATACAATATAAAAGTGATTTTTCTTCATTTCTGCAAGGCAAAATCACGCTTAATAATGGTTTTTTTTCAAGGCTTAAATTCATAAATATATCTTCCTCCTTCATATATCAAAACATCGCCAAAATTACAACTATCTTTTACGGTAGTAATATAATATTTAACCCCATATTTGGTCAATATGTCTTTTTTTACTTTGCAATCTTTTTGCAAATAAAAATTTTCCACATCTTTACGATTGCCATAAAAAGCTATGGAACCGACCGGTTCATGAAAAGATAATGGAAAAAGTGCAGTAGATAAATAAGGATCTGCCATTACTATAGTTGGCTCATAAATTTTGAGCGCCTTTAAAGTTTGATACGACTCTTTATTTATCACTTTATAAAGCTCAAATTTTTCATCCAGTTTATAATAATTGATAAATATAACCAAAAAAACCAAGGGCAAAACAAACGTAAAAATTGTAACTTTCAAAAAACCTTTACTCTTTAAAAAATCAATCAAAAAATTTAAACCCAGAGCGCTCAAAAAAGGCAAAGAAATACTAAGATAAAACAAATTTCTCTGAAAAGGACTAATAAAAGAAACTCCGGTAATCTTATAAAAAATAACCAACATTAATAAATAAAACGGCCAAATAAAAAACAAAAGATTTCCTCTTGTTTTTTTTGTATAAAACAAATAAAAAACTCCGCCAAAGGCAAACATCCACGCCAACCAATTATAGAGCTCAAAAAAAGAATTATTTGTTTCAAGCACTCCCCAGCCGTGATAAAAAACCAAACTGGAAAAAAGTTTTTGCCAAGTCTGCCAAAAATCCAATTTTAAAATCAAACCAAAAAATAAAACTCCCAATAAACCGGATACTAATAAAAATATCAATAAAATCTTTTCTCTCATCCAAAAACGATAATTTATCGCCGAATAGATCAAAATAATCGGTAAAGAAAACAAAACCGACAAAGGATGAAACGGAATCAAAAAAAGCATTAGCCCTAGAGAAATTAAAATATATTTTTTATTTGTCTCATTAACTCCTTTTTCAAAAAAATAAAAATAAAGAAAAATCAAAGGCAAAGCAAAAGTTAGTGGCGTAAAAAACCATAAACCCAAAAGATTGGTATTGGATTTTATAGCGGCAAAAAACACCAAACTTAACCAAGAAATAAAAAAATTATTATTTGTTTTTTTATAAACTATATAAAAAAGAGCCAAACCGCCCAAAACTGCCCAAAGAGCCGGGAAAAATTTATAACTTAAAACTAAATCCGTAAAAAAGGAAATTAATGCCAAAAAAGCATGGAAACCGACTTCCAGCCCGCTAAATCTCCTAGAGAGCTCAGGACTGAGATAGTCAAAATAAGCGCTCGGACTGGTAAAGCGTAGTCCTTCGGTAATATGGTGCCATTCATCTACATGAAAAGGGTAAGGATAGGAAAAATGAGGCTTATATACCAATAAAAAAAGCCCAAAAAAGGTCAAAAATAATAATATTTTTTGCTTAAAATCCATAAAAACTAATTTTTCTGAAGTGTTCTTATTATAACAAAACAAATGAAATAAAACAAAAAAACAATTCTAACAAACTTTTTTAATTTTAAATAAAAACCCCGACTTAACGCCGGGGTTTGTAATTTTAAACGTCTTTTTCCAAGCCAAAACCTTCAACTTCTTCGTCATCATCTTCGTCATCGCCATCATCTTCTTCCTCTTTTTTTTCATCTTCTGTTTCCTCTACAACATCTTCTTTCTCGTCTTCTTCAACATTGAAACCCTCTAGTTCGTTTTCCTCAACTTCATCCCAAACAGCATCGTTTTCATCATAATTGGCATCATCATCGGAAAAATTAAATAAATTAGTGTTGGTAAGCATAGTGCTTTAAATTTTTATTACAAGCCAAAACTTGGCTATTTTGAAAAATATTATAACAACTTTTAAAAATTCGTCAAGAAGTAATAAATCAGGCCTATCTGAACGGCCAAAATCAATACAAAAGGCAATAAAAACCCTATTTTTTTGGTTTTGTGTCGGAAAATCTTCATTCCCGCAATCGCCCCAATACTGCCGCCAATAAGTGCCAAAAGTAATAATTTGGTTTCTTTCACTCGCCAAGACCGTCCTTCAGCCTTGGCTTTGTCTAAGCCGTAAATAAAAAAAGTAACAAGGTTGATTATTATCAAATACCAGATGAGCCAGGGATACGCATTATAAAAATCTAAAATAACCATACATAAGATTAAAATTTGCCTCTTGATTATAACATTAATCTTTTTAAAAAACAAAACCGCCAATAAGACGGTTGTTTTTAGAGCGGATAACGGGAGTCGAACCCGTGTCACCAGTTTGGAAAACTGGGATAATAGCCGTTATATGATATCCGCAGAGAATGAAAAGCGAACCAGTTCTCTTTTCCGAACGAGGAATAGCCTATACCTTAGTATATGATATCCGCATATTATATCTCTATATTATAAAAAATTATATTATAAATTTTGACTAAAGTCAAGAGTAGTTCGAACTAAAAAAATCGCCCGCTATAAACGGAGGATTTTTTTATTTATTTTTGTAGACTGTAGACTGTAGACCGAAGACTAAATATATAATCAGTGGGATTGCTTCTCCACCAGCCGGTGGATCGCAATGGCAGTAGTCCGTAGTCTAAAGTCCATCCTTACGCTCTAGCACTGAATCTCCCGTTTCTGTATTTACCAAAATTTCTTCGCCTTCTTTGATAAATATTGGAGCTTGGATATGTAATCCGTTATCAAGTACTATTTCTTTGGTTACATTCCCGGCTGCACTATTTCCTTTTTCCGCTGGCGGAGCTTCTACTACTTTATATTGAACTTTTTTTGGAATTTGGATACTGACAGGTCGTTCTTCATAAAGCCCGATTATAACATCCAGTCCTTCTTTGAGATATTTGGCATCCGTACCTATCAAATCACCATCCATTTCTATTTGCTCGTAATTTTGCATATTCATAAAAGCGTAGTTATCACCAGTTTTATAAAGATATTGCATGGTCAAAAACTGTACTGAAACAATATCCACTGTCTCTACGGTTTTATAAGTAATTTCAATCACTTTACCGGTAGCCAGAGATTTCATACGAGTACGTACAAAAGCCGCGCCTTTACCAGGGTTGATATGTTGAAATTCTACAACCACAAATAGGTCGTTTTGGTGTTTAATAACCACACCTTTTCTGATTTCGTTGGTAGAAGCCATAATGTTTTTTATTAAAAATCACCCCGACTTTTTGATCGGGATGACTGTTTTTTATTTAGACAAAAAAGCCATGAGAGAGGCTTGGCGCGCACGTTTGATGGCATTGGCCACTTGGCGTTGGTGTTTAGCGCAAAGTCCGCTGCGGCGTCGAGGCGCGATTTTCATATAGGAGGAAACGAATTTTCTTAGGCTTCCTACATCTTTGTAATCGACAACCATTTTGTTGTTGGTGCAATAAAAGCAACCTTTTGTTTTCTGAGTTTGCATAATTTATTTTTTAAAAAGGGATATCTTCGACTTTAATTTCTTCTTCAATTATTTCGCCCGAAGGTGTATTGTCCGCCGCGGCAAAATTTTGACTATTTTCGGCAGTTCTGGTTTTGGCACCGCCGTCAGAAGGGCCGTTAAGCATGATCATATTATCGGCTACTATTTCCGTGCGATAACGTTTGATACCGTCTTGACCCGTCCATTCTCTGGTTTGTAAACGACCTTCTATATAAACTTTGGAACCGCGATGTAAATATTGCGCGGCGATTTCCGCCAATTTTGACCACATTACCACATTGTGAAATTCCGCCTCTTTTTGTTTTTGTCCTTGAGCATCAGTCCAAAAACGATTGGTGGCAATAGCCATGGTGGCCACAGCTTTACCATTTGGTGTATTTCGCAATTCCGGATCGCGGGTCAAATTTCCTATTAATGTGACGCGATTTAAGTCCATATAATTTTAATTTAAATTTTTAAATTAAACTTTGGTCATCAAATTATCGTCTGCCAAAATTTCATCCAATTTTTTATCAATATCTTTCAAATCCATCGGTTTTTCTTCTCTTTTTTCTACTTTTGTTTCTTCTTTTATTTCTTCCTTTACCTCTTGAACGATTTCTGTTTTTTCTTCTTCCTTTTCCGGAGTATCTTGTTTTGCTTCAGATTCAAAATAAGAAATTTTTTGCGCTTGAGACATTTTTTCGTTGTATTTGGTGATAAAACCGCGCAAAATATTTTTATCCAAGTTTAATTTATTCTTCAAATCCTTGATTTTTTCCGCTTCCGCTTCAAAAACAACGGTATAAAAATAACCGTAACGAATTTGTTTGATAGGGTAAGCCAAACGATTTTTACCCAAAGCTGTTAAAATAGCTTCACTGCCGATTTCATTAAC
>Ga0116172_10003006_pt1 | contig 14307 bp, 12 predicted proteins | sample AD_UKC083_MetaG_FD_89799 | JGI IMG/M metagenome (GOLD analysis project Ga0116172, IMG submission 89799) | Active sludge microbial communities of municipal wastewater-treating anaerobic digesters from USA - AD_UKC083_MetaG | ecosystem: Engineered > Bioreactor > Anaerobic > Digestate | place: USA...
GCCTGTTTTTTCAGTCCGGCTACAGATAACAGGAGTGATTTCATCAATACCGATTTCAACGCTTTTCTCGACAAACATTTCAAACCTGTCAGGATTTTTGAGAGGTGAGATAGCTATATGAAGCCTGTAATCTCTTTTTTCAAAATCATTTTGAATATCAGTTACCTCAATAGTGCATCTTTTCAGATCAGCATCTGCAATCCTTCCATTGATCAGGTTGCCTTTACCGTCTATCATCCTTACTTCATCACCTTTTTTTAAGCGAAGCACTTTTACACAGTGTCTTGATTCATCCTCATCAAGGTAGCAGAGTTTCCCGGAAATATCACGAATATAAAATACTTGCATAAAAGAGATTATAAAAGCAAACTACCGGAAAATTCCGTCAATAAATCTGCTGTTCATTTTCATTGTCTTCGTTGCCCGTCATCTTTTGAATGAATCTCATCAGCCTGTCCTGCGAGGAGATCATATATGAATAGGGTCTCCTGTTACTTGAAGCGGGATGTCTTCTGGCTTTTGTTTTCTGCCCGGCAATGAGGTTGTTAAAATTGCTGTTGCCCGAGTAGACCATCATATTACCTCTTATATAGGAAAAGTGATAATATGCAGACTCACTTGCCTTAAGGTAAATGTCGAACATATCACCTGACCGGCGGCGCTGTATTTCCACATACCCGTCAACATACACGTTTATAGGTTGTGTGCCTATATAACCCAGGCCTATTTTGCCTTTGGATCTGAAAGATGATGATGCCTCATTCCAAAAAAGAGTGACGTCGTTAAGCAGTATTTCAAAATTGAATTCCTTTGGCAGGCTGCTTGCTCCGCTGAAGAGATCAAGCTGCTCCTTGATCCTGGAGGCTGCTTCTTTGCCGACAAGATCATCCATGCCTTTTCTGTAAAATTCACTGTTCAGATTTACGGATTTCAGTGATGGAGTAAGCCTGAATTCATCACTCATCATCTTAAGTCCTTCCTGTGTAAAATGGAAATCGAAACCCAATATAGTCTGAATCTCAACTTTTCCTGAATCAAGGGTCTGAGTGACTCTGCCTGCACCCGTAAGATTGACTAAATCAAAGTTTGCCCCGAGGTTTGTTTTTCCTTCACCTGAAAGTGTGCAATTTTTAGTGTCAAATGATATTAGACTGCCGGACAGGCTCATATCGGCAATTTTTTCAAGTGAGCTTATAAGGTAACGTGAATTTGCTTTATCATAATAGAGATATCCCTGAGAGTTAACTATTGCCACATCAGCCCATGATTTCTGGGAAGATAAAAATGCCGGATAGATATGTACAGAATCAATATTTATGAAAGACCCGGAATAGACAAGATTATTATTGGCATCACGGGGTTTTTCACTTACCGGAATCATAATACGTTCGGGATCAATTTCCTGTCTGAACTGAACAGGGTAGGATCTGAAAGAACTGCAGGTGTTAATTATTCCTGCAGCTCCTGAGAACAGCAAACGATCTTTTTTTGAAGAGAGGCTAACATCGCCGAAAAATGAGAAAGCAGGACTAAGCTTAAAATTCTGGCTGGGGGGAATATATCCGGTAGAACTTGTCGTAAGTGAGTCGACAGTTATCTCTGTGAAATTTATGTTCTGTATCTCTTTGTTCTCATCCACATAGTCGTAAACACCGCTTCCGCTGTATCTCTTTGTTGATTCGATATCTATTTTGGCGGAGTGAAGGAGATGCTTGTTATTTATCGCCACTATGGCATTCTGCAACTGGTTTATCTTAGCCCTCCTGTTTATTGTAAGTTTACCCTGCTCAGGCTGTATCAGTGCATCAGCAATATGCAGATAGTTTATATTCTCAGCTTCAATATATTCCTGATCAACATGATATCTTGCTTTCCAGGAGCTGAAAGCAATAGTGTCTCCAATTACATTCGTAGCGAGGAATGTTGGTTTATCCAGGTTTTTAAAATCAGTTTTAAGCAGCATGTCTGGTGTAAGAAGCTGTGTTGTTTCCTTCCCCTTTTGTTCCATGCTAAGTATTCTAGTATCATGGTTGTAGGTGAAGTCTGTCATGTTACATATATACTGTATTTCAGGGAATTTAATTATTGAAGTATCAGTATTCAGATGGAATTGGGTTTCCCTCAGATCAAAATTTATCTCTGTGCGGGTGTTTTCGGCAATGAATGCATAGCCGCTTGTTGAAGGAGATTTAAAGTTGTAATCGCAACTGTCGGCTTTGATAGAATTAGCTGTAAAGCTGAATGTGTTTGAAGTGATCCTGGAGTCGGTAGTATTCACTATTCCTTCTCCGGTGAGTGATTGGGGTTTGAGAGACAGGCTGCCATCAAGGGTTGTTCCGTTGTCAAACATACTGAAGCCTTTACCCCTGCTGCTTACAGCAAGCCATTCATCCTCTGGCATTAGCCATTTAATTTCAACATCCTGACTGCTGAGTATGGGATAGAGTCCTGCGCTGTCGCGATCAAGTGTGAAGACAGAAGCCTGTGTAACCATACTGTCAGGGAAAAATTTTAATTCTTTACTTTTGATTGCTGCTGTAAGATGTGTCAGGTTCCCTTTTCCGACAAGACCTTTGCTGCTTATACTGAGGCTGTCGTAAATCCTGCCTTTTGAACCATAGATTTCAACTCCTTCCTCAGGAATGAACATATTAAAGCCAAGCGAATTATCAGGTTGAATGGTAAGAATTTGCCGTGTCGGATTGAGGATATTCCCTCCAAAGAAAACACCGCTGACATCCAGATCTTCTATCCGGAAATGATCTATGTTCTCATACATAAAGGGATCAGCAACGAAATAGAAGTCCTCTTTTGGATAGATATTTGCCAGTCCCGGCAGATCATCAAAAAAGATGTATGAACTGTCTGTGGCATTTATTATTGGATATTGTCTCAGGCTCTGCAATCCTGATTTATTGTTCGGATCATCTATATAAAGTTCAGCTGATGCAAGCTGAATTGTATTTTCAACTCTTTTTATAAGAGGGTTTCCATAAAAATCCCGTTCGTCAGTTTCTACAGCAAATATTATTGAATCTATTTTTGTCAGGTTTATCTTGAAGGTATCATAGTTGAAGTTAAAATCATGTCCGAAAAATGTCAACAGTCCTGCTTCAACAACTCCGTCGAATTTCAGAGTTCGATTCTTTCCGATAGTTAATTGCTGATTATAAGGATAAAGGGCTACTCGTTGTGAGTCGCTGAGAAAAACCCGGTTAACGCCATTTACCTGAAGGTCAAAATCAGTGAGATCGAGAATTGCATTATCAACCGGTGCTTTTGTTTCACTGTTAATTCTCAACACATCGTAATCCTGTTTTCCGGAATAGGAATTAAGGAAATCATCGACTTTCTTTTTAAGGGTTATCTCATTGTATTTTCTATCGTAGAAAATAAAACCTCTGTTTGCCATATCAATACATAATCCTGTTACCGTTTCCACAGGCTTATTGAGCCATTTGGCAAATTCCTCTATGGGAAAGGTAGTCGAGTAATAATATTCGGCAAATCTTTTGAACCTGACAAGCGGATGATATTCATCAATGCCTGCGAGGCGAGTAAAGTAATTGGCGTTGAAAAATGAACCTGATTCGAACTCAGCATGTCCCAATGATGCACCTTTAGCCCTTGTGAGGATGACTTTTGACTCGTTCATGTTCCATGAGAGAAGTTCGAAGTACATGTCGAGGTTGTGGAAAGAATTAAAATAAGGACTTCGGGATACGGGGTTGTTGGCCCTGAAAAGGTTGACCTGTTTGTCTTTTGCATTAAAGGAAAAAGCCTGGTTTGAGTGGAAAACGGAATCCTTGTTAAGGTAAAGTGTCATTTCGGCTTCGGCACTTGCCAGTCCGTCTTTTGAAAACATGAATTCCCCCGCTCTAATTTTCAGGAAAAGTGTATCCTCTCTGCGGAATGCCATCTCGGCCGATATATTTGATCCGCCGCTTCCCTTTACATTAGCTCCTTCAAAGGTAAGCCCTCCTTTATAGTCAATGCCTTCATAAATATTATCCAGATGAAATTCCTTGGTGTAGGTCTCAAAACGTGGATACGTAGCCAGAACCTTATTGGTAACCGGAATGGTCTGGTCGGTGAGCAAGCCCATTACAGGTGCCTTGAAATAAGTTTTATGCGTCAGCAAAGCCGAATCAACTGTGAAACTGTTCTTTGAAGTATTGATATAAAAGCGGCTAAGTTCAGCAAAGACCTCATCCCTTGGAAATCCGGCTTTTTCCCATGTCACAATGCCTTTTGTGCCATGAAATTGCTGGAATTCAGGATAATAAACTCCTGACACATTGTATATCTCGGTGCTGTCTTTCTGTGAATAACAGGTGAGAGTCGCATCATTTATAATAGCCTTAAAGACTGTATCGTGAAGGAAAGTAAGTTTCGTGTTTTTAACTTTCCATCTCATTCCGGATACTTCAGAAATGACATTGTCTGTGATCATTAATCCGGTATTTCTGATATACCTGTCAATATTTTCCGTCGGATAACGCGGATCAAATACTATTTCACTCAGTCCCGTCAGCCAACTGGTTAAAAATCCCGGTTCAGTTTTCCAGTCGACAAACTTATTCAGTGTTACAATGAAGTTGTTGAAATTTGGAACCGGTCTCATGAATCTGCCATAGAGCTGACTAATAATATCAATTATCCGTGTTTTGTCTTCTTGTTTGTAAGAGGTACTGTCCCATTTTGTAAGAAAAGACTGAAGGCTGTTTTTCTGCTCATCATTCAGGTTTGGCCCCATAAATGTTGTTAGCTCTGTCCTGAATTTGGTAAAATCGCCGGAAAAGGGCGATTTTACCTGAGCTCCAAGTTTCCCTGAAACAATGAGCAGGAAGGCAAAACATAAAATGATGAGTCTTTTTGGCATTTTACTTATTATTGATACCGGGACAATTGTGGGGAATTGTGTTAAAAAGCCTCTGCGATTGCAATAAAATCTTCTTTCTTAAGAGAGGCACCGCCAATGAGGCCTCCGTCAACATCAGGGTTGGAGAATATCTCTGCAGCATTCGAGGGCTTACAGCTTCCGCCGTACAGGATTGTCATGTTATCTGCTATAGTGTTGCCATATTTCTCTTTTATAAGATTCCGAATATATTTATGCATCTCCTGCGCCTGAGCCGGTGTTGCAGTCAGTCCGGTACCTATAGCCCAGACCGGTTCATAGGCTATTACCACGTATTTCATATCTTCCGGGCTTACAGAGAAGAGGCTTTCTGCCAGTTGTTTTTCTACAACAGCGAAGTGCTTTTGTGATTCTCTTTCTTTCTTTATCTCGCCACAGCAGAATATTACTTTCAGGCCTGCCTCCAGGGCAAGTGAGATTTTCCTGTTCAGGATACTGTTGTCTTCATTGTAATAGCTTCTCCTTTCAGAGTGTCCTATTATAACATATTCAGCACCAGTGCTTTTAATCATTAATGCAGATACTTCTCCGGTATAGGCGCCCGAAGCCTCTGAAGCACAATTCTGAGCACCGGCTTTAAGCTTCCCTGACTTAAGGATCTCGCTTACACCAGCAAGATGAATGAATGGAGTGCATAATATTACTTCACACTTTTCAGCAGGTTTATTCCTGAAGTAGTCATTTACAGATTTGGCAAGATTAAGACCCTCATCAAGATCCATGTTCATCTTCCAGTTTCCGGCAACAATTTTCTTTCTCATAAATAATATGCTTATTAGATTATTTGGTTAATAATTCAAGTAATTCTTCCTGTTCGGGCAGATTCGCCCATGACCATTTATCAATAATTGTACCCTTCTTTAAAAGCATATAGCCAGGATTGGCTCTCAAAACGGTTTTGAGGGTTGTTTCATCACCCTGGCAGATAGTAAGCCCCTTATTGAATTCCTTTATTTCATCAGCTCCTGAGGCAGTGACAATGTAAAAATCTGTATTATTATTCTGGCAGAATTCCCCCAGCTCAAACCCTTTTTGCAGCTTTTCAGGATCAGCTTCAGCAAGCTTTTTTGAGATCATGAGAATAGTATAGCCTTCCGATTCAAGTATCTGGTCAGTGATATCAATGTTATCGGGCGTTGTAATAAAGAAATCATGAATAGGCGGCTGATATCCTTTTGAAACAAGTACTGATTTCTGGTCAATAAATATCCATGTCGTATCATCTGAAGGGTAGTTATCCAGAGTAAATTCTTTTCTGACCCCATCTTTCTCGTAAATGAAAGTAGTTTCATATTTATCAGTCGGTTTACCCTCGGGGATTATCATTTTGTCGGGTATATAGGTTCCTTTGCTGTAGGGGAGGAAATCAATAACAGGCAGGTATTTCAGATTGTAAACAGCAAATAAAATGATGGCAAGCGTCGCGATAGACAGTGCTATCCATTCCTTTACCTTGTTAAGTGATGAACTAATCTCTTTTCTTTTAATGAAGATAATAAGGGCAGGGACCAGGAGAATTACATTCTTTATGAAAGTCTGCCAGTTTGTAAGGTGAATGGCATCGCCAAAGCAACCACAGTCTGATACGGGATTGGTAAGAGCAAGTATTAAGGTTAGGGGGGTGAATACCAACATCATTAAAAGAATAACCCATGCCCCGGTCTTTGGCTTAAGTCTGAACAACACTGAAATACCGGCAAGGAACTCACAGGAGAAAAGTATAAATGCAAAAAGAAGACTGAAATCCTTCAGGAAGTTCATTTTGAAAGCGGACAAATAATCCTGGAATTTATAAGTTGTACCAAGTGGATCAACAGCTTTTACAAAGCCTGAAAAAATGAATACGATACCTATTATTAACCTGCTTATGAACAATAAAATTCTCATTTTATAATAATCCTTTTTTTTCAATTAATTTAATAACTTTTTCTGATATCATTTCCGGAGTCAGGATATTACCTTTTTCGTCGGCGCATGATACTATACACAGATGTTCATCTGTTTCAGCAACTCTTATGTACATTTCCCTGACTTTTTTCTGGAAGGCCAGTGATTCTTCATGAATATCAATGCTTCCGCTAAGATATTTCCTGTCATTGCCTGATCGTGAGGAGGAGAGTTTTTTTTCAGTAAATGAAAAAGGCACATCCAGAAATATGTTCAGATCAGGTCTGGGTATTGCAAAGTGGTCGAATTCCAGATCAAGTATCCATTTCATAAGAGCTTCCTGGTCTTCTTTTTTCCCTAACTTGGCACACTGATAAGCAATGTTTGAGTAAGTGTATCTGTCGAGAAGCACAAGATTTCCATTTTCAAGCCAGCCCCTGATAAGATTGGAAGCATCCTTTCTGTCTCCTGCATATAGCATTGCTACAAGCCAGGGATCAACCTTATCGAGTGTTCCGAATTCACCCCTCAGGAAACGGGAGATCAACTCTCCGAAAAAAGGAGCATCAGTTTGTGGAAAGTGAAGGAATTCGCAACGATACCCTCTCTGTGTCAGATAATCTTTTAACAGTTTAATCTGCGTTGATTTGCCGGAACCATCAATCCCCTCAATTACAATAAGCTTCATGATTCTTTAAATCCTTTCAATGCAAATGTAATAAGCGCATATCAAAGTTTAAAACGAAAGAAAAGCATAATTATGATTACTTTTGAGCAGTTATCAACTCAATGTTTAATAAATTCCATTAATTTCGGGGACTAAAGTAAAAAAATGTCTGAAAAACCGCGATATATAAACATAAAAGGGAAGCTTCTCGATCTTAGCCTTCCTAAGATAATGGGTATTATAAACATTACCCCGGATTCATTTTATTCCGGTAGCAGGGTTAATGATGAGAAAAAAATACTTGAGACTGCTGCTCGTATGATTGAGGATGGCGCAGACATTCTTGATATCGGAGCTTACTCTTCAAGACCTTATGCTGATGATGTTCCGGCAGAGGAGGAGAGAAGAAGGCTTATGTCGCCTTTAAAAATGATAATCAGGGAATTTCCGCAGGCTGTGATATCTATTGATACGTTCAGATCCGAAATTGCACGGGAAGCTGTACTTGAATGCGGTGCACATATAATTAATGATATATCAGCGGGAGAAATTGATGACAACATGCTCAGTCTTGTTATAGAACTTAATGTTCCATACATAATTACGCATATGCAGGGCCTCCCTTCCACTATGCAGAAAAAACCTGAGTATAGTGATGTGGTAGCTGATATCATGCGGGAGTTGAGTTCTAAAATAGTAAAACTTCAGGCTGCCGGCGTTAAGGATCTTATCTTTGATCCGGGTTTTGGTCTTGGCAAAACGGTAGAACATAATTTCGAGATGCTTGAAAGGCTGCGCGATTTCAGCATTACCGGATTGCCGATACTGGTTGGTGTGTCAAGAAAGACGATGATATGGAAAACACTCTCGATAACACCTGAAGAAGCCCTGAACGGAACAACAGTACTTAATACCGTGGCACTTCTTAACGGAGCGGATATACTGAGGGTTCACGATGTAAAGGAAGCTGTTCAGGCTGTCAGGCTTATTACTAAATTGCGAAACGTAAAAACAACCGGGTAACCAATATTCTAAATGAAATGCTCGTTCCTGTTACTGTTCTTGATATTATTGATATTTTACTTGTTGCATTGATTTTATTTCAGCTGTACAGACTAATAAGGGGTACTTCAGCATTCAGCATTTTCATAGTAGTGTTCCTTATTTACCTTTTCTGGCTTATCGTTAAGGCTCTTGATATGCAACTTGTAAGTTCTTTGCTGGGCCAGGTAATGGGAGTAGGCGTTATTGCCCTGATAGTTGTTTTCCAGCAGGAAGTGCGGCGTTTTCTTCTTGTTATCGGCAACAGGTATGTGCAAAATACAAGGTTATCCCTCAGGAGACTGTTTTTTTCAGAAGCTGAAGAACCCGGAGGAATAGGCATAGTGGAAGAGATTGTGAAAGCGGCGGAATCAATGGGTCAGAAAAAGATTGGAGCTTTGATTGTTATCAGTCGACAGAGCAGATTGGGAATATACGCCGAGACCGGCGAAATTATAAAGGCACAGATAGGTGCCGAACTTCTTGAAACTATATTCTTCAAGAATACACCTCTTCATGACGGTGCAGTTATAATTGAAGATAATCTGATATTTTCAGCAAGATGCCTCCTGCCTACTACCGATCAGGTGATCATGTCACCTCATCTGGGAATGAGGCATCGTGCAGCAATAGGTATGTCGGAACAGACAGATGCACTTGTTATAGTGGTCTCTGAAGAAACGGGCAGTATATCGGTTGCCAATTCCGGAGAACTCCGTGAAGACCTTAAAACCAATGAACTCAGGAACATACTTCTTATGGAAAAAGTATGGTGAGAAAATTTTATGATATTCATTATCATCTTTTTGATCTCAGTCACCCCAACCTGCTTGCTTTTCTTTTAAATGACGATCTGCTTACAGAAGATTCTCTGAAGAAACTTTTATCAAAATTTCCCTTTATCCTGAAGATGCTTCCCTTATGGGTGCTTAAGCTGTTTCCGCAAAAAGCGATCAGGAAAGTCAAGGATTATATAAGGAACGACGCCGGGAATTTAAAGAACCTTCTGTCTGTTATGGAAGGTGCAATAGAGTATCATTTCCTTTATGTCGAATATTTTCTGAAACGCGAGAAGAACTATTTCGGCGATCACAAAGACGCTTTATATAATAAAATTGCCTTGTGTCCATTGCTTATCGACTTTGGATATAAGAATCTTGCAAATGAAGATTGCTTTTACAATCTGCCGCCGGCAAAACCGGTAATAAATCAGGTTGTTGATCTTATTAATGCAATGTGGTTTTATTACAACTATGATCTGATTCTTCATCCCGATAAGCAGTCACGGCTCAAGATAATCCCTACAGATACCCCTAAGGAGAAAAAACTGTTTGAGATCTATCCTTTTCTTGGACTGAACACTGTTAATTATGATCTTCAGGAAATAGCCGGGCTGTTCGATAAATATTTCAGGGGTTATGAAGATGATGATCCGGTATTGCGCCGACAGAAACTCATCGCTAAGATGGGCACTGTAAGAGCAGATGTTGAAGACATGATCTTCAGAAGGAAAGAAAAGAAAGATCCTTATTATTATACATATCTTTTTACAGGTATAAAGTTATATCCCCCGATTGGTTTCGATCCATGGCCTGAGGACAAGCTTAGTGAGCTTGAAAAGGTTAAGTTCGTTTACAGTGAATGTGTAAGAAAAAAGCTTCCCATCACTGTTCATTGCAGCGACAGCGGTTTTATTGCTTCACCGGAGGCGAAGTCACTGACTGATCCCTCAGGCAAATGGAATAAAGTTCTTTCAAGACAAGAGTTCCGGGATCTTAAAATCAACTTTGCCCATATCGGGGCTCAGGCAGGTGGCAGAAAAGAATGGCAGGAAGTTATACTGAAGTATATAGGTCAGGGCAGGAATGTTTACACTGATTGTTCCTGTCAGACCCCATATGTGTCTGATTATGACAAGGTAAACAATATCATGAACTCCGCTAATGAATCAGGCTTCCTTTTCGGTTCCGACTTTGTTATTAATCTGATCTGGTCGCATTCATATAATGAATACCTCAATAATTTCGTCCGGACCCCATTGCTTGATGAAAGAAAGAAGGAGCTTATGGCAGTTACCAATCCGGAAAGATTCCTTTTCGGTAGTTAAAAACATATTTTAAAAATTTTACCAATAAGCCCGGATTGCTTATTTACCTTATGCAAAACATGAAAAAGGACTGATTTTTTTAAGTAATTGTTTTTTTTTATCTTGCCTTTCGTAAAATCATCCTAATTTTATACTTTCTATACTATTAATAATTTGAATTATATGAAAAAATTATTTCCAAAAATTATGGCAGTAACAATTTTATTAAGCTTGTTTGGTTGCAAAACCTCTGATGATCCATCAACATGGAGTGCTAAACAGATTGACGCGTGGTTCGAAAAAGCTGAATGGCTTAACGGATGGCAGGTTGAACCCGATGCTACTACAAATCGCAAAGCGTTTGCAATTTCTTATTTTAAGCAAAAGGACAGATGGGACAAGGCTTTCAAATTCCTGAAGGAAACCGATCTTGAGAATATGGGGTTGTCCCGTGTTGATATTGACGGTAATAATGTTTATGCATTGCCAAGCGAATACATGTCGAAGGATGAGGATGTTGCCCGTTTTGAGGCTCATGAAAAATATGCAGATATACAATATGTTATTGCAGGTAAGGAACTTATTGGAGTTACTCCGATGTCGGAGCTGGATGAGATCACCGAGCCTTACAACGCTGCCAATGATATTGTGTTCATGACTGTTAAGACACACAAAGAGTGCCCGGCAAACCCGCAAAAAGTATTTCTGTTCTTCCCAGAAGATATTCACAGACCCGGATTGAAAGACGGAGAGAATTCACCGGTAAAAAAGCTTGTGATAAAAGTTAAGCTTGACTAAAAGTAACTAAATGAAACATATTGAGCGGTATGCTGCCTGTATTAGCGGTATGCCGCTTATTGTTTTATAAATATCCGTGTTAAAAAAATTACCACGGAACCACAGAGCTTCTTAATCATATTTGAAATTCATTAAAGCTAACAATATACTTCAGGCACATTAAATGAGTTATGAAACGGAGTGAAATAAATTCAATAATCAGCGATGCTAAGATGTTCTTCAGTTCAAGGCAGTTTATGCTTCCTGAATGGGCATTCTGGACACCCGGCATGTGGAAAGACAGCTATGAAAAATGTTCCGAGATCATCGACAACAAGCTTGGCTGGGACATTACAGATTTCGGAAGCGGCGATTTCAGGAATCAGGGACTAACCCTTTTTACAATACGAAATGGGAATTTCGCCAGGCGCGATAAGGTATATTGCGAAAAGATCATGATCTCGGATGAAGGACAGGTGACACCTGCACATTTTCACTGGGCCAAGACTGAGGATATAATTAACAGGGGAGGAGGGAAGCTTGTGATTGAGCTTTGGAAATCTACTCCTGACGATAAGTTGTCGGATGAGGACCTGACAGTAAGCATTGACGGAATCCTTACAAATGTTGTTTCCGGTGGTCGTGTGGTTCTAAGGCCGGGACAAAGTATATGTCTGCCGCCGAAATTATACCATCGCTTCTATGCTGAAAAAGGAAGTGGCAAGGTCCTTATCGGTGAAGTAAGCATGGTCAATGATGATGACAACGACAACAGGTTCCTTGACGAAACAGGACGTTTCCCTGCGATAAAAGAAGATGTCGAACCCTTACATCTTCTCGTGAAGGATTACCCTGAATATTTATAGAGATTCCTGAAGCCGGAAAAGCGATGATGTTTAATCAGACAATCAAAGGTATTCTACAATGTCATCCAGCGGTTTTCTTTGCTTTATCCCTTTTTTCTCATATTCTGTCTTTGGATAGCCAAGCGGAGTAATTCCAAAAATTACCTGATTAGCCGGGATATCGAGTGCTTCCCTGAGTATTGTCGGGTCAAAAGCTCCTATCCAGCAGGTGGCAACACCTTCATTTTCAGCTGCCAGAATCATATGGGTCAATGCAATTGCAAGGTCGGTCTCGATAGAATTATAGCCATCATAACTCCTTACCCAGGCCTGGTCTTTCAATCCGGCAACCACAAGAATATGAGGAGCATCTTTGAACCAGTCGCGGTGATAGCATTTCCTTACTTTTTCAAGCATGTCATCGGATGAGATTACCATGAATCTCACTGGCTGCAGATTACGGGCTGAAGGCGCAAGCCTGCCGGCATCAAGTATCCTGGTCAATATTTCCGGAGGAACAGGACGATCAGGATCGTAATTCCTGACACTTTCACGGGAACGGATAAGATCTGAAAATTCCATTTTTAGGCTTCCTTATTATTGGTTTTATATGATTTGCAAGTTTAAGAAAAAATAGTAAGAAATATAGCTGAATTTATATATCCTGAAAGTATATGTTGAAATTAGCTACATTTATTGTTTGATAAGGTTTAATAATTTTAAAAAAGGTGAAGAAAATTGCAGCAATAATCCTGGAAAACGATAACAAGGAATTACTGTTTTACCTGCGTGATAATAAACCCGGTATCCCTTTTCCGAACTGCTGGGATCTTATCGGCGGGCATGTAGAGGATGGAGAAACAGTTGAAGAGGCTCTTATACGTGAAGTAAAAGAGGAGCTTGGAATAACATTGACCGAATTCAGGTTTTATAAAAAATATGTATGCCTTTCAGGAGATGCTTATCCGAATGAAAAATTCATTTTTTCCGGCAGGATCAATATACCGATAGAAGATATAACACTGTTTGAAGGACAAAGGCCACAATATTTTAAGAGAAGCGAGGTACCTTATATTAATTTCGCTAATATTCTCAGGGAAATAGTGATGGATTACATCAGCGAGTCTGACGATTTGACTAAGGTTTAGTAGTCTTTTTCCTGGTATCTGCCGCTAATTACGATATGATCATTTTAATTCTTTCCCGGAGAATGGATACTAAAAAACAGGAGGCTTTTAGAGTTTCACAATTTTAGTGTTTCCATAGCTTTAGAGATCAATGATACGAGATACCGGAACTTTCATTTTACTGCTCCTAATTTTTTAAGAATATGTAAATTTGATTAAATAAACTAAAATTGAATAGTGGTTTTATCTGCCGGTTTTGGCATATTATGTATTATATTTATTTTTCGTAAAAACGAGCTAGGCACAATAGCCACACACACAGCATTTTTCATAATAAACGCAATTAATACTACTCTTTATTACCAACAATTTAGCAACAGAATAATGTTAATAACAAACAAGTAATGAACGATTTAATTTATCGAGAAAATATAAACTTTGTATTATTCAAAATCTTTTATAGGAAATTTTTCGGAAAAAATTGGAAAAAATTTGGAATAGTTAACCAATAGCTTAACTTTGTGGGTAGAAAAACAAAAATATTTAACACATCGAACTTCAGGAAAGAGCTTGCAGAACTATCTAATTCAAATGTTGAAATTTATTTTGACATTGAAAACGATAAAACTTATAAGGAGATCTTGAAAATATTAAAAAATGCGGGTAGAAAGAGAATAAAAACGATAGTAGCCGTAATTCTACGAAATATTTATCTAGATAATATTTATAAGATAGAAGATAAAAATGTAACAGCAATTAAAGTTAAATCAGGAATTTCGAAAAATCAAGAGTATAGAATTTATTGTAGAGAAATATTCCAAGGTGGAAAAAAGGTAGTAATGATTTCTCCTTTTCTTAAGAAGGTAAATAGAAATCAAGACGATAAGAGAATCATTGAAATAATAAACAAAATCAAGACTTACAATTATGAATTTTAAAAAGAAGAATGACTTGGA
>Ga0116172_10003011_pt1 | contig 14294 bp, 10 predicted proteins | sample AD_UKC083_MetaG_FD_89799 | JGI IMG/M metagenome (GOLD analysis project Ga0116172, IMG submission 89799) | Active sludge microbial communities of municipal wastewater-treating anaerobic digesters from USA - AD_UKC083_MetaG | ecosystem: Engineered > Bioreactor > Anaerobic > Digestate | place: USA...
TAAGGATTCTTTATTCACTGGGGTCATATTTATAAAACAACCCCAAAATTAATGATATTTTATTGTGTGCCTTTGCAAAAAAAAAGTGACGGCAGGCCCGAATATAGTACGGCCCGTGCAAAAAAAAAGGCTGTCTCCTAATCGAAACAGCCTCTTTTGTTTAAATATGAATACTCTTAGTTAAAAAATCTCGGCTGAGGTTCCTGATCTTTGTTGTTGCATCCAAAACGGCACAACAGCATCAGTTCATGGCTTCCTTTGGTAGATCCGTATTTTATACCACCCAATTTTATATCATAAGAATAGGAGATGCGAACCTGTTCTACAATCTTTATCCCTGCAATAATAGCCAGGGCGTCGGTTCCCATGGCGGGTAAATCATTTTCACTGCTTTTGGCGTTGATTCCACCGCGGTAGGAAAGGCCTGCCGAAACGCGGTCTTTAATGTTTGCCATAGCATTGAGTTCTAATAAATGAACAGTACCAACATTGTTGTAAGAAACAGCAGGAACCAGTTCAAAGGAGGGAGAACATTTAATGGCATATTTTGCATACGCATAAATATGTCTGGGAACTTTAAATGTTGTAGATTTTTTCAGGGAAGTAATCAGGTGTGTTGACGAAGCACCAAGGCTTAATCCTTTGTAGTTGAATTCCAAACCGAAATCAAAATCAGGGGTAAGTTTGCTTTCTTTTCCTGTTTTTATGCCGGCTTCTGTCGGGTCATCCCAGGTAAGTGCCGAATAGTTGATTGTTTTGTTGATGATGCCGGCGCCTATACCGAACGAAAGAACCATTTTGTCGGTCAACCATGCATGATAAGCAATCAACACTTTCGCGCCCAGTGAACTTTCCACTCCAAGACGGTCGTGTACAACTGTCAGTCCCAATCCGAGTTTAGCCTTTTTAATATATTTATTAAAATTAAACAACTGGGTTGACGGAGCGTCTTTAATGCCGATCCATTGTTCGCGGTCAAGCACTGTGAAATTATAGCAACCTGATTGCCCGGTAGCGGCAGGGTTGAACACAACCCTGTTATTGATCTGTTGGCTTAGTTGAATATCATTTTGAGCAAAAACAGAAACTGTAATTGTCAAAAAACTCAGTATTAAAATTATTTTTTTCATATCTGTAAGTGTTTAAATGATTAATAAAATATTAATTTTTAACAAGAGTTATGGAGCCAATTTTCGTTTCTGTACCTTCTACTCCTTCAATGATAATTTTATAGTAATAGGTAGCAGGAGGCATTAATTTTCCGTTATACATTCCGTCCCATCCTTCGCTTCCTTTATAAAGCATAACTCCCCAGCGATCGAAAATCTCCGCAGTGTATTTGTGTGTCTGTGAATAATAATCGGAAGGAAATACATCGTTTTGACCATTGCCGTCGGGGCTGAAGGCTGAAGCAAGTTCACTTGTACGTGCCTGGGTTACGGTTACGGTTACCGTAAATACTTGTCCTGTACAACCTTGTTGTGAAACAGGTGTTACAGCATAAACAGCAGTTCCTGAACCGGAAGGAATGGTAAGAGGTCCGCCAGATACACTACTGCCGCTTCCTGCTGCACCGCCGGTTACGCCATTAGTATATGACGGGGTATCCCATGAATACACTGTACCTGCCGGAGCGCCCGGAACAACAGTAAATGTTTCACCGGAATTAATAGCAATCACTTCGTCGGGAACAATTAATTCAGGACTTATTGTGATAATACCTGTGCTTGAAACAGTTCCGCAACCACCGTTTAATAACACTGTATAGGTATAAGTTCCGGATTGAGTTGGTGTGCCTGTTATCGTAACGACATCGGAAGCCCATGTTCCGGTTACTCCTGCGGGCAGACCGCTGATATCAGCGCCTGTGGCACCCGTGGTGGCATAAGTAACATCAACGATAGTTTCGCCATAACAAATCAGCTGCTCGTCGGTGCCTGCTGCTGAGCTTAAGGTAATGGTATTATCCGGTGTAACGGTAATCATGGCTGATTGGACAATAACACCGCAACCACCATTCAGGGTAACTGTATAAATAAATACACCGGTTACCGTGGGAGTTCCGCTAACGGTTATCACATTTGATGCCCATGTTCCGGTTACCCCATTTGGTAAGCCATCGATAGTTGCTCCGGTGGCTCCGGTTGTTGCTGCTGTTACGTTGGTAATGGCCGTATTAACACATACTGTCTGGGCAGCGGTAGCCGGTGCCGAGGTCAATGTGAGGGTATTGGCGGGGGTAACTGCAATTGTACCCGTGGAGGTAATGTTTCCGCAACCACCTGTCAGCGTAACGGTATAGACATAAACGCCTGATGCAGTCGGTGTGCCGGTTATGGTAACAGTATTGGTAGCCCATGCTCCGGTTACCCCTGTTGGTAATCCTGCGATTGTTGCTCCTGTTGCCCCGGTGGTGGAATAGGCTATATCAGCAATGCCTGTGTTTATACAGATAGTTTGTGCATTAGTTCCAGCGGGAGAAGTTAGTGTGATGGTATTATTTGGAGTAACAGTAATAGTGCCGGTAGCATTTACAGTTCCGCAGCCACCTGTTAAGGGTATGATGTAGTTGAATACTCCCGAAACTGTCGGCGTGCCACTGATGGTGATCTGATTGCTTGCCCATGCTGCAGTAACGCCAGCAGGCAAACCAGTAGCTGTACCAATGCCGGTAGCGCCGGTGGTGGTATGGGTAATTGCTGTCAGCGGGGTATTGATACACAGCGTTGGGGAAGAAGAAGCTGTAGTAACTGAGTTTTCAGAAATAACAGTAATTGTACCTATGGCATTAACTGATCCGCAACCGCCAGTCAAAGGAATATCATAATTGAATACGCCTGTAACGGTAGGAGTGCCGCTAATGGTAATTATGCCCGCAGCCCATGCTGCAGTAACGCCAGCAGGCAAACCTGTTACAGCGCCAATGCCTGTAGCTCCGGTGGTTGTTAAAGTAATGTTTGACATGGCTGCATTGATACAGGTGAAAACAGGAGCGGATGTTGTAACTGTATTGTCGGGTGTAACGAAAATGGTTCCCGTAGCAGCAAAGGTTCCACAGCCGCCTGTTAATGGAATGGTATAATTAAATACTCCGGCAGCGGTAGGTGTGCCACTGATAGTAATGGTATTAGCTGCCCATGCGGCAGTAACGCCGGCCGGCAGGCCGGCTGCGGTACCGATACCGGTAGCTCCGGTGGTGGTGTGCGTAATGGCCGTCAGCGGAGTGTTGATACATAATGTCGGAGTAGCACTAGCCGCAGTTACGGTATTGTCGGGAGTAACGGTAATGGTGCCGGTAGCACTTGCTGTACCACAACCACCGGTTAAAGGAATGGTATAATTGAATGTGCCGGATACTGTGGGTGTGCCATGAATCGTAATGGTGTTGGATACCCATTCGGCAGACAAGCCAGCGGGTAATCCGGTTGCGGTTCCTATTCCGGTGGCCCCTGTAGTAGTATGGGTAATGGGCGTCAATGTGGTATTGATACAGAGGGTTGGTGTTGCACTGGCGGCGGTAACTGTATTATTGGGAGAAACGGTTATGGTGCCGGTGGCATATACCGTGCCGCAACCGCCAGTCAAAGGAATACTATAATTAAACGTACCGGCAACGATCGGTGTGCCATGTATGGTAATAGTGTTGGCGACCCATTCTGCAGAAAGGTTGGCCGGTAATCCGGTAGCTGTGCCTATTCCGGTTGCACCGGTGGTGGTATGCGTAATCGGTGTCAAGGTGGTGTTGATACACAGCGTTGGAGTTGAGCTGGCTGCCGTAACCGTATTATTTGGAGTAACGGTAATGGTGCCTGAGGCATTAGCAACACCGCAGCCACCTGCCAATACAACGGAATAATTGAAGGTGCCGGAAGCAGTAGGTGCTCCGCTGATGGTCACCACATTGGATGCCCATGCTCCTGTAACGCCGGCGGGAAGACCGCTGAAGGTTGCGCCCGTTGCGCCTGATGAAGCATAAGTAATATTGGTGATAGCTGTATTAATACAGAGTGTTTGAGCATTTGACCCTGCAGCAGAAGTTAAATTAATGGTGTTGCTGGTAACTACGGTAATGGTTCCTGTGGTAGAAATAGTGCCACAACCGCCTGTTAAATTAACTGTATAGGTTGATGTTCCGGCAGCTGTAGGTGTTCCGCTGATAGTAACCGTGTTGGCAGCCCAGGCTCCTGTAACGCCTGCAGGAAGTCCTGCAAAAGTGGCTCCCGTAGCTCCGGTAGTTGTATAGGTGATATTGGGAATGGGATTGGTGATGCAAATGTTGGGGTTACCTCCCGAAGTAAGGGTTATTGTGTTGTTGGGTGTAACGGTGATAGTTCCGGTAGCAGTAACAGCCGGAGTGGTGCAACCTCCTGTGGTGGTTACGGTGTAGGTAAATGTTCCCGCAGCAGTAGGTGTTCCGCTGATAGTTACCACATTGGCAGCCCATGCGCCGGTAACCCCTGCAGGCAGTCCGCTGAATGTAGCACCTGTGGCTCCTGTAGTAGCATAAGTAATATTGGTAATAGCGTTATTGATGCATTTTGTTTGTGCATCGGTACCTGCAGCAGATGTCAGGTTAATAGTATTGTTGGGAGTAACTGTCAGTGTACCTGTGGTGGATACTATGCCACAACCGCCTGTTAATGTTACGGTATATGTGTAAGTTCCTGCCACGGTCGGTGTACCGCTGATGGTTACCACATTGGATGCCCAGGCTCCGGTTACGCCGGCAGGTAATCCGGTAACAGTAGCACCGGTAGCTGTGGTGGTCCCATAGGTGATATTTGTAATGGCGGTATTGATGCATTTGGTTTGTGCATTGGTACCTGCGGCTGAAGTTAGCGTAATGGTATTATTCGGAGTAACAGTGATAGTGCCTGTTGCAGTAACAGTGCCGCAGCCACCGGTAAGAGAAACAGTATAGGTAAATGCTCCCGACACAGTGGGTGTTCCGCTGATGGTTACGGTGTTAGAAGCCCAGGAGCCGGTTACGCCGGCCGGCAGACCGGTAACTGTGGCGCCGGTAGCTCCCGTAGTCGTATATGTAGTGGTTGTGATTGCGGTGTTGATACATTTGGTTTGTGTACCGCCAGCAGTTAAAGTAATGGTGTTGTTCGGATTAACCACAATGGTTCCAGTGGTTGGAAAGGCTCCGCAACCGCCTAATAATGAAACGGTATAAGTAAAGGTCCCCGTTACGGTGGGTGTACCGGTAATTCCAACAATGTTGGATGCCCATCCGCCTATGACACCGGCTGGCAGGCCAGTAACCGTGGCTCCTGTAGCGCCGGTGGTGGTATAACCAATATTGGTTATTGCTGTGTTAATACACTTGGTTTGATTATCCTGGCCGGGTGTGGCTAAAGTAATAGTATTTGCAGGGTCAATGGTGATTGTTCCTGTGGTGGTAACTGGTGAACAGCCGCCATTCAATGAAACGGTGTAATTAAAAGTTCCTGTGGCGGTAGGAGTTCCGCTGATGGTAACCACATTGGCTGCCCATGTTCCGGTTACCCCTGTCGGCAAACCTGTGACAGTGGCGCTGGTTGCTCCGGTTGTTGCATAAGTGACATCAGTAATCGGGCTTCCGCTGCAGATGGCTTGGTTATCAGTTCCTGCTGCCGAGGTGAGGTTAATACTTGCCGGGAAACATCCGCATATTTTACCATTATTCCAGGTTATAGGCAGAAATTCTACGTAAGCATCATCCCACATCTGGCATCCGGTAATAAGCACCGGGTCGAAACGTAAAGGAGCACAACCGAGGGCGGTTGCTTTGTAAACAAAATTTAACCTGACGAATGTTGCGCCACTGGGGACAACAACAGGAGCATCGCCCCAGACAAAAGTGACAACATTGCTGTCGATAGGAGGGTAAAAATAAGAATAAACACCCACACCGGATATACCGGCACTCCAATTGCTTGCATTTACAAATTGCAGGTAGTTGGAGTCGTACTTAACGATGAACTGGAACGCAGTAATCAGTTGGGGCGCAAAATTGTTTAACCGGATGTCAACACTCACGGTAGATCCCGGGGTGCAGGATGCCGAGTCGATACTTACGGTGTACTGTGATTTCGCCGTCAACCAGAAGACGGACAGCAACAGAAGCAAGATAAATTTTTTCATATTGTTTAATTTTTGGTTAAAATTAGTTTTTTTATTAAAAAACAGTCAAATGTAACTAAAATATTTCTCAAAATGCATTATTTTTTTTAAAACTCAAAAAAATTTTTCAAAAGTATCTTTTTTTTTCAAATTGAATCAATTTTTAACAAATGATTTTTCATAAACCCTATTTTAACATTTTTTAATAGTACATAATTTTATGCTATTCATAATGCCAAATAAACCGGGTGAATGTACCCGGCAATACACAAACATACACAATTCAGTATTATTGGTTATCTTTGCAGATATTTGTATTATGCATAAAGCAGGTTTTGTAAATATTATCGGTAGTCCCAATGTGGGAAAATCAACACTGATGAATGCGCTGGTAGGAGAGAAACTATCCATCATCACGCGAAAAGCCCAAACCACACGGCACCGTATTATGGGCATCATCAATGGTGAGGATTTTCAGATTGTTTATTCCGACACCCCCGGTATTATAAAGCCACATTATAAGTTGCATGAAGCCATGATGACACAGGTGGCTGCGGCTCTTTCCGACGCAGACATTATATTATATATGGTAGAAGCCGGCGAAAAAATTTCTGAACAAACAGATATAATTGGTCAGATTAATAAAACCGATATACCAATATTGTTGTTAATTAATAAAATAGATACTACGGATGCCGCAGTTGTTGATTCCTGTGAACAAATTTGGGCTGCACAATTTAAAAATGCGAAAGTGTTCAGAATCTCGGCTTTACAAAAAATAAATATTCAGCAAGTTTTTGATGCAGTTTTGGCTTTATTGCCGGAAAGTCCTCCTTATTATTCAAAAGATGACCTGACCGACAAACCCGTACGTTTTTTTGTTTCGGAAATCATACGCGAAAAAGTGCTTTTGCTGTATTCAAAAGAAGTGCCTTATTCTGTTGAAGTATTTATTGAGTCGTTCAAGGAAGAGCCGGATATTGTCCGTATTGCAGCTACATTGTATGTGGCAAGAGAGACTCAAAAAGCAATAATTCTGGGACATAAGGGTACGGGAATCAAACGACTGGGTATAGAAGCCCGAAAAGATATTGAACATTTTGTAGGGAATAAAGTTTTTTTGGACCTTACGGTAAAAGTAAATGAAAACTGGCGCGATAATGCGGCGATGTTGCAACGGTTTGGATATGAACTTTAGTTGGAAGTTGCAAGTTGAAAGTGGTTCCGATTCCGATAACTATCGGAAGTGAGAAGAAGTTATAGTGATTAGGAAAAAAATATTATAAGATGTCGAATATATTAGCTATTGTTGGTAGGCCTAATGTGGGGAAATCAACATTTTTCAACCGCCTTACCGGCGAACGCAATGCCATTGTAGACCCCACCAGCGGTGTAACCCGCGACAGGCATTATGGAAAATCCGACTGGAATGGCATTTCTTTTTCGGTGATAGATACGGGAGGCATGGTCATGGGCTCCGAAGACATTTACGAAGACGAGATCAACAAACAGGTCAGTCTTGCCATTGAAGAATCCGATGCCATAGCTTTTATGCTTGATGTCATGGATGGCCTCACACCACTTGATGAAGACATGGCCGTGATGTTGCGCAAAATTAAAAAACCGGTTTTTCTGTTGATAAATAAGGTGGATACCCATGAACGGATAGCCGCTGCCGCCGAATTTTACAGCTTGGGCTTCGAAAGGGTGTTTACTATTTCATCGGTAAATGGTGCCGGGACAGGGGAGTTTCTGGACGAACTTATGAAATATTTCACTGTTGAAGAAAAACAGGAAGAGCCTGACCTGCCAAGGATAGCCGTTGTTGGCCGGCCCAATGCGGGTAAGTCCTCGCTGGTAAATGTACTGCTCGGAACGGAACGCAATATCGTTACCCCCCTGGCCGGAACAACACGCGACAGTATCTATACCCGTTTCAACAGTTTCGGCTTTGATATGCTGCTGGTTGATACCGCCGGATTGCGCAAAAAACAAAAAGTTACTGAAGACATAGAGTTTTATTCCACCCTGCGGGCCATACGCGCCATAGAAAACAGCGACGTATGCCTGCTGATGATCGATGCCGGAAAAGGTATAGGCGCACAGGATATGCATATTTTCAGCATTATCGAAAAAAACCACAAAGGTGTTGTTATCGTGGTCAACAAATGGGATCTGATTGAGAAAGAAACCCAAACCCATTTAACTTTTGAAGCCGAAATAAAAGAAAAAATTGCTCCTTTCACGGATGTGCCGGTGGTTTTTGCTTCGGCCCTGACAAAACAACGTATTCACAAGACACTCGACACCGCCATTAGCGTTTATAAAAACCGCACCCAGAAAATTTCCACATCAAAACTCAACGAACTGTTGCTCCCGTTGGTTACCATGAGCCCCCCCCCCTCTGTGAAAGGGAAATTTCCCAAGATAAAATACATACAACAGTTGCCGCTTCATTATCCGGCTTTTGCTTTTTTCTGTAGCCATAGCCAGTATGTAAAGGATACCTACAAGCGCTTTCTGGAAAACAAACTAAGAACGCATTTCGACTTCAGCGGGGTGCCGATAGAGATTTTTTTCAGGGAAAAATAATATGGAAGAGGCCAAAATCCGCATCGACAAATGGCTGTGGGCAGTCAGGATATACAAAACCCGCAGTCTGGCCACCGAGGCCTGCCGCAATGGAAAGGTGCATATTGGCGATCAAGCCGTAAAGGCTGCACGTGAAGTAAAACCCAACGATATAATCCACATTCATCAGCACCAAATAATAAAGACTGTCAAAGTAATTGCCCTGCTCGAAAAACGTGTTTCGGCCAAACTGGTAGCACAATTTATGGAAGACCTCACACCCCCTTCCGAATACGAAAAGGTAGAAATGATAAGGGCTGTTTCTTTTGTGTACCGCCCCAAAGGCACCGGGAGGCCGACCAAAAAAGAACGGAGGGATATAGAAAAATTTAAATAATCCATAAGCCATGAAACGTTTGACATTATTGGTTTTGTTGCTTTTTACCATCGCTGTTCAGGCACAAGAAGTCAGCGAAAAAAACCGTTACGAAATTGTTGCGGTGCTTACCCATCAGCAAAAATGCTGGAACAATGGAGATATCGATGGGTATATGGACGGATACTGGAAATCAGATTCGCTGAAGTTTATCACAAAAAACGGTGTTACTGCCGGTTGGGAACAGACACTCTCTTCTTACAAACAGCATTACACCTCCCGGGAAATGATGGGAACCCTGGTATTTGACGAAGTGAGTATGTTGCAGATGAATACCGTCACGGTTTTTGTTATGGGCAGATGGACACTGCAAAGGACCAATGAAACTGTTGGCGGCCGGTTTACCCAACTCGTGAAAAAAATCGGCGGAAAGTGGAAAATCATCATTGATCACACCAGTTGATACGTAGTGCCACCCAAACGTACAAACAGTTGCCAACGAAGTCTTTTGACATGAAAAACTGCCGGTGGAAGAATATTATTTTTTTATTTATAAGGAACTATTTTCTTACTTTTGAATTCGAGAATGACAGCGGATGACCTCACTTAAGGAAATAACCAGACCTATAGATATCAACCTGGCCGAATTTAACAGCCTTTACCGGGAGACTATGCACAGCAATTCGGCTTTGCTGGATAAGGTGCTGGGTTATATCCTGAAAACCAAAGGAAAGCAAATCCGGCCTATTTTAGTTTTGTTATCAGCCGGGTTGACGGGCAAAATAAACAAATCTACCTATACCGCAGCCATTTTGATAGAACTATTACACACAGCCACCCTGATACACGACGATGTGGTGGATGAGTCGGACAGGCGGCGCGGTTTTTTTTCTGTCAACGCCCTCTGGAAAAATAAAGTGGCTGTGCTGGCCGGGGACTACCTGCTCTCGAAGGGACTGCTGGTTTCTCTTGAAAGCAAGGAATACAAATACCTGCATCTGGGCTCCGATGCCATACAAAATATGAGCGAAGGCGAACTGTTGCAGATAAAAAAATCACGGACGATGAATATCGATGAAGAGACATATATCACCGTTATCCGTAAGAAAACAGCCTCACTTTTTGCCGCCTGTTGCTCGGCAGGAACCGCTTCAACCACCAACGATAATGATCTTATTGAAAAAATGAAGGCCTTCGGTGAAAATCTTGGTATGGCTTTTCAGATAAAAGATGACCTGCTTGACTTTGACCTGACCAACAAAACCGGGAAGCCCGCACATAACGACCTCAAAGACCGAAAGTTTTCGCTGCCACTGATCTACACCCTGAAAAACATCAGTTTTACAGAAAAACGCAGCCTTCTTGGCATACTGAAAAACCATACCCAAAGCAAAGATAAAATTGAACATCTGATTCAGCGTATCAGGGAAGAAAAAGGTTTTGAATATGCCGAAGCCCGCATGAATGAGTATAAAAATATGGCGCTTCAAACCCTTACGGATTTTCCCGATTCGGAATACAGAAAATCACTGGAAAACCTCGTTACTTTTATCACCGACCGTGTTTATTAGATTTGGCAAGATGCACCTGACACAAAATTTGAAAATAAAAACCACTAACCGACTATGAAGAAATTTTTGGCATTGATGCTTTGTATGAACATTTTCTTTGCTGCTTTTTCGCAGGAGAAGAAAACAGAATACTGGAAAAACAACAAAAAGAAAGGTGAAGGCGCCGTGATAAACGGCCTGAAAGATGGTAAATGGATTTATTGGTATGAGGATGGCAAAAAATGGTGCGAAGGTGCCTACAAAAATGACAAGCAAACAGGGCAATGGATTTACTGGCATGTGAATGGAAACAAGTGGGAAGACATCAATTATGAAAACGGATTGAACACCAGGTACCACTCCAACGGACAAAAGGAATATGAAGTAAATATTGTTAACGGCCAGCGCGACGGCAAATGGACCGAGTGGTACAAAAACGGCAAAGTTAAGGAAGAAGGCGCTTATGTAAATGGCCTGAAAGACGGCTTGTGGAGCAATTTTTATGAGGACGGAGCCAAACAGGCTCAACGTTATTTTTCCCAAGACAAGTTTACCGGCAAATGGACATACTGGTTTCCTGACGGGAAACTCTGGAAAGAAATATCTACCGAAAACGGTCCTGTAACCATTTACGATTCTCTTGGTCATAAAACAAGCGAATGGTCCGTGAAAAACGGAAAAAAAGATGGCCGTTCGCTTACCTGGTTTACTGACGGAAAAACAAAAAGCGAAACAACTTTTGTGAACGACCTGCGTGAAGGTGTGCAAACGATCTATCATCCGAACGGCCAAAAAATGCTGGAAGGACAATTTAAAAACGACGAAAAATCGGGCAAATGGCTTCAGTTTTATGAGAATGGCAAAAAATGGAAAGAACTGAATTACGATAACGGCCTGAACATAGCCTGGTATGAAGACGGAACAAAACAGGAAGAAGGGTATGTCAAAAACGGTGAAAAGGATGGCGTATGGACCAAATGGTATGCCAACGGGAAGATGCAGGAAAAAATCAATTATAAAAACGGCCTCAGGGAAGGGCCGGCACAAACCTGGTTCGACAACGGCAACAAAGAAATGGAGGGTTTTTACATACAGGATTCGCTGAATTGTTATGCCCGCTGGTGGCGAAACAACGGCAACAAAGAGATGGAAGGCAAAATAAGAGGTGACCTGCAGGACAGTGTTTGGATTTTTTATCATGAAAACGGCGCCAAAGGCAGCACCGGAAATTTTGCCCGGGGCAAACAGCAAGGCGCCTGGGTGTATTATTATGAAACCGGCGAAAAATGGAAAGATGGCTATTTTACTGATGGTAAAAAATCGGGTTTGTGGACAACATATTATGAAGACGGCAAAAAACAACGTGAAGGAACATTTGAAAATGATAAGGAAAACGGCTTGTGGACCAGCTGGTATCGTAATGGACAAAAGCAGGATATGGGCACATTTAATGATGGTAAAATGCACCTGAAATGGGAAGGATGGTTCGAAAAAGGAAACAAAAAATATATTGCTGAATACAACGACGGGCAAAGGTCGGGAAAATACACACTCTGGTGGGAAAACGGCAATATGCGCACCGAGCAGATGTACAAAAACGATAAAAAAAATGGTGCTTCGAGCGAATGGTACGAGAACGGAAAAATTACAGAAAGCGGCTATTATACCAACGACCTGAAAAGCGGCTACTGGAGTTTTTACGATCAATATGGTGTGCTTTTCCAGGAGCAGGGTTTCAGCCAGGGACGTCCCGATGGAAAATTTGTTGAATACCATCAGAATGGCCAGAAATCAAGTCAGGGGCTGTACGTGACTGCCCTGCGCGAAGGAACTTGGTACTACTGGGATAAGGACGGCAAACTGTTATACAAGGTTTCGTTTACCAAAGGTAAGAAGGTTAGCGAAGAAAACGCCGGCAAGCCGGAACCGAAGAAATAGCATGTAACGGTAATTCCGGCCGGGAAAAATCATGAATTTAACCTGACGGAACGTCAACCTTATTATTTGCTGAATGTATTAAACTGTTTGAGCCCTATCAGCACATCATAATTTTCGCCCAGCTCACGGCTATACACATAAATGGTGTATTCATTATCGGTTTCGTAATGAGAGCCTTCAATCAGGGTTTCGTCTCCCACCTGTTTGCCGTTCTCGAGAAAAACATACTGATAGTTATAATAGCCTTGTTTTAAATACAGCGTGGCTGTATATCCCTTCCATTCATAATTGTATTCCATTTTCGCTTCTTTCGAATAACTCCAGTCGGTAAGACCCCCGAGGATATATATAGCGCCATCCTGAAGCGGGGCATCGTACTTCAGAAAAAAATGCACATACACATATTCCGATTCGATATCGCTGTCGGTTATGTTGTCATCCGACTTGATAAACTGCCTGCCTTTGATATCCTTCTGCGAAACAAAAACCTTAAATGTCTTCCGCTGCTCCTCTTTTAGAAAAACTTCGTAACCAATTGAATCTTTTACCTGATGAGCAATGTATTCGGTGTATGCGTTCGTACTTTTGATATCAAAATACCTGAACACGTTGCCTCCCGGGAACACATTTTCTTCTTCGTAATTATAATCCAGTATTTCGCCTTTGATGTACAGGGGTTTCAGGTTGCGTATGGCATTGTCCCAGCGGCCGTTCTGCTGCACAATGACTTTAAGGTCCTGGTATGGATTGTTTATGGTGTATCCTGTTTTATCAATAGAAAAATCAACCTCCTGCTTGTAATTACGGTATTCAACAACCGTTGGCTTGTTTACGATAGCGGTGATGTTAACTTTAGAATCCACTATCATAAAACGACGGGTCAATACCACATTTTCGGGTTCGTCTTCCATGTAAACTTTCAGCAGGTAATTGCCCGACAACACGGGTTGCATAACATCCGTGGGAATGGTAAGTGAATAATGCGTGTATTTCTGCAAGGTGTTGAATGAGTATTTTACATCGGTGATATCGTCTTCATAAAATCCGCGGAGGTATTCGTTGGGCATGAGGTCAGAAGGATTCCAGTATGCATCGCAATGAATAAAGGTATAACGCATTCTTTTGAGGTCGCCGTCGAGGTCGTCAAATTTCAGGACAAGTTTTTCACCCTGGTCAAGATTTATGATGGGCGAAGTGAGTACAAAGCCCTCGCGGTAAAATAAAACAGTTCTGATGTTGGGTTTGTAAATATAATCTTCGGCCCGTAAATAGTTGTCGCTAAAATAATCAGGCGTATTTTGTTTTATAGAATCCTTTGCCTGGCGGTTCTTTTTCTGAGCCAGTGCATGAAAGCTGAAAAAAAACAGGCAAATTATTAATACTGTGAACGGTTTAAAATAAAATGTTTTTTGCATTACTTGTGCGCTTATATTTACAAAAGTACAGAATTTGTGATAATTATCAGAGTAAATTATGAATGATAATACATGCTGTTTTCAAGTCAGCCAGCATGGTAATAAAGTGTACACAAGAATAGCATAAAATGACAAAAGTATTATTTACCGCTTAGCTGTTAAAGTGTTTAAAACATATAAAATTATACCAGGATTTTTGCTTATTTTTGGGTTGACATCTGCTGGCTAACGACAAAAATAATGGATTACATTTTATCAAACTATCAATTATGATCCCTTTGTTCCCGGTGTTTAAGAATCTGGAGATGTCAGACAGGCAAGCTGTTGAAAAAATCA
>Ga0116172_10003033_pt1 | contig 14237 bp, 9 predicted proteins | sample AD_UKC083_MetaG_FD_89799 | JGI IMG/M metagenome (GOLD analysis project Ga0116172, IMG submission 89799) | Active sludge microbial communities of municipal wastewater-treating anaerobic digesters from USA - AD_UKC083_MetaG | ecosystem: Engineered > Bioreactor > Anaerobic > Digestate | place: USA...
ATGGAAGGGCCATCGCTCAAAGGATAAAAGGTACTCCGGGGATAACAGGCTGATCGCCGCCAAGAGCTCATATCGACGCGGCGGTTTGGCACCTCGATGTCGGCTCGTCACATCCTGGGGCTGAAGAAGGTCCCAAGGGTTCGGCTGTTCGCCGATTAAAGTGGCACGCGAGCTGGGTTCAGAACGTCGTGAGACAGTTCGGTCTCTATCTGTTGTGGGCGCTGGAGATTTGAGAGAAACTGATACTAGTACGAGAGGACCGTGTTGGACAGACCGCTAGTGTACCTGTTGTGGCGCCAGCTGCATCGCAGGGTAGCTATGTTTGGAACAGATAAGCACTGAAAGCATCTAAGTGCGAAGCTCGTCTCAAGATGAGATCTCCCTTAAGGGTCGTTGTAGACTACGACGTTGATAGGCTGCAGGTGTAAAGGTGGCAACATCAAAGCTGAGCAGTACTAATTACCCGTGAGCTTTCTGAGAAATATCTTATTATTCTTACAACAACCGGCATGTCACGATATTGAAAGTCTTAAGGTGGCTATAGCGGAGGGGCTCCACCTCTTCCCATTCCGAACAGAGAAGTTAAGCCCTCCTGCGCCGATGGTACTGCAGAGCAAAATGTGGGAGAGTAGGTCGCTGCCGACTTTAAAACCAAAACCCCGCTCCGTCAAATGACGGACGGGGTTTTTTTGTAAATATACCCCGGCCGGCACTCTCTTTTCTCTGCCGGCCTGTTATAACCAACTGTCTAACTTCTTACTACCATACTGCTGAACGATGTCCGGAACATCGCAGGCCATCATTGCCTTATATACATCGCTCATACCCCCCGGTGGAACTCCGGAGGCAAGAGGTCTGAAGATCAGTGGTTCTCTGGGAGTCGAATGTCTGAAGGTCAAAAGAAACACCTGCGCTGTGCCAGGTGGGTTCACTGCCAGATTCAACCCTGCTCAGGTGGAAGTACCAATTTCAGGTAAACGTAATGAATCTGAACCTTGTCAGGAAAATATTTAATTTTATGAAATCGGTTGCATTTTGTAAATCGTTTATTATATTTACAATGTTATAGACTATTTCCCAGGGAAAGAGTTTAAGGATTTTGCCTGGAATATGGCAATAATAAGGATTGTGAAGGGGTTTGCTCCGGATCTGTCACTGTGGTAAGTAAGATGTTGTGATAAACAGACCTTAATATTAATACATCAGAAAAACTACCAGCATGCAAGCAGATGATAATACCTCGTAAATCAGAGAGCCTCCTGCCTGAATTATCATGGAGGAGGCTTAATCAACTTCAACCCTCATATAAACCAGGATTTTTAACCTTGTAAACCAAAGTCTTATGATCAAAAAAACCCAACACCCAGGTATTCTGTTAAAGAAATACTTCGGAAAACTTCTTATGGGCTTTGCGCTCATGACAATGCTGATGCCTGCCGGCACAGGTACTGCATCAGCCTCCGGATTACTGCCTGACGGTCTCTCTTCAATGCAGCAGCGTGTCATAACCGGCACTGTTGCGGAGAGTGACGGAACTCCTTTGCCTGCAGTCAGTGTCAGGGAGAAAGGTACAACAAACGGGGCTCTGACGGATGCTCAGGGAATGTATCAGATTACTGTTACAACCCCGAACCCGGTACTGGTCTTCTCTTTTGTGGGCTATATCTCCCAGGAGATAAGTGTCGGCTCACAGAACGTGATAAACGTTCAGCTCAGTTCTGATGAGATAGGTCTCGATGAAATTGTTGTAATTGGTTACGGTACGGTAAAAAAGCGTGATCTGACGGGCTCAGTAGCCTCCATCGGCGGTGAGGTGATGCGTGACGTGCCTGCCCCGAACATCTCCCAGGCTCTGCAGGGAAGGATATCAGGCGTTGACATGTCACAGACCTCCACCAAGCCGGGAGCTGCAATGCAGATCCGTATCCGTGGCACCCGCTCACTGAATGCCAGCAATGATCCCCTGGTTGTGATTGACGGTATACCCTTTGCAGGTTCTATCGGAGATATAAATCCGGGCTACATCAAAAGCATAGATGTACTTAAGGATGCATCTGCAACCGCAATTTATGGTTCCCGTGGTGCAAACGGCGTCATACTGATAACAACCAACCAGGGTTATGCGGGCCAGAAAGCGCAGGTGAGCTATAACAGCTACGTGGGACTTAAAGATGTTTTCGCCGAATACCCGATGATGAGCGGACCTGAATTTGTTGCCCTGCGTGCCGCCCGTGGTCAATATACCAATGGAGTTGATGAATCAGATAACCAGGATACCAACTGGCAGGACCTCTTCTACAGGACAGGTATTGTTATGAATCATGACCTGGGAGTTACCGGCGGTACTGCACATGGCAACTATAACTTCTCCGTCGGCTACTACAAGGATCAGGCGGTCATTCCAGGTCAGGACTACACACGTTTTTCGATGCGTGGAACTCTTGATCAGCAGGTTGGAAAGCTGTTCCGCTTCGGTTTTATTACCAACAACAACTACTCAATCAACGATGGGAACAACATGGGTCTCTACGGAGTGCTCAGCCTGTCGCCGATTGCAAATCCTTATGAAGCCGACGGCTCCTGGAAAAGAGTGATTAAGATGCCGCTTGATGATCAGTGGACATATTCGAGGGAGATAATTGAGGGCCTCGGAGATACATGGATTGACAGGAGCAAGGCATACGGTTCTTACAATACACTCTTTGGCGAGCTGGCCATTCCAGGTATTCAGGGGCTGAAATACAGGATCAACCTCGGAGGAAACTTCCGTATGAGCAATGGTGGAAGCTATACGGGCGAGGGTGTGTTTTCAAACAATGCAACCACTCCTTCAACCGCATATGTTTCCAATTCACTTACAACAAACTGGGCAGTTGAGAACCTGCTTACCTATGAACGTACCTTCGCCGGAAGGCATCAGGTTAATGCCGTTGCAATGTACTCTGCAGAGCAGACAATGTATAACCGTTCACAAATGTCTGCCAGGAGTATTCCGGCTGATGCTTTCCAGTATTTCAATCTCGGTCATGCTGCCGGAGAGAAGACAATTGACCCGAACGGCCAGGATTACCAGGTTAGCGGGCTCATGTCATGGATGGGCCGGGCAATATATTCATATGACAACAGGTACATGCTGACAGCCACTCTTCGTGCTGACGCATCATCACGGCTTGCTCCGGGGCGCAAGTGGCATACATATCCTGCAATATCAGCCGGATGGAATATCAAGAATGAGTCGTTCATGCAGAATGTTACGGCAATTGATATGCTCAAGCTACGTTTCGGGTATGGACAGACTTCAAACCAGTCTATTAATCCTTATCAGACCCTTGGCCGCCTTTCTACCAGGCCATACAATTTCGGTTCAGTTTTTTCAACGGGATACTATGTGTCACAGTTGCCCAACTCCAATCTTGGATGGGAATTCTCAATCACCTGGAACTACGGGCTTGACATATCTCTGCTGAAAAACAGGATATCAGCCACAATAGAGTATTATGTAACAAATACAAAGGATATCCTGCTCAGCGTAAACCTGCCTCCCACATCCGGTGTAAGCAGCTACATGGCCAACATCGGTGAAACACAGAACAAGGGTATTGAATTTTCGGTTGACGGTGTGATTATTGATTCGCCAGGAGGCTTTACCTGGGAAGCCGGATTCAATTTGTATGCAAACCGCAATAAGCTGGTTGCACTGGCTTCAGGCCAGGAAAGGGATGAAGGCAACGCCTGGTTTGTAGGCCATCCGATCGATGTGATCTATGATTATGAGAAGATCGGGCTATGGCAGGAAGGTGATCCATATCTTGACATCCTTGAGCCGGGCGGCAATGTCGGGATGATTAAGGTCAAGTATACAGGTGAATATAACAGTGACGGAACTCCTGTCAGGCAGATCGGGCCTGATGACCGTCAGATTACAAGTCTGGAACCAAACTTCATGGGAGGCTTTAATACACGACTCTCCTACAAGGGATTGGATCTGACAGCTGTTGGTGTATTCAAGAACGGTGGCAAACTCATCAGTACTCTCTACGATGCATCAGGATATCTCAACCTGATGACAGGCCGCAGGGGCAACGTAAAGGTTGATTACTGGACACCGACAAACACTGATGCAAAGTATCCCAACCCTGCAGGTGTACTCAGCGGTGATAACCCGAAGTATGGCAATACACTTGGCCTGTTTGACGGATCGTATCTCAAGATACGTACCGTTACTCTCGGTTATAATCTTGCAAATACGAGTCTGATCAGGAATGCCGGTATTGACAGGATGCGTCTTTACGTAACTGTCCAGAATCCTCTGGTTATGTTCTCACCATACCATAAGGAGTCGGGGATGGACCCCGAGACAAACTCCTATGCTAATGAAAATGCTGCCACTACCGGTGCGTACCAGCGCCGTCTGCTGACCATAGGTACCAATACTCCATCGACACGCAACTACATGATCGGTATAGATTTGACATTCTAAAAAGGAAAAATGATGAAAAGCACTTATATAAAAACTGTTATTGGAACTGTCATCATGACACTATTCCTGGCTGCATGCTCTGATATTCTGGAAGAGCAGCCCCGCAGTATCTATGAGCCAGGGTTTTTCAAAACCGAAAAGGGTGTTCAGGGCGGACTGACTGCCATGTATGCGCACCTCAGGTACATATACGGACAGGCTTATTACTACAATGCCTGTCAGACCGGTACCGATGAAGCCACCTATGCCCAGAGTGCTGACGGCAACTTCAAGGATCATGACCTCTCGGGTGTTGGATCTCTTACCCCTACTTCAAGCAGGTCAGATGTACTCTGGGGAACGGCATTCTCCAATATAAACACCGCCAGCGGAGTGATTGAGAATGCTGCAGCTGTTGGTGTTTCTGACGCTCTGATAGCCGAAGCAAGATTCTTCCGTGCCTTCGACTATTTCCTCCTGGTGCAGACTTTCGGAGGTGTGCCGCTTGACCTTGGCTCGGGTGAACTCATGTTCAATACCACTCCTGTCAGGGTATCCGTTCGCAACACCGTACCGGAGGTTTACACAAAGGCAATATTCCCTGATTTTATCAAGGCTGTGAATGATCTGTCGGAAACTCCCCGTGTTCCGGGAGCCGTGACAAAGACCGTGGCACGCCTGCATCTGGCAAAGGCATACCTTACCTACGGATGGTGGCTTGAGAATCCAAACAGTATTCCAACTTATCCTGCGGCTGACAGGGTTGATCCTGACGGGCATAATGCACAGTGGTATTTCCAGCAGGCATATGATATTGCAGTAACCGCAATAAAGAATCCTGGTCCTTACGGCTTAATGGAGACATTCTATGATGTTAACCTTGCTCAGAATGACCGTAACAAGGAGATACTTCTCTGGGCTGACCATACCCAGGAAAGTGAATTCTACAACGGAGGAAGTCTGACTTATGGGAGCGGCGGGGCTCCGGACAACTTTGCCGGATGGATGATGACCTGGAACTACACAGTCATAAGAAGTTCAGGAGTAAGCTCGGTTCAGCGTGAGGCTGAACAGCATCTGGGCCGTCCATGGACCCGCATGTGCCCGACGATTGGTGTAATTGAGAATACATTTGCCGATAAGGTCAATGACTCACGGTATGACGGTACGTTCACAACTGTTTACCGTGGCAACTGGCCCAAAGGCGGAGTCACCGCCCCTTCACTTGTGAATGCCAACGGCATGTCGGTAGTTCCGGGTGACGCAATTCTGACCTTCCTGAATGATAACGATCCGGGAGTAGTCTATGACGTTGCAAATGCCAACATCGGAGCCGGTGTGCTGCCTGGCAGAGCTGACTTCGTAATTGCCCCGCGCGGCATCAGCAGAGTGGTCTATCCCGGCCTTTGGAAGCTTGGTCCATACCGCACGGATAACGGCAACGGACTGGGGCAGCCCAATGCCGGCTCAACCCGTCCGTACAACATTGCAAAGTTCTCTGAACTATACCTGGTGGCAGCAGAGGCAGCTGTCAAGGGTGCAACAACCGGGGCCGGAATGACAGCATATGACCTGGTTAACGTGCTTCGCGCGCGCGCTGGCATATGGCGCTGGGATAACAACGGAAACATAGCCAAAACAGCGGATAACAGTGCCGAAATGGTGGCAGCCACTCCTGCAACAATTACTGTTGATTATATTCTCGGTGAAAGATCACGGGAGTTTTATGGCGAAGGCTACCGCTGGTTTGACCTCGTCCGTACACAGACATGGGCTTCCAAGGCGGCTACCTATGAAATCTGCGGCGCAAGCTACGGTGACCATACTCCGGTAACCTTTACCCGTACCATCGAGCCAAAACATTATCTGAGGCCTATACCCCAGGGTCAGATTGATGGAATGGAAATGACAGCTGAGGAAAAGGCTGCCTATCAGAATCCCGGATATTGATCATCCGTGATGTTTTTGACATACAGCATTGAAAAACCAACGACTGTTTCTATTTGAATATATGGTTAGAGTTTTAGATTAGGGTTGGTTCAGGTTAAAGTGTCCGTGGTTTTGTCCACGGACACTTTTTACCTGTTTTTCTTGTTTCTTTGTAAAAGCCTGCCACCAGGGCAGTCAAGGTTTATTGTAATGATTCCTGAGATGACTGAGATACTTGAGAGAATCTCAACCTGTGTTGAATTAGGCAAGGTTGATATCAAATCACCCTATCCTCCCGCAATGAAGGGACAGGAGGGTGCCTTTGAGCTTACAAGGCTTGCCCTTGATGAGGGAGTGAGCCCGGGAGACATACTCGAGAAAGCGCTGATTCCGGCAATGTCAAGGGTTGGGCAGAAGTTTTCAAGAAATGAGATATTCGTGCCTCAGATGCTTATGGCAGCCAAGGCTATGAGCAGCTCAATGACCCATATCAAACCCTTTTACCTCTCGGGAGAGACAAAAAGGAGAGGCACCTTCATAATTGGTACCGTCAAGGGCGACCTTCATGACATAGGCAAGAACCTGGTCTCAATGATGATAGAAGGATCGGGCTGGGAGATTGTCGATCTGGGGGTTGATGTCAGCACGGAGAAATTCATCGAAGCTGTTGAGAAGCATCCGGGCTCCGTGGTCGGACTCTCTGCCCTTCTGACAACAACCATGGAAAACATGCGCAAAAGTGTGGAGGTCCTGAAAAACAGATTCCCTGCCATGAAAATCCTTGTCGGGGGGGCGCCGGTCACGGAGGAGTTCTGCAGAAAGATCGGAGCCGATTTTTACTCTCCTGATCCCCAGGGAGCAGTTGAATATCTCAGAACCCTGACCTGAATCAAATAATTATTTGTTATTTCGCTTTGCAGTGTACGGAACCAATACGGTGACGATGCACCGGAATTGTTTTCTGGCAATAGTTGCCGGGCATATACATATAATCTTGATAATCAGACAATGAAGACAATTCTGAAGGGAACGTCAAAAGAGGTGGTAATTGATACCGAAGGTCCGGTAGTGATTATCGGAGAATGCATCAATCCGACAAGGCGGAAGAAACTGGCATCAACGCTTCAGGCAAATGATTTCAGCTATATGCTGGAGCTTGCAAAGTCACAGATTGATGCCATGGCAGATGTCCTTGACGTAAATGTCGGCTTTCCGGGAGTTGTTGATGAGGAATTATTGCCACGGGCGGTTATTGAGCTGCAGGAGCGCTTTGACATACCTCTGTGTCTTGACTCACCCAATCCGAAAGCCATCGAGGCTGCCCTGAAGGTAGCCAGGGGCAAGTGCCTGATAAATTCTGTTAATGCAGAGGAAGCCTCCCTGCAGAGACTGCTTCCGGTGGCCCGGGAATACGGGGCAGCGATAATAGGACTGGTGCTTGATGATGATGGCATAACCCATGATCCGGAGAAGCGACTGAGGATTGCCGAAAAGATAATTGAGAGGGCGGTCAGATCAGGAATTAAAGAGGAGGATGTGATCATTGACCCGATGGCGATGGCTGTCAGCGCTGACCCCAACGCCTGCAGGGCTACCCTTGAGACCATCAGACTGGTTCATGACAGGCTTGGACACAACATAACACAGGGAGCCAGTAATATCTCATTCGGACTGCCTAACCGCGAGAACATCAATAACGCCTACATGGCCATGTCAATCATGTACGGCCTCACATGCCCCATTGCCAATCCTGAGAAGATAACAGGGCTGGTAAGAGCTGCTGATCTGGTACTCGGGAGAGATGACTATGCGATCAGGTTCATAGAACACTTCCAGTTGACACAACTGCCCTGATGAGGTTAAGCTACAGATACAGTGAACTTCTGCCCTCTGTTGACGCCCTGGCCGGGGTCATGGGATACCTGCCCGGCACCGCACCTGAGCCGGTAACAGATCTCATTGCCGGGCTGTCTGAGGAGCTTATGACTACAGGAGAGGCCAGGGCAGAGTACACCATCTTCGATCATGTCAAACTTGACCCGCTCAGTAAAACTGTTGAGGTTGAGGGCGTTGTTTTTCATGTTAAGCCAATTGTCTTCAGCCAGATAAAGAATGCCGAGAGTGTTGCACTCTTCATATGCACCGCCGGCAGTGAAGTGGATGAACTCAGCCGGAAAAGCATGAAGGAGGGTGATCTTCTGCGTGGTTATGTTTATGATGTGATAGGATCAGAGGTGGCGGAGGGAGCCGCCGACAGGATGCAGGAGAGTATGAAAACCGCTGTAGCATCATCAGGTATGAGCATTACCAACCGCTTCAGCCCGGGTTACTGCGGATGGGATGTGGCTGAACAGCATAAACTCTTCACTTTCTTCAGGGAGAACTATTGCGGCATCACCCTCACCGACTCTGCCCTAATGGATCCTGTGAAGTCAGTCAGCGGGATGATCGGTATCGGGAGCAGGGTGAAGTATTCACCTTACCGGTGCCATCAGTGCGATGACAAGAACTGCATCTACCGGGGGAAGAAAAACCGGTAGAGGCCGGCAGTTTCCGGTCAGCCGTTGCCCCCCGGCCTGCTATCCGGACTCGGTGCTGCGTGCAGGTCGCTGACTCCCTGACCTGTTATCAGGTGTCAGTGCTGAGTGCAGGCCGCTGCCCCCCTGATCTGACCTGCTACCAGCCATCGGTACGGAACGGTGCTGCAGGCAACCCTTCCCTGTTATAGAGATTTGCTCCTTCAGGGTTATCAGCCCAGGCATACCTTACGGCTACCGGTCTCTTCACTTTTCTTGCCCTTACAATCACCCTGTCGCCTTTTATCCTTGCTTTCGCCCATACGAACTGCATATCCTCGCCGGCGATGGCGAAATGCCCCGGTCTTTTACCGTTACGAACCGTCAGTCCCGATCCTGTATTGTCAAACGAAATGATGATTCTCCGGCCCCTGACTCTCATTGACTTGTATGTGGGGCCTGAAGCTACCACCTCTGAATCACCGTATGCTACTTTTCTGGCAATCAGGGCCAGCCTATGTCCCACGTCCTTCTTGTTAAGCGGATGGATGTCATTCCATTCTCCTATGTCATATGTGACCGCCATTCCCGTTGCCGGCAGTTCAAGCGCCTCTGTCTGTGCCTCCCTGAAGAGCGCCCAGCCGCTGTCATAGGGAGTCTCCCTTGATTCCATGAAGTTTGGCAGCTGGACCACCAGGAACGGCACATCGCCCTGGCCGAGGCTGTTCCTCCAGTTCCGGATCATTGCCGGCAGGAGGCTCCTGTACTCTTCAGGTCTTCCTGTGTTGGACTCGCCCTGGTACCACAGGATGCCTTTGATGCTGTAATTCAACAGCGGAGCCAGCATAGCGTTATAAAGCCCTGCCGGCTTATAACCAAAAAATGTCTGTCCTCTCAGCGGTGGCAGAACAGCCCCTACCTTGTATTTCCACTCACCCTCGAGGCTGGTTTTGAAGTCACCGGCCGTCAGTTCATAAGTCTTGTCAGGGACGAAGCCGGCATCACCGATATTGCTTATTAATCTCACCGTCAGAATGTTTTTCCCCTCTTTCACTATACCTGCCGGTACTGTGTACCATCTCGGAGGATATTGGTAGGATACTGTCCCGATAAATGTGCCGTTCAGAAATGCAGAATCCGCATCCACGATACGCCCAAGGTTGACCGTTCCCGGCTGTCCGGCTGCAGATGCAGGTATGTCAATCTCTTTTCTGAACCATACCACGCCGTTGATCCCTTTCAGAGGTGTTGCCGAAAAGAATCCCGGCACAGTAAAACTGCTCCAGTCATCACTATCAGGGTCGATATCGCTCCATCTCAGACCCCCAGCCCTGTATGCCATGTCTTCTTTCTGAAGATTGCTGTACCAATCAGCAATCCGCTGCCGGTCTTCCTTTTCTATATTGCTTATATAGGACTCTTCGTTCAGTTTCCGGAGTTCAGCATAGTGTTCAGGAAATGCCTCAAGGCTCTCTTCGCTTATCCATGCTTCTGCCGGCGAGCCTCCGAAGGCTGATAGCAGAATTCCTACCGGCACCCCGCAGGTTTGATTTATCTCTCTGGCAAAGAACCATGCTGCGGAGGAAAAATCAAGGACCGTCTCCGGGTTGGCAGCTCTCCATTCGCCTCCCGGCAGGTCACTCTCCGGCCCTGTGAAAACAAATCTCTTTGGCACTGTAAACGACCTGATTGAGTTGTTCTCTGCCGCTGCAATCTCGGCCTCGTAGAGTGGCCTTACGCGTCTGACCGGCAGTTCCATGTTCGACTGCCCGGAGCACAGCCATACATCGCCAATCAAAATATTGCTGACAGTCAGCTTGTTGCTTGCCACAATGGTCATTGTATGAGGCCCTCCGGCCTGCATTGGCAGCAGCGTTACCATCCATTCACCGGAAGAATCAGTGGTGTTTGTGTATTGTTTACCAGCAAATTCTACTGTACCTTTTCTCCGGGTGCAGCCCAGCCCCATATCTTCAGTTCAGTATCGCGCTGCAGCACCATGCCGTCGCTTATCAACCGTGGCAACCGCACCTGGCTGTTCAGTGGAATGGTGATGAGACTTGCAAACAGTATTACGGAAAGGATATCAGGTTTTGTTTTCATAATAATATGAGACGTTTGAGTTTGCTGTTATACAATGCTTTATGCCCTGCGGGGCGATATCATGAATCTTGTCTTTCTTTTACATTTCTACATGTCGTGGCGGGTTATAATTGCCAATATCATTGCCCTCACTGCAGTCCGGTTCTTTCACTAAAATGAGCCGCCGGGTCATGTTTTCACGTCTGCTCCTCTGCTGCTTTTTGCTTCCGGTCCCTCTCACCTGGAATAGCTCTCCGGCGGGCCAAGGTATGATGATCTGAGACCGCCGGTGTTTACCACAACCTTTTCCAGTACCATTCCCGGGTCAATCATCCACACCTTCAGGGTATGGTAGCCGGGCCCGGCTACCATGATTTTGCCCTTTACGTAGCGGATGCTGTTGCGGACTGTCTCTTCCCATTCCCTGTTGAAATTCTCGGCGTTGAATCCCGCGGGGACAACCGTTATCAGTTGCGGTTCGCTGTCATCAACTGACAGCCCTATTCTGAAGTTCCTGTCAGGCAAAAAGTTGAGTGAAGGAGCCATATAGAGCACTGTTTCAAACTCGCCGGCAGAGAAGAAGTATATCCTGTACTCCAGCACAGGTGAGTCTTTGCCGGGCACTGCAGGAGGCGCATCCGTAAATGCCCGGGCACGCATGCCCGAGCCTGTCCTGCCGTAATCCTCAATCTGCTCCCAGCCTCTCTCACCGCTGTCATGTCTGCCGGTATAGCTGACTGCCTCCATTGATACGTAGCCGTCAGCCTCAACGAATCCCTCAACAGTCTCAGGATCGGGCTCCTCCGGCCGGAAGGCAGTAATACCTATTTTAAATTCACTCCTTTCAGCAGCGACGGTTACTGTTCCGTTGTGCTGCCCGTAAGGAAGTTCCGGCCAGTTGATGGAGACGTCAACTCTTTCCTGGTCAGTGACGGTGCCATGGCTGCTGCTGAGGATGATCCAGGGGTGATCAGCGGAAGCGGTGTAAACGAACGGCTGGTCTCCCCTGTTGAAGATTTCAAAATATCTTGTCTGTTTGTTGAAAACATCAAACGGGGGCAGGAGGGGAGTTGTCGCTGATCCCGGCCATGCTTCCGCAGAACCCTCCGCCGTTATGGCAGGTAATGCTCCTTGGGCGGGGACCGGCCGTTCAAGCCTTATATGTCTGAGGCTGTTCACAGGCGGATCATTCCAGGCGATATATCCCAGGTGGGCCTGGTCCATAAAGTGTTTCCACCTGCCGCCTGCATAAACACGGTTATAGTATCCCATCAGGGCAGTGTCGGCAGCAAAGAGCTGCTCTGTGCGGTCAGCCATCTTCCCGGCATTCGCCCTGCCCTGTGAAGCGTACAGGGCATTCTTCCCGGCGGTGACATAGAGCTCATTTACCAGGGCACATGCCTTTACAGGGAAGAGAACAAGATGAAAGTAGGCATCCTTCATCTCTGCAGGCAACAGATGTCCGATATGCTCAGCCTTGTCTGCCAGTCTGTTATACTCTTCCACAACCCGCTCAGCCTCATGGTAGTCAACAAGAGAGTAGGTTGAAGGTGAAAGAAGCTCAGGTTTGCGACGGCCGTTGAACATGGTGTAATCTCTTATTATTTCTGAGATTTCGCTGGCATGCTCCGGACCAAAAACATCTGCAGCCCATTGCTCAGTCCATGCCGACATCCCTTTACTGCCCATGGCGCCGGTATCCCGGGCCAGGTCAAGAAAATACTCCAAAGGGATTTCGTATCCCCTGAAGTGTCCCACATTGACAATCCATATCCTGTCGGCACCATACTGTTTTGCCAGTGACATCTGGTCCCATATCTTCGGGATGGGACTTGTGTTTATCCATTGGTAGCTGCGGGGTCCGCCGTGGTAATCAAAATGATAGTAAATCCCGGCTCCGCCGCTGCGTTTTCTTTCATTGGCAACAGGGAGACGCCGTACGTTGCCCCAGTTGTCCTCTGCCCACAACAGGGTCACATCGTCGGGTACCCTCATCCCCTCATGATAATAGTCCTGTACCTCCTTATAGAGACACCATGACTGGGGAACCTTTGTGACATCACTGTCTATCTCCTCCGCAATCATCTCACGCTGGACCTCAACTATTTTTTCCAGCTTTTCGATATTGGCCGCAGGTCCGCCGGGTCCCATTTCCGTATCGTCAGCGCCACGCAGCCCGATGGTTATTATGCTTTCATAATCTTTGTTGCGCCGTATTCCTTCACGCCAGAATTTCACAAGTGTGTCTTCGTGATGTGTCCAGCTCCAGTTTCCAAGGGTTTTCAGGTACCGCCGGTCCCATTCCTTCTGGGCCCTGATCATCGGTTCCTGGTGACTGGTACCCATGACAATGCCATACTCGTCAGCCAGGCTTGCGTTGCGAAGGTCGTCTTCATTGAAGGCATTGTTCCACATTGCAGGCCAGAGATAGTTTGCCTTCAGCCTGAGCAGCAGTTCGAAGATCCGTGAATAGAACTCACTTCCATAATTGGCCACATCAGGAGGTACCGGCGGATTGACAGAAGGTGTGACGTTTCCGTATTTGAATGCAACCCATCTTGTCAGTGCCGGGTACTCATCATTAAGGAATATGCCGCGGTATTTTACAGAGGGTTCGCCCCATACATGACGCCCCGGAATAACATATAATTCACTGCTTTTACCTGCCGGCACGTCTGCCCACCAGTGCCATGGAGAAACACCGGCCTGCCTTGATATTTCGTAGATGCCGTAGATGGTGCCCCGTTTGTTGCTGCCGGCAATGACAAGTGCACTCTTCACTCCCGGGAAGGGTTTTTCAACAGTCTGGATAATAAAAGATTCCCACTTGTCTTTTATGGCGCTGACATCAATCTTCTTCCTTTTGGTCAGGCGGTCTATGGCGGCGCTTTTACCTATCGTTCCTGCTATAATCATGAATTCAGCCCGGGGCGGTTTTGAGGCTGTGATCAGATCCGGCATCGCGCCTGTTACCAGGCTGAGGTCATTCTGCAGGTCGGCAAGAGCCCTTGTCACTCCCGGCCACTCCCCGGGGCTGACGACAAGCGGGGCGCAGCTGCCGGCTGAGGCAAGGATAATGGCTTCAGCTCTCTTCCCGGCAGAAATGATCACCTTTGACTGCTTCTGGGCGGCAGCAGAAAAGGAGCAGAGTAAAAGCGCGACCAGCAGAGAGGCGACACGGGCTCCGGGGTCTGAAGGTTGCGACCCCTTTCGGGAATCAGGATTTCGGCCCCGCCGCCGGCTCCTCAGTC
>Ga0116172_10003041_pt1 | contig 14198 bp, 22 predicted proteins | sample AD_UKC083_MetaG_FD_89799 | JGI IMG/M metagenome (GOLD analysis project Ga0116172, IMG submission 89799) | Active sludge microbial communities of municipal wastewater-treating anaerobic digesters from USA - AD_UKC083_MetaG | ecosystem: Engineered > Bioreactor > Anaerobic > Digestate | place: USA...
AAAATTTTCTTACCATTATTTCCAACTGGAAGATCAATCGAAATTCCAGTTCCATTATATTTTTTAGTTATTGAGTCCATTTTTCTTGTTGCTTCTCTAAACTCTTTTGCATCATCTTTCGCAGCTGCCAATTTTTCAATTAACATATTAACTTGCCCATCTGACAAACTAAAACTTTCTGCCCCGATAGAAATAATAATTTTTCCATCAGAATCTATACTTACTCTAACTAATCCGGTTCCCATTTTAGAAACTTCCTCTCTTGTCATAAATATTTTTTAACCATCCCTCCAGCATTCTTCAATATATTCCAGTTTATCAACTTTAATTCCCAGTTCCGACAATTCTTTAATAATCTGTTCTTTAAATTCTTTAAGAGTTTGATCATCCTTCATACTACCTGATGGTCCAATAATAAAATAAGAATCTCCACAAGGGCCTGATGAAAATTTTAAGATTTCATTATCATCTTTTGATAAATAATAAGTGGCCTCCTTTGGTTCAGATTTAAACTCTTCGAATGTCATACTTTGATTTGCATATGATCTTGTTTTATAATTCTCAAAACATTTTTTTAAAAACTTATCATTTTCAATATCTTCTTTTGATAAATAAACACCCCATCCTACATAACTAACTGATGAGGAATTTGTAATAAAATCTAATTTTCTTTTCATACTAAATCTCTCCTTTTTTAAGAATCTTCATCAACCTCTAATTTAATACTTTTAATTCCAAATTCAAGAAGTCTATCATCTTTCATATGATCTAACAAAATAAGATATGTCATCCAACTTGGTAGATCTTCAAAAAGATTATTTAACATCGTTACTGAATGAACTACTGAAAATGTATTTTCAGAAATATGATTACAACTCATTTCTCCAAGTAACATTTTCATGATATCATGATCAGATAAATTATTATCTGTTTTAACATGGGAATAAAATACATTATAAAATTTTTCTTGTTGAGGAAGAGCCTCACCATTTTTAATTTTTTCTTCTAATTCTTTCTTTTCTTTATTTAATTTTTTGAGGGATTTTCTATATTTTTTAACTCTTTCTTGAAGAGAATATGAATTAATATTAATAAAATGTTCAACAAAATCATTCCATTTTGTAGTAAAATCTTTTAGATTATTTTCTGTTGATGTTACATACAAAATAAAAGAAGCACTTGAACTATTTGTGATAAAATCTAATTTAACTTTCATTTTTTAAATACCTTTTTTTAAATTCTTCATTTATAATATCTAAAAGGTTTTTCTTTGTATCTTTAACACCTGATTCAATATTTACAAAAATTTGTTTATTTCTTTTTTTCTCCTCATTTTCATTATAGTCATCAGGGCTAAAATGTTCAACAATATTCATCGATCTTTCCCAATCATGATTATTACAAGTATCTACAAATATTCTACCATCCTCCATTCTAAAAATAAATGTTTCATAATTACAACTGAATGGAATCATGATATTTTCATCTTTATTTAATTTTTTAATGTTGTCATAAATTTGTTTTGAATACTCTTCATCTGGTTTATTATCAAATTCTTTCCATTCTTTAAAGATGATATCAACCATTTGTTTTGCAACATCTTTTGTATCTTTTATAGAAGCAGGAAGAATAAAACTAGAAGAGCTCGAATTAGTTATAAAATCAATTTTCTTTTTCACTAATAACCTCCTTCTCCATAAATTACTTGAATATTCTTGTTTTTAAATTTTACAAATTTTAAACCATTATCTAAAAGATATTTTTCTAATAATTTTCCGGTAGATTCCAATTCCATTACAATAATTTCTCCACCATTTTTAATTATTTTTTTCATTTTTTCAAAATCAGAAGGTTCATATCCATCATAGTAATCTAAAATCTCTTCTTCTGTTCTAAAAACCTCGTACCTATCAACAGAATTTAAAAGGTCAACAAAATCAACTTCTAATTCAATTTTCACTTTACCAAAACATAATTTTTTATCTTTATTAGCTACAATGAATGATGTACTAGAAGAATTAGTAACAAAATCAATTTTCTTTTTCATTTTTTAAAGACCAATAATACTATCAATTTTTTTCTTTGTTAATCTAGGAACATTTTTCCAAATAAAACCTTCCTTATTTTTATAAAGCTTATGAACAAAGCCAATTTTCATCTTATTATTTTTAACAGTTAATCTTAAATTATAATCTCCATCTTTGAGTTTTAACATTTATCTATTTCCTTTCTTTTAGATGCAGTAATAATTATATTTTTATTTGATTTACATTGATAGTCCACAGAAGCATTTCCTTTTGATAAATTACAAAGATCTAAACACCATAGTTCATATGTAGATAATTTATTTCTTAAAAATGTTGGATATTCAAAAACATTTTTACCTTCACAACATGGCATTAAAAATAAATAATCTACTTTTGAATTTTTATAAATATCTACAATTGTATGAGCTAATTCTGCGCATGGATGAACACTAACAATTATTGATGGAGAATGCATCTGTATAAAATCAATAATTGAGTTTTTTTCTAAAACAAAGTCCTTTTTTAAATAGGTAAAATTTTTTATTTTATTAAAATTTGGTCTATCTCTTTCTTCTTTATCAATTGCAAAAACATGAACTATTTTAAATAAATGTGCAATTAAAGAACTTGTTAAACAATTACCTGCGCAAAAATCAAAAATAGTATATTTATTTGGATTTGTAATTAATGTCTTTTTTAATTTTTTAACTATAGCCATTGTTTCTGTTATTTCTTTTTCAGGATTTAGAAAAGGATGAACAGAATTTAAAACATCCCCTGCACATTTTAATTCGAGAAAATAGTTTAGTACACTCATAGCATCCCTTTAATCTTATTAATTATGTGAAACAACCATTTAAAATTCCACAGATCTTGAAGAATACAAAAAGGTTTAATTAAAAATGATGGAATCCATTCCGGAATTATATTAACCATTTCATATACTTCTAATCCATCATCTAAATAATCTTGTATATGATCTGGGTTTAGATATGAATTAAAACTCCAAGAATGATATTTTCCTTTTACTATTATCGAATAAAGTTTCATTTTTAAACCCTTTAAAGTTCATACGGACAAGACATGGGATTTTTTTCTAGAACTTCTCTAAACATTTTAAACTGCCAACCTTGTTTCCATATATCTTGGATTGAGTTTTGTCTACTAATTGGTGTTCCGTATTTTAATTTGTTTCCAAAAGAACAAGGCATAAATCTCATATCTGGAGAAATATAACAACTCATTCTTGATCCTTCGCATGTATCAACGCATATTTGTTCATTATCAGTAAGTTTTCTTGCTTGACTTACCTTATTAATCATACAAGAATCACAACCAACTTTAAATTTACATTTTGGATCTAAAAGATTATCTGCAAATATTTTAATTTGTTCTTTACTTAAACAAAGATATTTTTTATCAGCGCCATTTCCTTGGGGTTTGAAAAGAAGAAAAACTACAGCATTTAATTTTTCAATAGGAAATTTTCCTTCCCAAATATCTTCACCCTTTAGAATTCTAATAGCATTATCAAAAGTTTCAGTTGAAATTACAAAATGAATATTGGTTTTAATTCCTTCATCCAAAAATTTATTTAACGCTAAGTATGTGAAATCTTTGTCATAATTTGACACGGCAGCAGCTCCGCAAAGTTTGCTAACTTCTACTTCTAAATTTGTGAGTCCGTTTCCTGAGGTGGTATAATTAGGAATCACATTATTTTTTCTACAATATTCAAGAATTTCTTTAAAATTTTCATGTTTGTTAGGATCTCCTTTACCACCAAGAGCAACCTGGTTGATATGATCTTTACATTGATCAATAATGATTTTAAAATTATCCAAAGTCATATTTGGTTCATTAATATCACCTTGATAGCAAATTTTACAATTATTAGAACAATGTCCCATAACTCCAATATCAATCATACTTGGGGATTCCAGAACAAAAGGATCCGGATTCCCATTAATACCTGATAAAATTTCTGTTCCATTTATTCCATTAAATAAAATAATATATTTTTCATTTTCAATCTTTTTTGTGAAAAACATTTAATTCTCCTTATCCATCATATCCAAGTCTAATTACAATAAGATTATTATTTTCATTACTTTCAAGATTTTCAGAAATTACACTCCCAACAGTATCATGATTTGAAAAAACTAATTCAGCTGTTGTTTCAAACCCTTTTTTCTTTTTATATTTTAATGTTTCAATTACTTTTTCTAATTTTTGAATTTCTCGTTCTTCATATTCTAAATTACACTTTGGATTGTTTTTTACGAATTCTTTAATACTTTTTACTTCTTTTTCTATTTCTATAATTTTATCTTCTATTGGAATTGCTGTTCTATCATGAGATTCCTCATAATAGATCATATCATAAACATTAACTTTTCTATCATCATATCCGTGTTCAAACCATCTCCAATTATCTTTCATAGCTTTGTATAAATTGTGCAAAGTACTTCCCCTAAAGACACAAAGAAATGATGTTGAACTTGAGTTAGTTACAAAATCATGTTTAATTTTCATGTTCTAAACCTTTCTTCTTTTAGCATGCGCTCCATTAATTGTACTTGTAAAAAACATTTTTTGCTAAACTCAAAAATAAATTTTGTATCAATCTTATTTAATATCTCATCAATTTTTTTATCTTTTTTAAAATCTTCTTTTTTATTTTTCATTATTCCTCCGGATCAGGATGAAAGAAGAAATCTTTTTACTATTCTTCTGCATAATTCATCAATTTTAGGTTTATCTGGAGAATGAGGTAATGTCGATTTTTCATATAAATCATTAAATTTTTCATCGAATGATTCTAGATAATCTGACAATTCATCATATGTGTATAACCCATTCTTAATTTCTAACAAAAATTTAGCATCAGGTCTTGGAAATGTTATATTACCAGTTAATAATAATTCCTCACATTCCGTGATTAGACGGATAAGGTGCATTGCATGCTTCACATCTAGTCCAAATTTCTCTTCTAACTTTGCTCTTACTGGATTTCTATTTTTCTTCCAATTTTCATATTGGTTATAATGTCTTTCAGCTTGAGCATAAGCATTTTCTTTTTGAAGAATATCAATAAACTGATCTGAAATTGGAACAATTGTTTGAATTGCATCTTTATCAACTTGTGTAAATTGTTTACAAAGAGCTTTAAAATCATAAGTTTCCTCCATTTGTTCTAGTTGTTCTTTTAATAGATGAAACTCTTTTATATTTTCTAATTTCAATGCTACTAAAACATTTAAAGCTCCAATTTGATCTTTGGTTAAATCAGATCTATGAGGAGATAGCCCATATTCTTCTCTAGTTGGTTTCTTTTTAGGAGGATTCATCAACCAATTTCTATGTAATTTAATTCTGTTAAATTGTGAATGTGCATAACCAGAAAATGTATACTTAGCTTTTTTAGAAACAAATAAATTTCGATTTTTATAAATCTCTAACCAATCAACTGAATTACTTATCCACTTTTCTTTTGGGATAAAAATCAATTCTATTATATTGGGATTATTATCCATTGCTAATTGCATAAATTTTCTAATTTCAAAATATGTAATATCATTATTTTTATCTTCATATTGTTCTGTTCTATTTAAAAACCCATAAAAAAATTTTTCATCAGGAATAAATACTCCTCTTTCATCTATATCGGATTCAGAAGTATTCGTGCCATAAAGATTAGATCCAGCAATTGCACGGAAGATTAATTTAAAACTATCTGGTAGTTGAATCATGTTTATTCTCCTTTATAGCATAATATAATGGGTTTCTTCCTGGACCAGTAATTCTTATCTTTTTTTGAAAATAAAGAGAATCAATTAATTGTCTAACTCGTCTTCTACTTAATTTAATTCTTTTTTCTATATCTGTTGTTCCTAGAAAATTTACCTCTTTTAAAATATTTAAAAGTTTTTCTTCACTAGAAATTTTCATATTAAATACCTCTACACTTTCAATTATTCATTCTTTTTCTTTTTTCTTCTTTAATCATACTATATAGTCTCATTTTTTCACCAAAACCTTTAGCTCTTGCACATTAACATTCATAACAAAGTTTTGGTTCTCTTATTTTTAAATTGGTTGGGTTTCCACACTTACAATACAGAGACATAATTTCCTCCTAAAAAGTGGAGGCTAATAGTATCGGAGGGATTTTAATGCCACATTCCCGATACGTTCGCCTCCACATAGTAAAGTAAAAAAGTTAACTTATTAAATTTATAATTGTATCCTTTTCCAAAGCTTCCGGAGACAAATCTATTTCACAATCTTCTTTGGAATCAACTAAAATAGCACCCGCATTTACAAGAACTTCATTTAAAGTAATTGTTCCAAAATAAAAATCAAAAAGAAATTGTCTCGATTTATTTGTTAAAGGATCTTGTTTTGATGTTATTGATCCGGATAGGTTACTATTTACATAATAAAATTTACATTCATTTTGATTAGTAACCAATAACCCTAAGATCTTCTGTTTAGTATTTATATTTGTATTTTCAACAGAAATAACATTATTTTGATTTAACATATATTTTTTATCAAAATTAGTTACTCTATTATCCGCGCCGACAATGATTTTAAAAGGTACTTCAATGGATTGATTAAAATTAAAGTAATTCACAAACAAAATTGCTGTCATGTTTACATTTGATTGAACATAAAACAATTCTGTTGCGCCATTAGGTAGAGGAGCAGAAGTCATATCTCCAGAAAATAAAATATCACCACCTGCATCCCTATAAAACGAGTCCCACCCAATTTTCATTCCTTCATTATTAATCAAAGAAAGATCTAGATCAATTCTATTGTGTCCTACATCAAACCAATGAATACCAAAAATCATTTTCTTTGGAATAGTAACACATGTTCCGGATGGAAAATTGTTAATAAATTGTTTTTCTGTTGCTGGTAAAGTATAAGTTATAGTTTTAGGAATATAAATCTTCTTCCCATAAACTTTACCTTTTAAATCATCAGAAATAGATTTCAAAATAATATTTAAAGATTCTTGATAATTTTCAACAGGTTGTTTTTCAAACTCTTTAAGAAAAGTTTTTCCATTCCGAATTTTATACATAATGTTATCTGGGTTAAATGTTCTAAACTTTAAAGAATAAGCTAATCTAACCTTTCTGAAGATGTTTACTTTAGATAACTCATCCTTTAATTTATTTAGATCCAGGTTATTATTCTTAATATTTCCAGTTACATTATTTAAAAAATCTTCACTCATAGGCTTGTGATAAACATCTGCCAATCTTCTAATCTTATTAACAATTCTTTTCATTTCTAAATTTGTTCTAAATGCTAAAAAGATTGGTTTGAATCTAAAGAATATTTCAGCAAGATGTTTTAAACCATAAATATCTGAGTATTTTTTAAATAACTTTAAAGTTTCAACATTTTGATTATTTTTGATTTCGGAAATTGTTTCCTTATCTTTGATAATCAATGTTTTCTTTGTTGCTTTATAGATGACAAATCTTAAGAATTCAACCGGATTTTTTGGAATTAAATCCAAAAAATCAAACAAAATTACTCGTACTTCCTTATTTTTAATTTTGGTTAATTCTTCTTCGTTAATACCAAGGAACGTAGAAATATTAACAATATCATTTTTTGTATTATCAGCGAGCGCAATACCGCTTGACAATAATTTAAAAACTTTCTCTTTAAATTCTTCTTTTGTATATCCTTTAATTACAACAAGAGGAATTTTATCTATATTTAATCTCGGAATTTTTAATTCTTCTGTTGGAATATAAATTGTATTTTCATTATAAATTCCAAGTCTTTCAAAACCATAGGTGGTCATATAATGGAGAATTTGTTCAATAACTAAAATTTCCATTGGTGTATCCTTTACTCTTCCCCATGATTTGTGAAAAGTACTATTCAATTTTGTAGGATCCAATCCAATAATTTTTTCAATTTCAATAATGATTGAATTTAAATCTTTTTCGGAATAATTGAAAATTACTTCAGATGAAAAAATAAATCCCATTTTAATTGTTTTCTTTAACAATTCATTTGAAGGATCTTTTTTTCCAATTTTTTCTATAGGTAAAGCTTTAAACAAATTCAAAAATGATCTCATAATTCACTCCTTTATAAAAAGCGGTTAGTGTATAAAATTATTGTTTAGGAACTAACTGTGCTTAAAAATACGGTCTAAAAGAGGATAACCAATTAAAGTTATCCTCTTTTAGATTTTTATAAAAGACGAGTGGTATTTTTTCTTCCAGCAAGATTTTTATTAGGAACCACTTATGTCTTTTTAATTCGAAACGGAAGGTACAAGGCAGTTTGATAGGAACCTTCTATGTTTAGGTACCAAAGAAGCGAAGGGTACTAATACACAAATGTTTTTTAATAGGAACCCTTTATGCTTAACTTTTCAATAAGAAGCGGATAGTAAATTAGTCATCCAAATATGATTATAAGAGGAACTATCTTTGCTTCATTTGTTATTTGTTCATAAAAATTTTTTAATTATCCTAAATCAACTTTTCCTCTTTCTGTTACAGGAAAATCTAAATATTTTAATTTAGTGATAATTCTTTCTCCTTTTTTATTGTATAAAGGAACCCAAGGTTTTGCAACAATTCCTTCAGCAATCATGTTTTCTTTACTAACACAAGATTTAAACCCTTGTTTGACCAATGAAACCAAGTCAATTAATGTTCCATCTGCAATTTTTGGAACAATATTTAAATTCAGTTTTTCACATATATCAACACAAGAATTATAATCCAACCACCACCCATCAATATTGATATCAAATAAAATTAACGAGTTTCCTGTAGGATTATACTTTGATCCATCGGGCTCCTGAATTCCTTTTCCATATCCTTCAAAATAAAGTTCAACTATATCTTCAGGTTGTTTGAAAACTTCTTTAAATTGATCGGGATTAAAAACATCCATACAAAGATTAACCAATTTTGATGGAATTTGTTGGTCTAAATTACCAAACCGAATTTTTGAACCATCCCATTTTACACAAATGTTGGTCCCATTTATCTTTTCAGTGAAAAACCAAATGTTGTTTTCCAAATACTTAAACTCATCATTTGTGTATTCCCCGATTAGCAATTTTTTTGTTTTGTCTCTTTTAAAAAGAGATTGAATTTTTTGATATTCTTTCATTTTATTTCACCCCATGAATTCTTCATTAAATTTAGATCTTGAATTTTTAAAGTTGTGTTGAATTAATTTCATTAAATTCTTTGTTTCTTCAATATCATTTCCTTCTGAAATTAATTCTCCCTGTAGGCCATACAATGCTAAATAGAAACAATCTGGTGACATAAATTCTCTTCCGAGTTGATGAAGAAATTTTTGAAATATTGGATCTAAAGAACAAATTTCTTCTTTTTTAATTTTTGATCTATTCTTAACATCATTTCGCCAAGAATTTAAATTGGAACAACAACCAGCTCCTTCATATAATTCTTGACGATATTCAAACCCGATCTTTCCAGGAATAGTCATCAAATCACAAAAATATCGATTGTCAGAATCGCTCCATGTTAAAGCTGGACAAACATCTGCAGATGGATATAATCTTTGACCAGCTGCACATTTAGCTTGAATGCAACAAAATCCGCACCCAACACATTTATAAAATTTAATATCATTTGTTTTTATCATTATTTAAATTTCACTCCTTTAAGTTAATACCCTAACTTTTTTATAACAAACAGTGCCTGGTGGTGGAAATTGATAATTTTGTAAGTATTCCTTATGGTCTTTCTTTTCTAAATAATTATAAAACATTTTTATTTCTCTACTAGTAATAATCCTAGATACTTTTGAAGGTTCAAATCCTTTTCCGATTGATTGAACTTCTAAAATTAAATTATCAACCTCGGAACCTTCACAAAAATCTTTAGCTTGTTTATATGACTTAAAACAAAATATACCAAAAGTATTTTCTTTCGAAACAACAATTTTTCCCTTTTGATATTCCAAAGAATAATGTTTTAATTTACCGGCTATATAACTTTTTCTATTTGGTGTAACAACTTTATATCTAATCATTTAGTTATCCTTTTTTAAAATGTAGCCCCGGATGGAATCGAACCATCATATATCTATTATAAATCAATTATTCTTCTATTGGATTACGGGGCTCATTAGGTTTAAGATAAAATGTTCATGATTTTTTCTTCATGAACACCAAAATAAGAAGCAATATCAGAAATAACTTTCTCACATTGTTCGTTAACTTTTTTCTTGAATCCATCGATGATGTTGTTCTTAATTTCAATTTCAGAGTGAAGTCTTTTATTCTCATCCAAGATCTCACATAATTCTTTCTTTACGATTTGGAGTTCTTTCTGAGATTTTACCAGAGGAACAAATTTTTCCACTAACCCTTTCCTCATGTTTTCCAAATAAACATCAAATATATCTTCTTCGTTGTTGTGAATTGGAGGTGTACCATTAGAAAGAATCATCCTCGTTTTTATTTCAGATTCATAAGAAACTGGTTTATCAACCCATTCATAAATAGGAGATAGCCGGTCACGTCCACGTGTATCTTTAAACTGTTCCTTCCCCACAATTTTAACTATCCCTTTATTTTTTAAAACTGATATACCAGTTGAAAAAGAACCAAAATTTTCAATGTTAGCTTTTTTCAAAATCTTTACAAGATTTTGTTTTGAAATTTTCCATTGATTTTGAGCAAAAATGCTCTTTAAACAATTATAAATAATATTGGCTTTTTTCCTCGTAGCAGGGATAGGAACTTGATTGTTCATTTTGTACAGAGGGGTACGAATTTTTTTACCGTTTTTAGAAAAAGTTGGAACCTCACCAATCTTCTCTAAAATATTATTCTTCTTAAATTTATTCAAAATGTTTTCAAAACCATGAATATTTTCGAAACCATTTTTTTCCAAAATATTTTTCATATTTTGAATAGTTGTTTCAAAATTATTTAACTTAAAAATTTTACAAACTACCTCTGAATTGTTTTTACAGTCGCTGAAATTAATTAATTCTTGATTCATTTGAACTCCTCCTTAATAATTTGAGTTAATTTTTCCTTATTGTTAATTTCTGGGTCATCAATAACTAAATCCAATAACTTCTTCAAAATCTCTCCAACTTCTTTACCAGGTCTAAGTCCAGTAACTTCCATAACATCAATTCCATTTACTTTTAAATCTGAAAATTGATTAGCTGGATCTTTTCTGTTTGCTTCTGTTCTAAAAGATTTAGCTAATTGATAAACATCAGAAATTCTATAATGATTCTGAGATTTTAATCCTCCCATTTTATCACATATAGAAACTCTTAAAAGTTTTTGATATGGAATTTCAAAATCATTTAATTTTTTTAAAGTTCTTCTAACCGCTTTTGGTTGAAGTCTTTCGTTACTAATCCTCATGTGTAAATATATTAAATTTGAGATTATATTAATCTCTTCATTACTGAATCTCAAATTTTCTAATTCTTGTCTTGCTGCATCTCTTCCTGTTTCTTCATGACCTTCAAACCAAATATCATTAGTATGAGGATTAATTCTAGATGATATTGGTTTTCCGATATCATGTAAATATGCAGCTAATTTGATTAATGGATCCTTTGTTGAAGCATGATCACCAGCCATCATACAATGATCAAATACATCCTCAATATGATATGGACCTCCAGTATGTAAATAAGATTTATCCAAACTAGGAAGAATATATTTCAAAGCTCCAATATCATATAATGCTCTGAAAAATATTGAAGCTTTCTTAATCTCCATAGCTTTTAAAATTTCTAATCTTATTCTTTCTGGACTAACCATTGTTTCAACATAATCAGAATAATCAACCAGAGCTTCATATGTATCATCTGAAAAATCACCATTGATTTTTGCAACAAATCTACAAGCTCTAATAATTCTGTTTGGATCCTCCCAAATTCTTTTCTTTGGGTCACCGTTAAATCTTATAATTCTCTTTTGAAGATCTTCTTGACCATTTACATAGTCAATAATCTTTTTTGTAATTGGATCGTAAAAAATCGCATTAATTGAAAAATCTCTTCTCTTTGCATCTTCCTCTGCAGATTTAGTAATTTCAATATGAACATTTTTGTCGTTTAAACCATTGTACCTGTCAGTTCTAAATGTTGCCACCTCAATTCCATTTATAAATGTAACCAGGAAACTCTTCCCAAAAGTTTTAATTTCCTGATTTTTAAAAATTTCAATTAATTCATTTGGGTTAGCTGAAGTGACAATATCTATATCCTTGTAAGGAATTCCCAATAACATATCCCTTACACATCCGCCAACAAAATATGTTTCATATCCTAAATCCTGAAGCTTTGTTAATATTTTAATTGCATCCATTTTTATTCCTCATTTAAATAAATTCCATCCCCAGTTATTTGTCTGAATTCAAATTCCATTGAGTTTGTTTCTTCAGATAGCCTAGTTTTGATTTCATCAATAAGACTAGATGGATGTAAATTATCACTATACCTTTGACATTTACTTATTTCCTTTATATTTTCTATATCACAATTATTTCTGAAAATACAAAAAGAACATTTTATACCAACGTAATTTGTCATAAAATTTCCCCTTCTTTTTTTGTTGAGGTAGATTCATCCCATATTCTCAATACCCTTCCGATTGGAGTTTCCTTGAAAGTTTTTCCATCAGTATTTAAAAAAATAGGAACTTTTTTTAATATTCGGTATTGACCCGGCCAAGCTTGTCTTAAATAACCATTCCTAGTTAATGTCCTTCTGTATGTATCAAAAGACTTTTTTCCAGAAGAACCGATTTCATTTAAAAATTTTTTTCTAAAAATAATTTCTCCAATGTTATGTTGATTAATATATTCTATAAGTTTTTGAAATGTTGTTTTCATTTATTCACCAAACAAGAAGCAAGTTAGTTTTCATGATCTCCATCCAATTTGTAGTTCTATACAATATTTTAATGTTTCAGGATGATATAGTTTTCTTAACCTAGTCATTTTATTATTCCCCCTTTTAATATTTTTTATTTGTATAATATGATGGAACATCTTCTTTTAATTTCGTTAAAATTATCTTAATTCCAGAAATTGCTGTCTTGTGATCATTACCCCACATAAATTTACCTGCTTCTGTTGTTCTGAGGAGTCTCCCAATTTCTGCAACACTTTTTATTGCATGTTCATATGCACTTGTTATTTGAATAGCTCCTTCAATTCTATTATCTATTTCCATATTTTTTCCTTTCTGATATTACTAAAAAATTTTGTTGTTTAATCGATCTCTTTTTTTCATAATTAATTTTCCTAAATGATTCGATCCTTTTCCTGTTTTTAAGTTAACACCCCAAAACTCATCATTCCAATTGTTACCCTCCTGAATTTCCTCCTCCCCAGTTTCTAATAGTTTTGTTCTGAATGGTTCCTTACTAAATTTCTGATCAATGCAAATTTCCATAATTTTTAATTTTTTCTTGTCCCATTCTTTTCTGTTAATTTCTAATTTTTTAGCATCCCGTTTGATCTTTCCAGGACTTAATATTTCCTGACATTTTTTCTTCCAGTCCAAATCTGAACTTTTTTCTGATTGATATGCATGTTCAACACTTTGAAATGTTACTCCATTTAATGTAATCCAGCATGGAAAAAAATTACTTAACCAATTGTATTTTTCCGTAAATTCTTTTATCATAACCATCCCCCCTCTAATTATATGGAATTGGCGATGAGGCAAGGACACCTTTGTTCATCCTTTGTTGTTGTCCGATTCCAATCCATTCAATAAATAATATATGTAGTAGTTTATTTTAAAACTAAAAATTAAATCGGAAGTTGTAAAAAATTTTTAACAACTTCCAAAATTTTTAGAACAAAATATAAAGCACCAAATACATTATCTAGTGAGGAATACAATGTTAAAACAATATCTAGAATGGTTGAATCATGAAGATGAAACCATAGAATCTGTAGGAGGATTTGCAATTGATTCATTCCCAACCAAAGCTAGTAAAAAACCACTTACTGTAATATATCCAGAATCTGTTGATTTAGATAATGTAAATTCTAAAAGAATTATGATTGATTTTGATGGAACTATTCATAAATATTCAAAAGGTTGGAAAGATGGAACTGTGTATGATGAACCAATTTCAGGAGCTAAACAATT